>Ga0315910_10000175_pt1 | contig 73260 bp, 53 predicted proteins | sample EdamamesoilMG_FD_204470 | JGI IMG/M metagenome (GOLD analysis project Ga0315910, IMG submission 204470) | Garden soil microbial communities collected in Santa Monica, California, United States - Edamame soil | ecosystem: Environmental > Terrestrial > Soil > Garden | place: USA: California... | reverse complement strand
ACCTAGTATGACACCGTTCCCGTCCACCATCCCAGCGGTGCTCATCGGTCACGTATGGCCGGATACGCTCTCTCTTCGCGTCTTGGTCTGGTGGACGCTAACGGCGTCCTCCAAGGTCAGAACTCATCTGTCACGGCACTAGCCCTCGAATCTCGGGGACGCGTGATCGATAGACAATCGCGTTCCCGACTTCGTCGTGTCGGACCGCCTCGCGGCCCAACCGCATCCCTCGGATGCGGATGCGTCCTCGAGCGTTCCTCGCGATGCGAGCGCAGCGTCCGGGAACGAAACATACCGTGGCCAAAGCGCAAGCGAGCATACGACTAGGGTTCAAGTCCCTCCGCGAGCGGCCGAGATCGCACCCGTGGGTACGCGCAAGAACGCGCCGTGACCTGGAACGGGGACGACGACATGAAACGATTCTTGGCCGCAGCTCTGCTTGGCGTATCTGCGCAACTCATCGGATGTGAAGCAGAAGAGCCCGAGTGGAACGGGCAGGACTACGACGACGAGCCCGCGACGTTCCGCGGCCTCGCCCTCGGCAATGGTCTCGCTCTCGGCAATGGTCTCGCCCTCGGCAATGGCCTCGCCCTCGGCAATGGCCTCGCCCTCGGCAACGGCCTCGCCCTCGGCAATGGTCTCGCCCTCGGCAACGGCCTCGCGACGGAAGCGGGCCTGATGTCGAACAGCGGCTTCATGACGTCCGCAGCCGGCCAAGACCTGGTGAAATATGTCGTCGAGTGCGCCTTGCCGACGGGCGATAGCATCGTCAAGAACGACCCGGTCCGCGGCGGACAGCGCACGTTCAACGGCCTCGTCGGCCTCGCGCCGGAGTGGAAGAACGGCACGTGCGGAGAGACCTGCCAAGAGTGGATCTCTGCGTGTTTGCTCGCCCGCAGCAACGCGAGCGGACTCAGCGTGCCGATCTACATGCGCGGCGAACACAATGCCGTAGGCCCGCAACCAGACACGACGGGAACCTTCGTGAAGCACGAGGGTGCCTTCTACGGCAACCTGTTCCAGAACCCGCCCAAGGCCTACTACTGCCGCGGTCCCGCGGGTGACATGTGGGGCCAGCTGCAAGGCCGGACGTGCGGCACCACGAACGGCTCGTGCGGCTTCACGTTCACCGACATGTGCAACAACGGCGGCGCCCCGCATGCGCGCTGCGGGTTCGATGCCAATGGCACGCCGCGTGACTGCAAAGAGTACAGCACGGCGTCCAACGCCAAGTCCTATCGCACGATCGGCGTGTGGGTCTCCGGTGACGCCAACCAGACGAGCGGCGGCACCAGCAGCGGCGGAAACACCACGACCACGCCCGTCGCTTCGCCCCTCGTGAACGGGCGCACGTACGAGCTGCGACCGAGCCATGCCAACACCAAGTGCGTGGACATCCCGTTTGGCTCGCTGCAGAACTCCGCCGTCGCCTGGATGTACGACTGCCTCAATAGCCCCGCTCAGAAGTTCGTTGCGACGAGCCAAGGCTCGGGGTGGTTCACGATCCGGAATATCTACAGCAACAAATGCTTGGATGCCGCGGGTGCGCACGACAACGCATACATCCAGCAGTACGATTGTCACAATGGCCACAACCAGCAGTGGTCCGCCGTCGACTCGGGAGGAGGCACCTTCCGCTTGCTCAACCGATACAGCGGCAAGGTCCTGCAGATCGATGGAAACCAGTCCACGGCCAACGGCATGCTCGTGACCCAATTTACCTATGACGGTTCTGCCGACATGAAGTTCAAGGTAGTCGAGACCTACTGAGCGTCTCGCCAAGGGCGGCTCGAGCCTCCGTGGCTCGGGCGCAGCGCCCGGTACGAGCCATCTAGGCTCGATCGTGCCCCGTCGAGAAGTTGCGCGGACACCGCTGCACCCCCGACTTGGAAACGTCGCCACTTTCGTGTAGTCGTGCGTCTCCGCCTACGTTGGCGATCTCTCGACCATGTCACGTTTCCTGCGGCGTCCACGATCGAAATACCTGCTCACCACGAACGCCGCGGGAGCGCTTCTGCTGCTCTCGAGCGAGGCTCTCGCGGCCGACTACTACGTCGGGCCGCAGGGCGTCAGCGCGAGTATCCATAGCACCTGCGAAGGCCCATCGGACGCTCAGTCCGCGTTGTCCGTCGCGCAACCGGGCGACAACGTCATCTTCTGCGACGGCGTGTACGAGAACCCGCTCGTCATCGACAACTCCGGAACGTCGGACGCACCCATCACCCTCCGCGCGGCGGACAACGCCGTGCCCGTGCTCCGAGGGACCGAGGGCAACGCCAGCGACGGTCTGTCGTCGAACGGCAGCGTCGAGCACATCATCATCGATGGCTTGTGGCTCGAGAACTGGGAAGTCGGCGGCATCGGCCTCGACTACCTCGCGTGCGAGGAAGAAGATCCTTCGCAGGCCGTCGCGAACATCACCATCCGCCATTGCGTGGTGGACTCGAACCAGACCAACGGGATTTCGGCGTATCTCGGCTCCGGATACCTCATCGAGCGCAACATTGCGTCGCGGAACGGATGGGGGGAAGCCTCCTGGTCGAGCAACATCAATCTCTATGGCGTGACCGGCTCGGAGAATGTCGTCCGCGAGAACGTCGCGTTCCACGGCATCGACACCTCGGACGCGCGCTCCGACGGCAACGGATACATCATCGATCTCACGACCGATCAGGGCGGCGCCCTGTTCGAGCACAACATTGGGTTCCTCAACGGGGGTGCCTGCATCGCCGTGACGGACGCCGGCGGAGCCCTGGTCCGCAACAACTCGTGCTACCACAACGTCCAAGACGCGAGCTCCACGGTGCAGGAGTTCAACTTCAACGACACTTGCCGGGGGCAGGTCACCTGCATCAACGTCGACATGCAGAGCTGGTCGTTCCAGGGCTACGAGTTCGCGAACAATGCGGCCGTGGCAACCTCCGGGAAGAGCGGTGTCAACGCGTTCGATTCGTGCTCCAACCAGATGCAGACGCTCGAGAGCACGGGCAACGACATCTCCGATCAGGAGGGCGTTTTCGCGGATCCTGGCGCGCTCGACTTCACGGTCTCCGGGTCGGCCGGAGCCCAGCTCGCCTTCGACGCCAACTGCATCCACGAGGCGCCGGGCATGGTCGATTGGTGGACCTATGCACCGGACCTCGAATACATCCAGAGCATCGGTGGGATTCGCAATTGCTTCAATCCCGGCGAGACCACCTGCTTTGGCGATAGCGAGATCTGCGATGGTCGCTGCGTCGACGTCACCTCCGACCTCGAAAACTGCGGGGCCTGTGGAACCGTTTGCGAAGCGGGCGAAGCATGCTCGGACGGCGCATGTGTCGGTCCCTCGGGTGAGTTCACCTTCGACGAGGACTCCGGGTACGTTTCGGTCTGCGAGTGGGGCGGATTCGCCTGGACGCACGCGGGCCCAGAAGATCCGGGCGTGAACGATACCGTGAGCGAGATCTCGGAGGCTGGACCGCTCTGCTACACCGGGACCGTAGCCGCCTACGACGACTACGGCGGTCATGCGATGGTCGGCATCAACATCAACCAGGCGCAGGACCAGAGCGCCTCCGCGGGAGACATCGCCCCGGAAGGCGCCGGGATCATCATCGACATCGCCAACAACACCGACGCGACGTTGCGCCTCCAGCTCCAAGACGAGGACGGCGGGGACGACCCCGATCACAGGTGGTGCATCGAGATCCAGGGCTCGGGTGGGTTCTACCCCTGGTCCGCGTTCAATACCCAATGCTGGGACGGCGCCGGCAATCCCTACGCCATGGAGCCCATTGGCGTCATCGCAATCATGGTCGCTGGACGCAACGTCGACGATGTGGAGTTCGACTTCTGCCTCGAGTCGCTCGCCCCGAGCGACACCACGTGTGAGTCCATGCCAGGCGAGACCGGCGGCACGGAAGATTCGGGCGACGCAGAGTCGGGCGGAGAGGAGACCGGGGGGGAGGTCAGCTGTCAGGAGCCTCTGCAGACCTGCGAGGACGAATGCGTGGACCTCCAGTCCGATCCCGAGCACTGTGGGAGCTGTGGCACCGCCTGCGAAGGAGAGGAGCTCTGCTCCCTGGGAGAGTGCTCCTCTTCTTGCGCGGACGGGCTCGAGGCTTGTGGCCAAGCCTGCGCCGACCTCTCCTCCGACATCCTGAACTGCGGCGGATGTGGTGAGGCGTGCCAGACCGGCCAGACGTGCGAGGACGGTGCCTGCGTGGGCGACCCGGAGACCAACGAGGACGGCGGCAATGGGGACGGCGGCGACGCGTCGTCGGGAGGCGAAGGCGGCGACGCTGCAAAAGCAGGATGCAGCTGCGCCACGGATGGGAGCCCCTCGGGTTCCCCCCTCGCCGCGCTCATCCCCCTCGGCCTCCTTGCGCGCCTTCGGTCCCGCCGCCGCCGCCGGTCATCGCTCGGGCCAACGCGCGCCGTGACCTGACCCGCGACGGTTGCCGCACGTTCGCACACGCTGGCGTGCGCGCGTGTTATCCGTCGGCGTGACCGCGACCGAGCACCACCCCGACGGCAATGAACGCGAGGTCAACCAACGCTCCATGATCTGGACCCAGGTGTTCTGGGGCCGTGACGTCATGGAGCGGATCCTCGCGACCATCGGCAACAAGCAGCAGCTCCTGCTCCGCTTCCACGCGCGCTACGTCATGCGGGCGGGGATGGCCGGCATGATCGTCGCCCTGATGTACATCTTCGCCTATCAGGTCAAGACGGCGCTCGGGGTCGACTTCAACCCTGGCCTGAGCGGGCTGGCCGTGGGCGCGGCCTTCAGCTTCGCCCTCTCGCTCATCTACTTCACGAACTCGGAGTTGCTGACCAGCAACTTCATGTACTTCACCGTCGGGCTCTACTACCGCAAGGTGTCGTGGGGCACGACCGCGCAGGTGCTGGGCGCGTGTTTTCTCGGGAACCTCCTCGGCATCGCCGTCATCGTGGCGCTGGTTCGCTCGTCGGAGATGGTCAGCACCGAGCTCGTGGCCAACGTCATGCACACGGTCGAGCTCAAGACGACCGGCAGCGATGCATGGGTCATCTTCGTGCGGGCGATCTTCGCCAACTACTTCATCAACGTGTCCGTCATCACCGCCATGCAGGTCAAAGAGAGCCTGGCAAAGATCGTCGTGCTGTCGCTCGGGGTGGTCGTGTTCGCCTTCATGGGCTACGAGCACGTCGTCGCCAACGCTGCCCTATTCGCGTTGGCGCTCGCGTACGAGCCCGCCCACGTCGATGCCTTGCACCTTGGGAAGAACGTCGTGCTCTCCTTCGCAGGCAACTACGTGGGCGGCGGGCTCGTCATCGGCCTATTCTACGCGTACCTCAACGACGACCGCGCCTGAAGGCCTCGTCAACGGACACGCAGCCAGTTGTTCACGATCCCCGCGACGTCGAATCGCGGCGTGGCGTGCCCATCGAGCCCGAGCTCGTAGACGGTCGATGCCGACCACTCCGCGTTGGGGACGAACAAGAACGTCCGGTCGTCGATCTCGGCCATGCTGAAGCCCGAACCACTCGCGGGGATTTCCTCGATCAACCGGGCCGATGCGTTGACGAGATCGAACTCCCAAAGTCGCCAGTGGTTGTGGAGCTCCTCTGCCAGATACTCGTCATACCCAGCGGAGAAGTCGCCTTGCACCTCGTCGGTGTGCAACACGGTCCCAATGGCCTTCCCATCGCGAACGTAGCGGAAGACGTGGACCGGCCGACCGCCGGTCCATGCCCTGAAATCAGGCGCCCACGTCTCGTCGATCCCCCCACCGAGTTTCACACGAAGGATGCACGGCGTCGGACCCTGACCGAAGAGGCTGGGAATTGGGTCGTACGTCCACGCGCTGAAATAGGTGTTGCCTTGCTCGTCTTGCGACATGACCTCGAGACCTGGGCAAGGCGCCTGGATGACCGAGCTCTCGGCATGCGTCACGGGATCGTAGGAGACGATGGGAGAGACTTCGCCAAAGATGTTCCAGTCTTCGTCCCGGTAGTAGAAGGGCTTCAATACGGGCCCCTCGTAGAAGAGGGGCGGGCGGTTGAAGGCCGCGTCCAAAACCTTGTCCCCGAGCATCGCGGGGAGCGTGGTGTCCAGCACCTCGCCAACGATGACCATGTCCGTCGGGTCCCAAACGATGCGTCCAACGACCTCGTGCGTGAGGTAGGCGACACGCTCGTCGAGGTACCAGTGCCGCTCGAAGCCAGCGCCGTAGGATGGGACGCCGTACGCACCAAAGTTCAGTCGTCCAAGCTCGATCCAAGCGCCGTACGCGTCGACGCCGTACTTCGTGATCTCCGGCTTGTCACCCGAGGACACGAGCAAGTCCCCGCCTATGCCTGAAATGAACGAGTACCCGGAGAACTCCCTGGCATTCGAGAGCGGAAGCTCGCCTTGGACATCGAGCGTATCCGTCAGCGCCACGTAGCTCAACGTGGAGTCGTCCGGCTGATAGACGAACGTTTGCAGAGCGTAGAGACGCTCGGCCGGGACGTCCTCGCCCTCATCGGAGGTGGCTTCACACGCAACCTCGAGCGCGCTGGAGAAAACGAGCAAGGACACGACGTTTGCCCGTCGCGGTAGCGGAAATCCCAAATGGAACGAGCGCATGAGCCGGATGATGGGTCAACACCCGCGCCATGCCAAGCCGGCAAGCACTGCGCTTTCCGGCGAACGGAATCACACTTCGGCCGGTCACCCGGCGTCGAGTTCGAGCGCGCCTGCGATTCCAAAGAGCGCCAGGACGATGGCGAGCGCAGCTCCGATGAGGATGGCCGCGAGCAACGAGAGGATCAGACGAAGTTGGAACACGGTGGCCAGCTTGTCGACCGCCACCATGAGGTGATCGATGTCGTTGCCCGCCGTGTCTACGGCAGAGCGCAGGGCTTTGCGTCCCCCGAAGAGCGACAGTCCCACCGCGAGTTCGACCAACGCACCGAGCACATTCCCGCCGAGCAAACCAAGGCCCGTCTGGAACATCTTCAGCGTCCCCAAAGCGCCCGACCACGTGGCGAGTTCGGCCAGGATCTCGTTCTCCTCCCGCGTGAACTCGTGCTGCGGCCTGGGCGGTCGCATGGCCCCATGACGAAACGCCTGGCCTGGGAAGCCATGCACACCGGGCGGCACGCCGGGTCCATGACCACCGTGCTGCGGCCACCCTTGCTGCGGTCCTGCTCCACCCTGCTGCGGCCACCCTTGCTGCGGCCACGGTCCGCCTTGCTGCGGTCCCGCTCCACCTTGCTGCGGCCACCCTTGCTGCGGCCACGGTCCACCTTGCTGCGGTCCCGCTCCACCTTGCTGCGGCCACCCTTGCTGCGGTCCCGCTCCACCTTGCTGCGGCCACCCTTGCTGCGGTCCCGCTCCACCTTGCTGCGGCCACCCTTGCTGCGGTCCCGCTCCGCCTTGCTGCGGCCACCCTTGCTGCGGTCCCGCTCCACCTTGCTGCGGCCACCCTTGCTGCGGTCCCGCTCCACCTTGCTGCGGCCACGCTCCGCCCCCGGGTGCGGCACCCGTCACAGGGACAGGGACGTGAGGACCACCGAGGAGCGGGGCGGCACCGGCCGGCCCAGGACCCGCCGCAACCCCACCCCCGACGGGGTACCCAACGGCAGCCCCGCCGTCCATGGGGGCACCTGGGGGCGTTCCGGGTGGCCATGCACCTGCGGGAGGCCACGGCCCTGCGACGGGCGGATCCGGCGGCCGGCGTGGATCGTGCGGAACACTCATGGCGTTCGGCCCAACATCGACCAGAGGGTCACGGCACCGGCGGCGACGCCAATGCTTCCCAAGATCGTCTCGATCCGGAAGGCCCCGCTGACGCGGGCCAAGCCGTCGAGCAGATGCGGCACATCCTCACGCCGCGTGTCCACGACGCGCCGCAATGCCTTGCCGGCGCCGATGTAGAGGACGGCGATGAGTGCATTCACGATCAAGACGGGCGCGACGGCGACGAACGAACTGAGCAAGAACCCCGAGTCCGTCACGCCTTGTCCAACGGTGAACCACCACACCAAGCCGAAAGCGGCCATCCCAAAGATGCCGAGCCCGAGCGCCACGAACCCCCACACGCGCACACGCCACGCGAGGCGGGCGATCTTCTGCTCCTCCTGCGGGCTGAACTCATAGCTCGGCGACGACTGCACGCGATCCTCGGAACCCACCGAGCTTGCGCGCCGCCCCTGCCCCTGTCAACGCTCGCGGCGGGTGATCCCCAAGCGCGGGGCGCTCCTCCCCGATATGCTCGGGCTCGGAACGCGTGCGCGTGCGACCCATCCTCCTGCAACCCACGTCGCCAAGCTACGACACGGGCGGCTTCATCTACAACGAGCGGCTCTGCGCAAGCGGGTGCGTCACGCTCGAGACCCTCGATCCTGTCGCATTCCGGACCCGAGCTCACGACCCCGACGAAACGTACATCGTCGACAGTCTGTTCATGCAATCGCCTCCAGGCGAGGCGCCGGAAATCAGCGGACGAAAGCCCCACCTGCTCGTGCATCACCTCGCCTGCTTGGCGGACGCAGCGAAGGCGACGCCCGAGCGGGAGTGGCTGCGGTTATCGGCGGGCGCAATCGTGACGAGTGCGTTCATGGCCGAGCGGATTGGCGCGCTGGAACCGGGCGTCCGCGTGGAAACCTGCCCGCCAGGGGTCGACGTCGCGGCGCTTCGGAGCCGCAGCGCCGCGGCACCTGCTGGGGCGATCCTCTCGGTGGGTCATGTCATCGAGCGGAAGGACTACGTGCTCGCGGCGCGCGTGGTCGCACGAGCGGCCGAGCACTTGCCCCCGTCTTGGTCGTGGCGGATCGTCGGCGACGAACGATTCGAACCCGCCTATGCGGCAGGATTCCGCGCCGAGCTCGCGTCGCTCGGAATCGCAGGACGCGTACGGCTGCTCGGACCGTTGTCCCCAAGCGCCACGGCAGGACTCTATCGCACGGCCAAGGTGTTCCTCTTGTGCCCGACGTTCGAGGCCTACGGTATGGCCTTCGCAGAGGCGCTCGCCGCAGGCCTCCCGGTCGTCGCGACGGACGCAGGGGAAGTGGGACGTCTCGTCCCGGCGACGCACGGCACGATCTGTGCGCGCGGAGACGTCGCAGGGCTCGCGAAGGCGCTCGGCGATTGGCTCACCCGACCGCCCCCCGGCGAGCCCCTCTCGGTTCGCACCTGGTCCGACGTCGCACGCGACTTCGACGCGGCGTGGCAGCGCCTGACCGCGCGACCTTAGTCGCCGAGCCAGAAGAACGCTAACGGACCTCGAGCGTCGAACGGGGCGCGCCCGTCTCCGAGCAGACCGCACGCAGAGCCGACCAACTTTCGCGATCCATCACGGGCGTTCCCTCGCGCACGATGGATGCGATGGCCGCGACGCGATGCTCTCCCGTAGGGTGGGTGGAGAGGAACTCGAGCGCGCCAGGAATGCCAGCGCCGGCCGCCTCGAGCCGCGTGAAGAACCCGACGATGCCCCGCGAGTCGTGTCCTGCGGCGTTGAGCATCTCGACCCCGACGCGATCCGCATCGAGCTCGTCGTTGCGGCTGTAGTGGTTGGTCATGATCGCCTGCGCCGCGTCGAACCCCACCGTATCCGCGCCAGGGTTGAGCAACCCGAGGATCCCGTATCCCATCGCCTGGACCACCGCCTTGGCGGGGTGTCGTTCGATCACGTGGGCCATCTCGTGTGCGAGCACGCCCGCGACCTCGCCCGGCTCTTCGGCTTTCTCGATGATGGGACGGAACAAGAGGATGCTGCCGCCCGGTGCTGCGAACGCGTTGACGACGTCGCCGTCGACCACGTAGACGCGAAAATCCTCGCTTCGCCCCTTGGCTTTCGCGAGGCGACGCACGAGGGTATCGATCGCCGCGAGCCCCTCTTTGTTGCGACAGAACTTGCCCTGATCCACCGAGGACACGAGCGAGGCACCAATCGAGGCCTCGAGACTCTGCGGCAGGAACCGCGCGAGCAGGCCGGACCACAGCGGTAGGGAGACGGCGACCACGAGCAGCGCGACGGCGATCGCAGTCCCGATGCTGGTCAGCGTCTGGCCACGGCGACGACGGGGCATACGACGAACGCTAGAGCGACCCTGCCTTCGTGTCGAGGACCGCGAAGCGCCGTCCTCGGGTGACCACCGCACGCCCGGCGCGGGCCGACCCACGAAGATCCGCGCACGGGCCACCCACAACGCCGCCAAGGACGCGGCTGGGCGTCCATGGCGGACAGATCTGTTACAACACCGAGGTGGTCGAAGACCTCTTGCAAGCGTTCCTTGCCCAGCGTGACACGGGACCGTTCGCCTACGCGTATTGCCACCACCACCAGGGACGCGGCGCGCACGACTTCCACACCGTGATCGGGTGCATCACCCACGGCAACGAGCACGGCACCCTCCCGGCCGCGTTGCGGTTGCTGTCCGAGCTCGCCTCCGGCGAGGTCGCCCCTTTGGGCCCCGTCACGCTCCTGCTCGGCAATCCGGAGGCCGCCCGCGCCGATCAGCGCTTCCTCGAGGAAGACTTCAACCGCGTGTTCACGTTCGACCGGCCCGCCCAAAGCCATGAGCGACGGCGCGCAGAAGCCGTGCGCCCCATCCTGGATGCGGCCGACCTCTTCCTCGACCTCCACCAGACGCAGACGCCGACCGCCAAACCCTTCTGGACGTTTCCGTGGGATCCCGAGTTCGGCCTGTGGGCACGGGCCATCGGCGCGGCGCCGGTCGGACTCACCCGGCGGGCCGGACAGGTGTTCTCCGCAGGCACGTGTTGCCTCGATGAATACGTGCGCGGCCGCGGCAAGACGGGGCTCACCGCAGAGATTGGGATGCGCGGGCAGGACACCGCTCAGGCCGAGCGAGCCTACGACGCAATGCGCAACCTCCTCGCGACCGTCGATGCGCTCCGTGCCGAGGGTGCTTCGCTCGAGTCCAGAGCGAGCGCCATGCCCCCCATCGAGTGGTATCGAACGACGCACGTCGTCCCGGCGCAGACCCGTGAACATCGCTTGCGCCCCGGCCTTGGCAACTGGACCCGCGTGCACGCGGGTGAAACGCTGAGCGCCCCCGAAGCGCCGATGCTCACGGCCCCCGCCGACGGCTACGTCCTGTTCCCCAAGTATCCGCGACCCTCCGATCCTCCTCCGCCCGAGCTCTACCGGCTCGCCGAGCGGGTGGAGGACCCGACGACGTTGTAGGCGGCCTGCCGAGGAACGCCGAACTTTGGGCGAGGCGCGGAAGATCCCCCTGGGCGGGCCTGGGCGCTGGTCTTCCCGGCAGACGTGGGCTATGCACCGCATCATCCGCGCTCGTCCGGCCGGGAGTCCCCCACGGCCCTCGTGAGAAAGGAACACCTCATGTCCGTACTCGTTCAGAAACCCGCCCCAGACTTTTCATGCTCCGCCGTCCTCCCCGACGGCACGATCTCTGGCGACTTCAAGTTGAGCAAGGCGATCAGCGGCAAATACGGCCTGCTCGTGTTCTACCCGCTCGACTTCACGTTCGTGTGCCCCTCCGAGCTCATCGCGCTCGACCATCGCACGGCGCGCTTCAAGGAGCTCAACGTCGAAGTGATCGGCATCTCGATCGACTCGCAGTTCACCCACCTCGCGTGGCGGAACACGCCGGTCGCGAGCGGCGGCATCGGGCCCGTCGGCTTCACGCTCGCCGCAGACGTCAAGCACGAGATCTGCAAGGCCTATGACGTGGAGACGGCCGGCGGTGTGGCACTGCGCGCCTCGTTCCTCATCGACAAGGCGGGCACGGTTCGTTCGCAGATCGTCAACGACCTCCCCCTCGGCCGCAACATGGACGAGCTCATCCGCCTCGTCGAAGCCCTGCAGTTCACCGAGACGCATGGCGAGGTCTGCCCGGCTGGCTGGCAGAAAGGCGACCAAGGCATGAACGCCTCCCCAAAAGGCGTGGCCGAGTACCTGTCCAAGCACGCCAGCAAGCTCTGACCGGCCCCCAAGACCATGGGGGGAACCCCACCCATGGGCGCTACCGCGATACGCGGGGCGCCCTTTTTGCTGCAATGATGGCGATTCGTGACCCGGTTGACGCAACCCCGCAGGCCGGCCCCGTCAAGATGACAACTCGGATCGTCGCATGAATCGAGCATCTTCCCCACAACGGCTCTTCATTCTTCTCGCGCTGGTTCCCCTTGCCGCCGCGTGCGATGCAGAAGAGCACCCAAGCGCCCACGCAGCATCGGACGAAGGTGGCACCTCCGCGAGCTTCTCGTTCCCGAGCGCGCCCCTCTACGTCGCAACCGATCTATTCATCTCCGAATACCTCGAAGGCTCGTCGAACAACAAAGCGATCGAGATCTACAACGGCACGAGCACCCCGGTCGACCTCGCGCCCTACGTGCTGCAGTTTTATTTCAATGGCAGCACGAGCGCCGGGACGACGATCGACCTCCAAGGTGTGATCGCCCCCGGGGATACCTTCGTCGTCACCGACAACGACGCGGAGCCAACCCTCCTGGCGCTCGCGGATCAAACCTCCACCGCAAGCTTCTACAACGGGGACGATACGATCGTGCTCGCCAATGGCAGCGTCGCCATCGACGTCTTCGGGCAGCTCGGATTCGATCCGGGCGCCGAGTGGACCTCGCCCGACGGGGGGACGCAAGACAACACGCTGCGCCGGCGCCCGGACATCGAGGCGGGCGACATGGATTCATCCGACGCGTTCGACCCTTCGCTCGAATGGACCGGCAGCGGGCTCAACGACTACAGCAACCTCGGCCAGCACGGTACCGGCGGCGGCGAGGGTTCCGAGGAATCCGAGGATGGCTCGGGGTCCGCAGGCGAGGAGAGCTCGGGAGGGCCCGTTCTCGATCCCACGTTCATCCACGGGATCCAAGGTGCCGGCTTCGCGAGCCCGCTTCTGGGCACGGAGGTCTTGATTGAAGGCGTCGTCGTCGCAGACCTCCAGGCGAGCAACCAGCTCTCGGGGTTCTTCGTACAAGAGGAAGACACCGACGCCGATGGCGACCCAGCGACCTCCGACGGTATTTTCGTCTACCACAGCGCGACTCCCGTTGCGCTCGGAGACCACGTTCGGGTGCGGGGCACCGTCGAGGAGTACTTCGAGCTCACGCAGGTGGGCGCAGTGTCCAGCGTCGAGGTCCTCGGTTCGACGTCCCTACCGAGCCCGGCTTCTCTGGTCCTCCCGTTCTCCGGGCCTGACTACCTCGAAGCCCGCGAGGGGATGCTCGTCTCCGCGGCACAGACGCTCCACGTCACGGAGCACTTCACCCTGGGACGCTACGGACAAGTCTTGCTCTCCGCAGGCGGACGCCTCGATCAACCCACCCAGGTGGTCGCCCCCGGCGCGCCCGCAAACGCGTTGCAGGCCGCCAACCTCCTCGCGCAGATCATCTTGGACGACCTCAGCAACCAACAGAATCCCGACCCCGTCATCCATCCCGCTCCCGGGTTGCAGCCGAACAACAGCCTGCGCGGGGGCAGCACGGTCACGGGCGTCACGGGCGTGCTCGACTACAGCTTCTCAGAGTACAAAATCCGCCCCACGCAGACCCCCGTCTTCGATCTGACGGTCAACCCACGTCCGACCGCCCCCGCACGGACCGGAGCGCTGCGCGTCGCCAGCTTCAACGTGCTCAACTACTTCAACGGTGACGGTCAGGGGGGCGGCTTCCCGACCTCGCGAGGTGCGGACACCCCCGAAGAGTTCGAGCGGCAGAGCGCCAAGATCGCGGCTGCGATCGCGGAACTCGGAGCCGACGTCGTGGGCTTGCTCGAGATCGAGAACGACGGCTATGCCCTGGGGAGTGCCATTGCCGACCTGACCGCGCGGGTCAACGAGCTCACCCCGTCCGGCACCACGTATGCGTACATCGATCCGGGCGTCTCCCCGATCGGGACGGACGAGATCGCGGTCGGGATCCTCTACCGGATCGAGACGGTCACACCTCGAGGTCCCGCAATGATCCTCGACACGAGCGTGGATCCTCGGTTCATCGACACGCTCAATCGCCCGGCGCTGGCGCAAACGTTCGCGCAGATCGCCGACGGCGAGTCGCTCACGGTGGCGGTCAACCATCTGAAATCGAAAGGCTCCGCCTGCGACGAGGTCGGCGATCTGGACCTCGGCGATGGCCAAGGCAACTGCAACGTGACGCGGACGAACGCGGTCCTCGCTTTGATCGACTGGCTCGCCGCCGACCCCACCGGGAGCGGCGACCCCGATCGCATGATCCTTGGCGACCTCAACTCGTACGCGATGGAAGATCCGATCACGGCGCTCGGCAGCGGTGGCTACGAGAATCTCGCCGCGCATGGCTATTCGTACGTGTTCGACGGGCAGTGGGGCACGCTGGATTACCTGTTTGGAACCGCCACGCTCGCGAGCCAACAGACGGGTAGCGCGCACTGGAACATCAACTCGGACGAGCCTGTCGTCTTCGACTACAACACCGAGTTCAAATCCGCCGGTCAAATCGAATCCTGGTACGACTCGGCACCGTTTCGCGCCTCGGATCACGACCCGGTGGTCGCCGATTTCTACCTCAGCACAGAGCCCGTCGACGCGCCTCCCACGGTCGAATTCGTGCTACCCCTCGAGGGCAGCCGCATCGGCTCCCCGCTGCTCCTCACCCTCGCTCGCGCAAGCGATGCCGAAGACGCACCCGAGGCACTGGACGTGGAGATGCGACTGGACGGCGGCACCTGGGCACGGGTGACCCACCTGGGACACGGGTACTTCACGCACCTCTTCCTCGTGCTCCAGCGCGGCAACCACGTGCTCGACGCCCGTGCGATCGACACGGCCGGCAACAGCAGCCCCATCGCGACGCGCCGCTTCCGTCGCTAGCCGACGGAGTCCTCCGGACCCACCACGATGAGTCGCAGGCGTTCGTCTTCGTCGAGCACGTAGACCCACTCCGAACGACCATCGAACTCGAGGCCCTCGATGTTCGGGTGACCCTCGAACGCATGGACGGTCTCCGATTGCAGTTCCGCCACGCCCGTGGCTCCGGGCATGGCGGTCTGCACATGGACGCAATCGACCCGCCGGTACCCCGCGTAGTCGATCTCGATCGCGCTCGGCTTGCGCTCGGTACCGATCGCCCCGGCGAGGACGTGCAAGCGACCGTCGTGGGTGGTCATGTCGCGAACACCCACGGGGTACGCGCGGTCGCCGAGCCCCGTCAGGACGGCCGCGAGCTCGACCTCCAACGCCGCGTCGTCGTTGCCTCCGGCATCCGCCCAGCGCCCGAGGCCTCGCACGCGCACGATCAGGGGATGGCCATCCGCCGTCGTCGGGAAGCGCAAGCCGAGCAGAAACACATCGTCGCCCACGTACGTCGCGCCTTCGAGGTTGATCGGCCAGTCCTCGAACCGCAGCAGCTCCCGCCAGGTCGCGTCCTTCCGAGCGCCCTCGCGCATGGTTTTGGCGATGTACCGCGACTGCATGTTGGGGCCGAGCGGGAGTAGAGCGATGCCCGAGCTGCGGAGGGCATCGTTGATCTTCCGATGCAAGAGGAACGGTCGCCGGAACAGCTCGACCGTCGGGGTTTCGGTCGCCGTGAACCCGGGCTCGTGGAATCGCCCGATGAACGCGCGCCTCGGCTGCAACGGTCCAGCCTTCGACCCGTACTGCGAACCGAACACATAGACATAGCCCCGCTCGTCCCGGGTCAGCGCTTCCGCGTCTTCGGTCTTCTCGTCCGGCGCAGCCCCGGCATCGATCCGCTCGACTCGCCAGCCTTCGTGCGGGGCATCGTCTGGGGCATGCCCGAGCAGCGCCAGTGACTGCTCGCCGCGCGACTCGTCGATGCAGACCCAAAAGCCGCGATCGAAGCCGTATCCGCGCAGCAGCTCGGCGTCATCGATACGCAGGATGGACGAGGCCTCGGGGGCCTTGGGACCGAGATCGATGAGCTCCGCCATGCCGCGAGCTTACGAAGATTCAAGGCGGACGCAAGCGCCATGCGCGTCGGTTCGCATGGCGACGAACGAGGTCACCAGCGAGTTCGGAGGCGGCGAAGGGTCAGTTTGGGACGATTGACAGCTTCGAACTCGACTTTCTAAGCTGGAACGACGCATCGCCCGACTCGAGCGACCGCAAAGACTTCATGCCCCAACCTTCCGCCAGTGTTTCGAACGTCGACGATCGCAGCGACTCGCTGCGCGTCGATGACTTCGCGCTCGGCAAAGCGATCATCCGCAGCCCGGGGTTCGCAGCGATCGATTTCGGGAAGTATCTCCGAGACCTCCAAGCGGCCTCCGGACGCGACCTCGGCATCCTCGTCCACCTCGCCCACAACGTTCCGTTCTTTCTCGAAGGTCCGCGTCAGCTCATGCTGCGTACCCTCGCCGCCCAGTTCCTCAGCAAGGCGCGCGTGGGTCGGTGGGAGCCGCTCATGATCGAGGTGGTCGATCGTCAGCTCGACGCGCTCGCCACGCTCTCCAACCCGGACCTCGTACGCGACTTCGCAAACCCAGTCTTCCAGACGGTGACCGGGACGGTCCTCGGGATCCGTGACGCGGACTCCCCGGAGGTGTCCGATTGGGCCCCGTCCACCCGCTGCCTGCTCGAGCCCATGCTCTCCCTCAAGAAGATCTTGGGCCTGCAGGAGACGATTGCCACGATGTTGCGATACATCGACGCATCCCGTCTGGACGACGACCCCGAGCGCCCCCAACCTTTCCTCGACTGGGTACTGCAGCAGCGCGCGCAGGACTTCGATCGCAAGGACGCCGTCGCCCTGACTGCGGTGCTCTTCATCGCCGGGCAAACGACCTCGCAAACGCTCTGCAACATCATCCTCGCCGCACTGCGTGACCCCGAGGGCCTGCGCAGGCAGCTCGCGTCGGCGCACTGGGTCACGGACAACCTCGAAACCCTGCTGCGTCTGCACGCCTCGCCGCAGTTCGTGGACCGCGTCGCGCAACGCGACCAGGAAATCGGCGGATGCCCATTCCGCGCCGGGGTCCATGTCCACGTCCACCTGCCCTCGATCAACCGCGATCCTTCCCGGTTCTCGGAGGATTCGACGTGCCCAACTGCGTCGTCGCTGGGGCATATCAGCTTCGGCGTCGGCCCCCACAAGTGTCCGGGCGCCGTCTATGCACGGCTCCTGATCGAGGTGGCACTGCCGCGGCTCTTTGCGCGCTACCCGAACCTCGTACTCACCGTCGACGAACCCGAATGGTTCGAGACGACCTTCATCCGCGCGCCGCTCTCACTGCCCGTCGCCCCATAGGCGAGCGGGCCGTGCTCCTCCGGCGCACGGACTCCGGTTCGCCGTCCGTGCGGGAGCGGGTTCCTCTACGAGAGGGCGACCTGCAGGCGATCGAACAGCGCGCGCGCCTGGGTCGAGCGTGCTTCTCGAACGCGCTCGCGGGTATGCCCCGGTCGTCCCACTAGAAGAACAGTTGACCTTGGATCCGAATGCTGTCGGTTCCGTGACGGGCTTGGTCCGCGAACGATGTCCCCAGCGACTCGTCCCACCCGCGTAGGTAATCGATCTGGAGCTTGAGGTCGTGGCCCACGAAGTACCAATTGACCCCGCCGCCCACTTCGTCGGAATCGGGCAAGCTGCTCTCATCCCCGTAGATGTCGCGAATCAGACCATAGCGCGCCACGAGCTCCAGCGGAATCCTCGGCACGACCCAGCCGAGCTGACCATACCAGCCGATCCCTTGCCGCGCGGCGACGGTTGGGATGGGGGCTCCCGTGTCGTCGAGCTCCCCTCCATTGCGCCGCGCGGTGCTGTGCCGCCAAAAGAACGCACTGTTGAGCGAGAGTCCGACCCACTTGACCATCGTGTCGGCGGTAAAATGGTGGTAGTTGGTCGTACCACCATCGGCGGGAGGTTCACCGATGACGCCCCGCTCCGCGTGGGCACGGTCCTGATAGGCATAGGCGACCCCAATCGAGAGGTTGGGCCGTTTCGACCGACCGAGATCTCCATCGCTATAGTCATCGAACTCGCCGAATGGACGAACCTCGAGACGGCCCACGTAGAGCAGGCCGAGATCGCTGAGGTCATAGGCGTTGCGACCTTCCCCCAGGAACACGCCGACGTTGTAGCCGAGCTTCCCGCCGAGCCCACCGATGTCCTTGGACAGCAACTGAAAGCCCAGATCGCGATCGAGCGTAAACTCCGCGTTGACGTGCGAGCGATCCACGAGGTTCTGCTTGGCCGAAGAAATCACTCGCTGTCGGTTGAACGGCACCTTGAACTGACCGAACCACGCCGTGGCATCGCGGAACCGATCGAGTTCGATGCGGGCGTCCCGGACCGGATTGCGGCGGATCGGCGGCTCGCTCGGCAACCCGCTGGCCATGTCCTGGGCCGAGAAGCCGAACTGAATGTAGTACTTCACGTGTTTCGCGAACACGTTGCCGCGCAACAGCAATCGCATGCGGCGGACCTGCATCCGCTGCGTGGTTTGCTCGCCCTCGACATTGGGATGCTGCAGCTCGTAACGCAGCTGCATCCGGGCACGCAGCTGAAGCGAGAAGCGGCCGTCCTTCGTCGCGAGAGAGAGGCCCTCGCCAAAACGGTGATGGAACCGAGCGACCTCGGAGCTCGATCCCGGAACGGCGTCGCGGAGCTTCGCTTCGCTCGGAGCGACCTCGGCGGGAGGCTCCGCCGTGGACGACACCGGCGGCGGGGTCTCGCTCGCAGGTGCCGGCTTCCCGGCTGCGCGCGGCGTCTGCGACGGCTCTCCGGACCGCTCCTGCGACAGCTCTCCGGACGCCTCCTGCGACGCCTCTCCGGACCGCTCCTGCGACGGCTCTCCGGACGCCTCCTGCGACAGCTCACCGGACCGCTCCTGTGACGGCTCTCCGGACCGCTCCTGCGACGGCTCTCCGGACGCCTCCTGCGACAGCTCACCGGACCGCTCCTGCGACGCCTCTCCGGACCGCTCCTGCGACAGCTCACCGGACCGCTCCTGTGACGGCTCTCCGGAACCACCGGGGCTCACCGGAGCCGCGACGACCTGGCCCTCGGGGCCTCTCGCGTGCGTGGTGGGGACGGCAAGGGTGGCAATCCCCGAGGTCGCTACGAAGATGACGAGAGGGGCGGCCCGCCGCACGGGGTGCGATTCATGCTCACAACGTCACATGATTGCAACGAAAATGTGTCGGGAGTCGCGCCGTGGACGCGGCTCACAAGCGGGCGCATGCTGCGCTTCGGTTGCGGACCATGCCTCCAGCTCTCTTTCCCCCGGACCACGCTCCCAGTCACGCCTACTACCGCGCGTGCGAAGGTTCCTGGACCTCCCCCGTGTCGCTCCTCGTCACGGATGGTCGGGCACTACGCCGCTCCGGCATGTCGTTCGCGAACCGCGTGATGCTCCGCATGATGGCGAGCTGGCCCCGCTGGCTGGGCCGTCTCTCCATGAACACCACCGTTGCCTACGATGCTGCCGGGAAAGTCGTGCACACGACTTCGGTGTGCTGGCTCAACATCCCGCTCCAGCGCTCGACGGAGACGATCTCCCTCGATCCCGATGGGCAACGCTTCGAAGTCCGCGGGGGGATGGAGGGGACGGGCGAGATCGACGAGACGGGGACCGTCGCCGAGTATCGACTCCGGTGGTTTGGGGTCGAGCTGCGCCAGCGCACGACCCGTGCCGGCGATCGGGTCACCGTCGCTCAGGAGGGACCTGGGTTTCGCGGCGCGCAGACGCTGATGCGCCACGCATGAGCGTCTGTACGTTCCCACCCGAAGCCCGTTCCCACCCGAAGCCCGGAGCACGCCCGACGTTCAGAAGGTCACGTCCAGCTGCGCGTGGATGACGTGATTGGCCACGGAGAAGTCGAAGTCGTGTGGCACGCGGGCGATCCAGTCGACCTGAAACTTGAACTTGTGCCCATTGAGGTAGTAGTTGAGCCCAGCCGCGATCTCCTGCCCATAGTCGTCGGCCTCGCTCACGAGCTCGGGATCGGTGTCGTCGAGCGCGTACAAACCGGAGAGGCGCCCCACGATCTCGATCGGTGGGTTGAACACGTATGAAGCCTGCGCGATCCATCCGTGCCCCGAGCGTGTGTATTCGGTGAGCGGGGTCCCGTCCTCCTGAATCGATTCGATCGTGTCGTCGCTCGCCTTCTTGAACAGGTATTCCCCCTGGAGCGCAAACCCACGCACTTTGAACACGAGGTCGGCCGCCGCATGATAGTAATCGGTGGTCCCGCCGGTGAAGGTCGGTCCCGTGGTGCTCCGCAGGCGATCCGTGTTGAAGTTCGCCGCGCCGCCGACCCCGAGGGCCAAGGCAGGCTTCGCACGCCGCTCGAGATCGCCTTCGACGTCGTCGTCGATCGCCCCCAGCGGCCGCAGTTCGAACCGCCCAAGGACCAGCGCCCCCGGTTCCTTGCTCGTGGCCAGGTTGTTCCCGCCGCCACCAAAGACCCCGAGCCGCCACGCAAACGGCGATTTGTCGCTCAAGAACTTGTTCGAGTAGAACACCACGCCCACGTCTCGGTCGAGGGTCAGCTCCCCCACGGGGACTGGCCGGCTCGCGAGCTGCAGCGCCCATTCGCGCACCGTGCGAAGGCGATCGAAGGGGACGAAGAACTGACCCGCCCGAATGCTGAAGTCACGATGCACCTTCCAATCGACATAGGCGTCGTAGATCGGCGATCGTGAACCGTCACGAAAGTCGCGGGCAGCCACCGCCAACTGGATCATGTAGGTGAGCTCCGGGCGGAGGATGTGCCCCGAGAACCAAAACCGCGCGGTCCCGATCCCGACGCTCTGCTGCAGCTCGAGGTCCTCACCGCCATCGGCGATATCGAGCTGATAGCGAATCTGGACGCGACTACGAATATTGAGGGAGATGCGTTCGGCTTGCAGCGTGATCCCCTCGCCGGGCGCCCCACTCAAGAACGCGGCCAAAGGTTTGGCCTGCGGGGGTTCGGCCTGAGGGGGTTCGGCAGGTGGGGTCGGTGACGCCGCGGGGACGGGTGCGGACACCTCGGGAGCGGGCTCGGCCGGAGGAACCACGGGCGGAGCGGCCTCGGGTTCCGTCATCGGCGTCGACGTGCCCGGAGCCTCCGCGTCCTGTTCACCCGCTGCAGAATCCACGGGGACGGGTGCACTCGACGGAGCTTCGGCCGCGTCGCTGGACGCCGGCGGCTCGGCAGGTTCGACTTGAGCCGCCGAAGCGGCCACCTCTGCACTCCAAGCGAGGACGGAAACCGCGACGGGGATGCTGGCGAGCGCCATGCAGAAGCCGCGAGCGACGGAGAACAGAGGGTCTCGGCGAACAAGGGTCGCGGAGTCCCCCGGCGAGCTTTCGGGGGACACGGCTCGCCTGGCGAGGCGCTCCATCCGTGGAATGAGGAACTGCATGGCCGCCCCGGGAGCAAACGGCGTGCCGGGCCCGAGCGCAGTGATTCCATGCTGGCTCCCGGACGCGTGCACCGTTGACGGTGATATTTCCTGGATCCTGGACATTCGACGGCCGCCCCGCGAGCCCGTCCCGCGCAACACGGTCCTGGGAGCCACGGGCACATGTCCTGGACGGCCGTGACGGGTGCCGGGCGCGAGGACCGTGACGACGGGCAGCCTCGCGAATTCAAGGACATCGTCGCCTGGTCCCGCTCTTGCTCCGTGGCCGCGACATGTCGCTTCCGCGATCGAGCAAGTTCTTCTACTCCCTGATGACGTGCGTTGGCCTCGCGTTCGGTGGGACCGCGTGCCGCTCCAAGGTCGAACAAGACACGCTGGTCCTCGCCGCATACACGACCCCGCGGGAGGTCATGGGGGCCTTCGTGCTCCCCCAGTTCAAAGAAGCGTGGCGCGAACGCTCCGGGAAAGAACTCGAGATCCAAGAGTCGTATCAGGGATCGGGCGCACAATCCCGCGCCATCGTCGAGGGTTTCGAGGCCGATGTCGTCGCGCTCTCGCTCGCTCCGGACGTCCAGCGGCTCGTCGATGCCAAGCTCGTCGACACCGAATGGACCCAAGGGAAACACGAAGGGATCGTGACGGAGTCCATCGTGGTGATCGCCGTGCGCCCAGGCAACCCCAAGAATATCCACGACTGGGCAGACCTGGCCCGCGACGACGTGGAGGTCCTCACGCCCAACGTCCGCACCAGTGGTGGCGCGATGTGGAACGTCGCCGCGATCTACGGTGCCGCGATGCGCGGACACGCTGGCGTCGCCGCCAACGACGAGGGCGCGGCCACGGAGCTCCTCGGGAAGATCCTGGCGAACGTCCGTGTGATGGACAAGGGTGCTCGAGACTCCATCGTCAACTTCGAGAACGGCGTCGGCGATGCGGCGATCACCTACGAGAACGAGGTCATCGTGTCGCAACGCGACGGAAAGGCGATCGAATACGTGGTCCCGAGCTCGACCATCGTCATCGAGAACCCCGTCGCCGTAGTCCACGCGTACGCCAAGAAGCACGATCGCGTCGAGCTCTCGAACGCGTTCGTGGAGCACCTGTTCGACCCGAAGGTCCAGGCGGCATTCGCCGACTTCGGCTACCGCCCGGTGGTCGACGACGCGGCGCGCCGCACGTTCCCGGCTGCGAAGGACCCCTTCACCGTCCGTGACCTCGGGGGTTGGGATGCCTTGCAGAAGCAGATCTTCGCGCCTGAAGCCGCCTATGACCGCGCCATGAAGACGGTGACGAAATGACGAACGCCCTGTCTCCGCCGCGGACGATCCGAGCGATCGCCGTCGCGTGGGTGCTCGCGCTCGTGGTCGTCCCCGTGTTCGCGCTGGTCCTGCAGAGTTTCGCGGAGAGCCCCGCGCGCTTCTGGCACGCGGTCACGGGACGGGCGGCATGGGATGCGCTCGTTCTGACTTTCGTCACTTCGGCGATCGCGGCGACCGTCAACGCGCTCTTCGGCACGATGATCGCGTGGGTGCTGGTCCGACGCCATCTCCCAGGCAAACGCCTGCTCTCCGCACTGGTCGACATCCCGTTCGCGGTGCCTACCTTGGTCACGGGTGTCGTCCTCGTCGCGTTGCTGGGGCCTCAGGCGCGGATCGGCCAGCTGCTCGGGGATTGGGGCACACCGATCGTGTTCGCGCGCCCGGGCATCGTCCTCGCGATGCTCTTCATCAGCCTTCCGCTGGTGGTGCGCATGGTCGAACCGGTGCTCGCGGACCTCGACCCGGACGAGGAGGACGCCGCTGCGACGCTCGGTGCCTCCCGGTGGCTCATCTTTCGCCACGTCCTGCTGCCCGCGATCGTGCCTGCGATCATCGCGGGGTGGCTCCAGGCGTTTGCGAGATGCATCGCCGAGTTCGGATCCATCGCCGCGCTCTCGGGCAACATTCCCGGTGAGACGCTCGTGGCGTCGGTCCACATCCTCGGCGAACTCGAAGCCGGTGATGCCACCGCCGCCGCGGCGATGTCGGTCGTGCTGCTCGGTGTGGCGCTCGCGCTGCAACCGATCTCGCGCGCGCTGGTGACGAGGAGCGGCGCACATGGGTAGTCGGTCCAGCAGACGCCGCCGCCCATCCGGCGTGGGACTCACGGTCGCCGCGCTGCTCTACGCGGGTTTCCTCATCGTTCTTCCGCTCGCGGCGCTCCTGCTCGGGGTGATCGAGAACTCGGGTCCAACCCTCCGCGTGCTCGCATCGAGCGAAGCCATGGGTGCGTTGTCACGCACCATCGGTCTCACGACCACCTCGCTCGTCATCAACCTCGTGTTGGGTGTCCTCACGGCGGTCGTGCTCGTCCGCGACCGGTTCGTCGGTCGCGACGTGCTGGGATGGTTCACCGATCTCCCCCTCGCGATGTCTCCCATCACGATTGGCCTGGCGTTCTTCGTCATCGTCGGGCGGAACGGTTGGCTCCAGCCCTGGCTCGAGCCGCTCGACATCAAGCTCGTTTTCAGCTTCCCCGGGATGCTGCTCGCGACGTTGTTCGTGACCTTTCCGTTCGTCGTTCGCGAGACGGTGCTCGTTCTGAGCGAAGTCGGAACGAGCGAAGAAGAAGCCGCCGCAACGCTCGGCGCGAATCCGTGGCAGACGTTCACCCTGGTGACGCTGCCCAATATCCTGCCCGGGATCGCGGGCGGGGCAGCGCTCCTCGTCGCGCGTGCGCTCGGCGAGTTCGGAGCCGTGCTCGTCATCGGCGGAGCGATCTCCGGCGTGACGGATACGGCAACGACGTTCGTGTTCCACGCGGTCGAGGAGCGCCAGCTCTTCGCGGCCTACGGGATGTCCATGGTCTTGGTCGCCCTCTCGGTGACCGCCATGTCTGCTTTCAACGCCATTTCGGGATCGTTACGACGATGAGCATTCGACTCGAACACATCAACAAACACTTTGGACGGATCAAGGTCATCGACGATGTGTGCCTGCGCATCGAACAAGGGGAGCTGGTCGCCCTTCTGGGGCCGTCAGGCGGTGGCAAGAGCACGCTGCTGCGCGTGATCGCGGGCCTCGAGATGGCCGACAGCGGCGAGGTCTGGCTCGGCGACACGCGGGCGGATCGCCTCGACGCTCGCAAGCGTCAGGTCGGCTTCGTGTTCCAACACTACGCGCTCTTCCGCCACATGACCGTAGCCGACAACATCGCCTTTGGACTGCGGGTTCGCGGTGTCGGACTCGAAGAGCGCAGGCAACGCGCCGAAGAACTGCTCGAGCTCGTCGGGCTCGTTGGGCTCGGCGATCGCTTTCCCTCGCAGCTGAGCGGCGGTCAGCGTCAACGCGTCGCGCTCGCCCGCGCGCTCGCTCCGGAGCCGCGCCTACTCCTGCTGGATGAGCCCTTCGGAGCCGTCGATGCCAAGGTTCGCGAGGAGCTACGAGCGTGGCTCCGACGCCTGCACGACCGTATCCAGGCGACCACCATCTTCGTCACCCACGACCGCGAAGAGGCGTTCGCGGTGGCCGACCGCGTGGTCATCGTGCAAGGCGGACGCATCGAGCAAATCGGAACACCGCTGGATGTGCTCGACGCCCCGGCGACGGAGTTCGTCGCGGGTTTCCTCGGTGAGGCCAACCACTTCGAGGCGATCAGCTTGAATGGGGTGCTCCAGGTCGGCCCGCTGCGCCTCCCGGTCGATCCGCCAGCGGACCATCCGATCGCCCGGGTGGTCGTTCGTTCCTACGACGTGAAGATCTGGGCCGCTGCGCCGGGTGTGGGGGTCGTCGATCGGGTGATTCCGCTCGGTGACCGCGTCCGCGTAGAAACCACCCTCGACGGCGAGATCCCGTTGTTTGCACATTTTCCCCGCCGCAGCAGTCTGCTGCGCGGCGTATGTCCTGGTACGCGCGTCGCGGTAGAGGTCACGCACGCCCGCGTCTGGCCCAGCAGCGACCTCACCCCGTGAACGCCCATGAACGACGCGACCAACCCAGAAAGTCGCCTCGAACCGATCCGCACGCTCCTCGATCGCGCCGCAGCGCTCGAGGTCGAGGCAGCACTCGCCGCAGCGGCGACCTACATGACCTACCACATGCCGCTTCGGCGGCTGAGCCTGTTCGAGTTCCGCTGCGAGAGTGGTGATCTTCGTGAAGCCGGCGTGTGGTCGGACGGCGAACTCATACGACCACGCGGTCGAATGTCCATCGATGGTCAGCGGCTGGCGGAGATCGTCCGATGGTCGGAGACCTCGCCCCCCGCGAGCCTCATCCCCGTGCACGGCTACGTGTGGGACTTCCTGCACCTCGGGGAGGAGGAGCCCATCATCGCCTTCCTGCGCGTGGAAGATGCGGTATGCGGGCTCGTGGGCGCCTCACTGCGCGGCAGCTCTGCGGACGCGCTACCCCAGCTACCCGAAGCCCTGATTCCGCTGGGAATCGTGCTCGCGCACAAGCGATCCCAACAACTGACGTCTGCGCTCGAGGCGACGCTCGAGCGAACCCAGCGACAAGCCAACGGTCGCGTCCGGGTTGGCACGGACCAAAGCGATGTCGTGGGCTCCGATCGAGGCCTCGCCCCCGTCATGCACCGCGTGCGACTGGTGCAGGCCTCTGCGCTGCCGGTTCTTCTGCTCGGTGAGACGGGCTCGGGCAAGGAGGTCATCGCACGGGAGGTCCACGCCGGATCACCTCGCGCAGACGCCCCCTTCGTCCGCGTGAACTGTGGAGCGATTCCCGCGGCGCTCATCGACTCCGCACTGTTTGGGCACGAGCGCGGGAGCTTCACGGGCGCGAATCAGCGACACAAAGGCTGGTTCGAGCGCGCCGATGGAGGAACGCTCTTCCTCGACGAGATCGGCGAGCTCCCGCTCCCGGCGCAAGTCCGACTGCTCCGTGTGCTCCAAGACGGTGTGATCGAGCGCGTCGGAGGTCTAGAGCCCATTCACATCGACTGCCGCATCATTGCGGCAACCCACCGCGACCTGCCTGGCATGGTGGAGGAAGGCACCTTCCGAGAGGATCTGTGGTTCCGGTTGTCGGCGTTTCCCATCGAGATCCCGCCGCTACGCGAACGACCGCAAGACATTCCCGCGTTGGCACGGTTCTTCGCCGCGCGAACCGCCCGACTGGGTATCCCGGTCTGTGCTCCGACCCCCGAGGACCTCGCGCTCCTCATGCACTACGCGTGGCCTGGCAATGTTCGCGAGCTCGGCATGGTCATCGATCGGGCCGCCATCCTGGGCCAAGGCAAACGGCTCGAGATCGCGGCGGCACTCGGCTCACCTAGAGCCGGCGGCAACGGCCTTCACCGCATCGCCCCACCTCCGCGCCTCCAGCCCGTGCGTGAACCCGCGATCGAGGCCGTGGCACCCCACGCGACCGACTCGATGTCGCTGCAGGATGCCATGAGGCACCACATCGAGTCTGCGCTCTCGGCTGCCCATGGACGGGTCGAGGGACCACGCGGCGCGGCGGACCTATTGGGTATCAATCCGCATACGTTGCGGTCACGGATGCGAAAGCTCGGCATCGAATGGTCCAGGTTCCGCCGTGAAAGCTGAGTCGGAAGCATCGGCGGCCCGCTTTCCGACAAGGGCAGCCTTGAACCTCGCTCACCAGGCCTTGGAATCCAGCGGAACGGCGTTCACCGCCCCACATCAGGCCTTGAAAATACACGCGTTTTGCAGCGCCCCCCGTCGGCCCATCGGTTGCTTGAGAAGACGGCATGATCCAAATGACCCGTCTCCCTGCCTCCCTGGCGTTGGTCGGGGCCTTCATGCTGCCACGAGTGGTCCTCGCGGTGGCCTGCGAGGACCTGCCCAATCCCGTGATCGGCGTGGGCGGAAGCGCAAGCAAGCCATTGCTCGGATTGGTAGGAGCCGCGCTTGCTTCTTCGCCCGAACCGCTCACCGTCATCTATCAGGCACCGGGAGCTTGCCTCGGAATTACACCGTATGTCGACAACACCCCCGTTACGGGTACGGCCAACTATTGGCTCGCGGACGGGACGGAGGAGGTCTGCGACCTCCCCCTCGCTGGAGTCGTCCCAGACTATGGCATGCTGGGCGTCCAGGCCACCCTCTGTGAAGGTGTAGAAGCCCTCCCGCCCGGCATCGGCGACTTTCCAGGGCCCGTCACCTCGTGGAGTCTGATCGTCCCCAACTCCTCGAGCCAAACTTCAATCAGTGCAGAAGCCGTTTACTTCGTCTATGGATATGGCGCGGCCCTAGGACAGGTGAGCCCCTGGACCATCGACGCGGAGCTCTACAGCCGGAACGCAACATCGGCGGCGCTGATCGCCATTGCATTGGGCGCGGACATTCCGCCGTCCAAATTCAAGGGCGTCGACGTCATGACGAATCAGTCCATGATTTCGTCGCTGTCCATGTCGGTCAACCCAGAGTCGGCGATCGGATACACGAGCACCGAGGTCGCAGACCTCAACCGCGCCACGGTGAGAACGCTCGCTTTCCAAGCCTTCGAACAGACCTGCGCATATTGGCCTGATTCGACCGCCACCGGATTCGACAAAGCCAACGTCAGAGACGGTCACTACTATCTCTGGAGCCCGTACCATTTCTACGCTCCGGTCGACGCGACCGGCACCATCATCGATCCGGCGACGCGACGGCTCGTCGGCTATTTCACAGGAGACGAGCCGCTCCCCCCCGAGCTCCCGCTGCTCGACATCGTGATCGACAACGGAACCATTCCTCAGTGCGCAATGGAGGTATGGCGCGACACGGAGATCGGTCCGTTGTACAGCTTCTCCCATAGCGCGCCGTGCGGCTGCTACTACGAGGCCCGCGCTTCGGGAGCGACGGATTGCACCGCGTGCACGACCGACGCGGAATGCTCGGCGGAAGCCCCTACGTGCCGCCACGGATATTGCGAGTCCCACTAGGCTTCGGAGAGACAAATACCATGCACATGCTAGGCAACATTCGCTACGCTTCTGCCGTTCTCCTGGCCGTCCAGCTCGCTTGCGGCGATGGTCAAAACGAGCCCGAGGACTCCGAGGAGACCGGGTTCCCAGGGACCTCGTCCGGCAGTGGAACGACCTCCGGTTCGACCACTGGAACGACCTCCGGGACGAGCACGGGGACCACGTCCACCGGCACGACGTCCGGAACCACAGGCACCACGACGGACACGACGGACACCACGGATACCTGCGTCGATGCAGAAGGCTGCTGGAACTGTGACCCCGTCGAACCCATCCACTTCCTCAACCGGTGCACCGATGCGACCTGTGAACCGTTCGACAACACGCAGACTCGCCTGCCATTGATTGGCGCAGACGGAAGCCTGCCACCGCTGCCGTGATCGGACGGTCCCGCCCAGGAGATTCGCGTGGTGCTGCATTGGATCTACGTCCTTACCGTGTCTGCTTCCTCTTCCATGACGCAAGGTGCGACCGTCGAGATCACCATCGAAGACGACGACCCGAGCACCCAAGCGGAGGACGATGAGGAGCTCGTCATCGATGCGGCCGGCACCGCGCCTCCAGCAGGCGAGGCGACCCCCGTGGCTGCCGAAGGTTCGGATCCCCCGGCACCTTCGGCCGCGACCCCCTCAGAGCCACCTGTCGGAGAAGACCCGGGCACCGTCACGGACACCCACCCACAGACGTCTCCGGAGCTCGCCGAGGAACTTCGGCAGCTTCGCGAGCGTTTGGAATACCTCGAGCGCAAAGAGGATGAACGCGCCGCGAAGGCCGCAGCGAAACAAGCGATCGCCGACGAGCAAAAGCGGACGCGTTCGAAAGTCGAAGGCCGCCCCTCCGCGGTGGGGGTGGGTTTCAAACCGCTCTCTGCCGGCTCCGATTGGGGGGTGCGGTTCGGGGGATACCTGCAGGTCCAGTACCTTTGGAGCGCGCTCTCCGAAGACCAATTGATGCAGGGGGGAACCCCGCTCAATCGTAACCGTTTCATGGTCCGCCGCGGACGCCTCACCGTCGAAGGGGAGTGGAAGTACATTGCCGCGGCATTCCAACTCGATGCCAGCACGACGCGCGGTGCGTTCCTCGGCATCCGTCAGGCGCACGTCAGCGCGCTCTGGCGCAACCCGGACGCCAGCAAGCCGCCATACATCATGGCGACCGTCGGTTTGACCGAAGCCCCGTTTGGCTATGAGGTTCGCCTAGGGCAGCGCGAGATGATCTTCATGGAGCGTTCCACGGGATCGCTCGCGTTCTTCCCTGGTCCCGTAGACATCGGTCTGCGGCTACGCGGCGGCGTCGGACCGTTTCGCTACGACGTCGCCGTCATGAACGGTGCGCCCCTCGACGACCGCGCCGGCTCGGGGGCCAACGGCCTCGACCCCACGACGATGCCGGACTTCATCGGACGCTTCGGCGTGGAGGTCCCCGCCTCCAAGTACTTCGTGGCCGCAGGTGCTTCGTTTCTCGCAGGGCAGGGTTTCCACGCTGGACTCGATGCCACCAAGAACCAAGTCCAATGGCAGGACATCAATGAGAACGGCGCGATCGACACGGGAGAGCTCGTCAGCATCCCCGGGACGGCCGCGACCCCATCCGAGACGTTCTCTCGCTGGGCAGTCAACGCAGACGTCGAACTCGGGATCAGAAGCCGCATCGGTTGGTCGCAGCTCTGGGCCGAGGTCACGCTCGGCAGCAACCTCGATCGCGGACTCTACGTGTCCGACCCCGTCGAGGTCGGCTCCGACTTGCGGCAGCTCCAAGTCTACGCCGCCCTCATTCAAGAGCTCACGAAATGGGCGATCGTCGGGTTCCGCTACGATTTCTACGACCCGAACACCGACCTCCTCGATCGCCGCCGCGGGGTGTTCGTGCCCGCACAGGCGGGGATGCACACCTTCTCGCCCCTCGCGGGCGCCGTCCTCCCCGAGAATCTCGCGCCCGGATTCCGTGGACGGCTCGTATTCCAATACGACGCGATCTTGGATGCGCTGGGTCGCGACTCGCGAGGGGTTCCCGCGGACGTCAAGAACGATCAGTTCACCGTCCGCTTGCAAGGAGAGTTTTGATGTCACGCCTCTCCTCGTGGTCCATGCTCGTGCTGCTCGGATCTGCCGGTTGCGAAGGCCCGGTGGAGTGGACAGCGGCTTTGGAGGAGCCGTTGCGTGTCACCAACGCATGGTTCGTCCCCGGTGACCTCCCCGTCGATGACGCGGGCGGCGCTGTGACTTCCATCGACGCCGCGAACGGGATCCTCATCCAGGGCCAACGAAACCGGGTCCTGACGGGGCGTGTCACGGCGGATGCCTACTCCGTCGCAATTCGTCTGGGTGACACGAGCTCTGGGTGGTGGGTGCTCCCAGTCGCCGATGCCAACCCACTCTTCCCCGGCGAACGCGACTTTCTGCTCCGCTACGACGTCGGCTTCGACATCCCACTCGGCGGGAATACGCTCCAACTCGCGTCCGTGGGCGAAGACGGCGCCCGGGGTCTCCCCTTCGAACTCAGTGTATGCGTGAACGAAGAGCTCGTACCGCGGGGTCTCCATGCCTGTGATCCGACGATCCCTCCACCCGCCGCGATCATCGCGATCGAGTGGGACCGCAACGTCGATCTCGACCTCGTCGTTCGAACCCCCTCGAATGACGTCATCAGTTGGAAATCCCCGCGCGGTGGAGAAGTCGATGGCAGTGCGAGGCTCACGCGAGACTCCAACGCCGCTTGCGTGACGGATGGGCGCAACGGCGAGTCCCTCGTCTGGGACAACCCGCCCCCGCCTGGAAACTATCTCGTCTACGCGGACCTATTCGAGGCCTGCGGATCCGAGTCCGTGCTCTTCACCATCACGGACTACGTGCGCCAGGACAACCTGGATGGCACCTTCACCCTCATCGAACGCACGCGTTCGAGTGGCGGCCTTCTGGACGTGCAGGCCACCGGCGGGGCAAAGCAACCACTCTACGTCACGACCATCGCGTTCCCATGACGCGCGTCAAGGAGGAAACACAGTGAACATCATCGATCATTTGATTCAAGTTGCCCTGCTCGGCGCCACATGGGTGCTCTACCTGCTATTCGCATTATCGATCGCGGCGTTCGGAGCCATGCTCGAGCGCTGGCTGTTCTTCCGTCGCAATCAACGCTCTGCCAACGCGCTGGTCGTCCGTCTGGAGCCTGCGCTGGCGGCGAACGACGAGGAAGCCATCGAGGACGCGCTCGGGCTTGGACGAAGCCTCGAGTCCAAGGTCCTTTCCCGCGCGTTTGCGTTCAGGGATGGCGGACCCGGGGCATTCGCGGATGCGGTGGATGCTGGGCTGTCGCGCGCACGTGCGGACCTCGATCGAGGCACGACGCTGCTCGGGACGATTGGCAACAATGCACCGTTCATCGGCCTGTTTGGCACCGTTTTGGGCGTGATCGAGGCATTCTCGTACCTGAGCGCCGGCGAGGAGGCGATGGCCCACGTCATGGCCGGCATCGCCGAGGCACTCGTCGCCACGGCCGTCGGCATCTTCGTGGCAATCCCCTCGGTCGTCGGGTTCAACGTGGCGCAGAAGAAGAGCGGCGACGTCGAGACACGCGTAATGACCTTGGCAAAGGACCTCTCGGCGTGGCTCCGCGTCCGTGACGCGCTCGCGCGTCGGCCATCATACGGACACGACGATCACGAAGACTTTGCGGTGACCCACAGCAACGGCGTCGCGGTCCCACATCCGCTCTCCGCAGGGGTGGACTAGCCATGGCCGGGACCACCGAAATGCGCTCCGGCCGGTCGCGTGCGCCGATCGCAGCGATCAACATCACACCGCTCGTGGACGTCATGCTCGTCCTCCTCGTCATCATGATGGTCTCCGCGAACTACATCGTCTCTCAGACCATCAAGGTCAACCTACCCAAGACGGCGACTTCGGATGGAAAGGCCCCGACGACCGCCGCCGTCACGGTCACCAAGGACCACTCGTTCTACCTGAACAAGGAGCTCCTCTCGGCCGAGGCACTCAGCCAACGCCTGCGCCAGCTCGCGACCGCAGACAAGGAACTCACCCTGATGGTGAGCGCAGACGCGGAAGCCGACCACGGCCAAGTCGTGCGTGTCCTCGACCTCGCCCGCGTCGAAGGTGTCACTCGTTTCGCCGTCAACGTGGAACGGCAGGCGCCGTAGATCGAAGGATTGAGTCGTGAACGGAAACACGAACATCCGCTACGGCGTCTATGCGGCGAGCTTGGCCGCTCACGGTGCGCTCGCATGGACGCTCGGGGAGATCGAGCCACCCGTTCGCGATGAACCCAAACCGGTGGTCATCGAGGTTGTCGAGGTTCCCGAGCCCGAACCCGAACCCGAACCCGAACCCGAACCCGAGCCCGAACCCGAACCCGAGCCAGAACCCGAGCCAGAGGCGCAGCCTGAGCCGGAGCCACCGCCCAAACGTGCGCCGGCACCTGTCGCCGAAGCGGCGGAACCGCGAGCCGCCGCCGAACCGACCCCAGCCCCCGACATTCCCCAGTTCGGCCTCAAGATGAGCGGTGGAGTCGCGGCCGGAGGACTCGCCGTCCCCGTCGGTGACCCGAGCGGCGTGCACGGCAAGGGTCCCGTGCGCGCGCCCGCCGAGAAGCGCCGCGTCCTGGCCAAGCCCACCCTCGCGCCCAAGGCCCCGCGCTGCGCCGACGAAGAAAAGACCAAGCCCAAGCCGCTTTCGGTCCCCCAACCCACGTACACGGATGCAGCCCGCGCCGCGAAGGTCGAGGGCAAAGTCCGAGTCCAAGTCACCGTGGATGCCCGCGGCGCGGTTTCGGCGGTCCGGGTGCTCGAGTCGCTGCACCCCGACCTCGACCGAGCCGCACAGCGAGCCATGGAGGCCGCCAAGTTCGAACCTGCGACGAGTTGCGGCCAGCCCACATCGGCAACCTTCACGATTGCGATCCGCTTTTCCTTGTAGCGACGAGTTCTGTAGCAGCATGGTCGTCAAGAGACATTGGTCCTTGCGCTTTCAGGGTTGGCTTTTCGCCGCAGTGGTGCTCCAGGGGCTCCTGCCGCGACAAGGCCTCGCGGCGCCACCGGCAGAAACCAACGCCGCACCGCAGCTCACCAAGCCGCCGGAAGTCATCCACTTCGTGGAGGCACGCTACCCCGAGGCCGAGCAGGCCTCAGGCCAAGCCGCCGCGGTCACGCTCGCGCTCACCATCGACGTCGAAGGCAACGTCACCGAGGCGAGCGTCGCACAATCCGCGGGAGAATCCTTCGATGCCGCCGCGCTCGAAGCCGTACGACAGTTCAAGTTCTCGCCCGCCGAGATCGACGGAAAACCCTCCCCGATCCGTATCCTCTACGAATACGCATTCTCGGCGCCCGAGGTCGCACCTCCACCCACGAAGTTCGAGGGAACGATCCGCGATCAGAACACGGGTGAGCCGCTGTCCGGCATCACGATCTCCCTGCGCGCGCCCGGCGCGACCGAACCGACGACCGCAACGACCGACGAACACGGAGCGTTCTCCTTCGAGGGCATCCCAGTGGGCGTGCTCGAGATCGAGTTGAAAGGCGAGCAGATCGGCACGATCTCCGTGGAGGAGCAACTCGAGCCCGGGCAATCGCTCAAGGTTGCCTACGACGTCGCCGTCGCAGCGCCCGTGACCGCTCCCCCGCAGACCGGCGACGACCTCGAGCTCCTCGTCGTCGCGCCTCCCTTGCGCCGCGAAGTCGTGGGAACTCAAGTCAACGCCGAGGAAGGGCGCAAGGTACCGGGGACGTCGGGTGACGTGCTCCGGGTGGTCGAGAGCCTCCCGGGTGTCGCTCGCTCCGCGGCGGGCTCGGGTCAGCTCGTCGTGTGGGGAGCCGGTCCGCAAGACACTCGGGTGTATATCGATGGCGTCCCGTTCCCTCGCCTCTATCACGAAGGGGGATTGAGGGCGGTCGTCCACCCCTTGTTCGTGCAATCGGTGGAACTGTTGCCCGGCGGCTACGGTGGGGCGTGGGGACGCGGTTTGGGTGGCCTCGTCCTCGTGTCGACGAAAACCCCGGGCCACGATCGCATTGGCGGTCAGGTGCGCGCGGACATCCTCGATGCATCCGCGGTATTGACGGGTCCGATCGGTCGCCGCAAACGCGTCCACTACGCGGTCGGCGTACGCGCGAGCTACGTCAAGCTCTGGGCCGAGCAGTTCGTCGATCCAGAGCAGCGTGGCTTCATCCCCATCCCCACGTACGGCGACGGCCAGCTCCGGTTCCATTTCGAGCCCGATTCGCGCAACGACATCGAGCTCGCGCTCATGGCGAGCTCCGACCGATTCTCGCGCGGCGTTCCCAATCCCGACCCGGCGCTCGCCACCGTGGAGTCCCGGAAGGGCGATTTCCAACGCCTCTACGCGCGATGGAGACACGACCGCGGCAACGGCCACGTATTCACGGTCACCCCGTTCGTTGGGTACGATCGCCGCGCCGAGCAGAGCGAGTTCGGCTCCACGCGCACTGCGATCGAGTCGCAAACCTATCTCGCGGGTCTGCGCTCGAGCTATGTGGCCCAGCTCAAGAAGTGGTTGCGTCTGGAGGTCGGAATCGATCTCCAGGTCGAGGTCGTGGACCTCGACCGGGTCGGTTCGCTCGGCCTTCCATCGCGCGAAGGAGACATTCGTGTGTTCGGCCAGCCCCCACCCGATCAGATCACGGCCGATGCCTGGCGGGTCACGAATCTCGGGATCGCCCCCTACGCGGAGGCCGAGTTCTCCCTGCTCGACGGCAAGTTGCGCATCGTTCCAGGCCTGCGTATCGATCCTTATGTCCGCAGTGTGAGTCGCAGAAATCCTCCGGAGTCCCGCGTCCCCGCCGTCGGCGCGTATCGCCACGACTTTGCAGCCGAGCCTCGCTTGTCGATCACCGGAAAACCGGTGGATCGCCTCGAGCTCCGCGCCGCGGTCGGTCAGTACCATCAGATGCCCTCGGCCGAAGATCTCTCGGCCGCGTTCGGCACGCCCGACCTCCCCTCCGCAAAGGCGCTTCACGTGGTCGCCGGCGGTGCCGTCGAGATCGTGGACCCGCTCGCGCTCGAGCTCACCGGGTTCTACACGCAGTCGAAGCATCTCGCGATCCGCAGCCCCGCCGAATCACCGCTTCGGGGTCGCGCGCTCGAACCCACAGGGCGCGGCCGCGCCTATGGCTTGCAGGTTCTCCTGCGCCAGGAGCTGTGGAAAGGTCTGTTTGGCTGGATTGCATACACGTACATGCGATCGGAGCGAAGCGCCGGACCCGAGGAACCCTGGCGTCTCTTCGACTTCGATCAGACCCACGTGCTCACCGCCGTGCTCGCGTACGCACTCCCGCTCGGTTTCGACGCGAGCGCTCGTTTTCGCTACGCCACCGGCTATCCTCGCACCGACGTCGTGGACGCCTACTTCGATGCGACCCGCAACCTCGAGCAACCGGTTTTCGGTGGACACAATGAGATCCGCATTCCGCAGTTCATCCAGCTCGATCTGCGGCTCGCCAAGACTTTCGACATTCGGCGCACGAAGCTCGAGATCTTCTTGGAGGTCCTAAACCTTTGGAACCGGCAGAACGCCGAGGAGATCGTCTACTCGCCGGACTATCGCGAGCGGGCATACATCCGCGGCTTCCCGGTCTTGCCCGTGTTGGGGGTACAGTGGGATTTTTGAAGCGTAGCATCTGGGTTCTTGCCCTCGCGTCTGGCGGGGCATGCCTCCCCGAGTTCGACAGCGACGTCGCGATCGTCAGCAGCGAGCGTGTCTTGGCCGTCGGAACCTCCCCCGCGGAAGTCCCCCCTGGAGGCGCGGTGCAGCTCACGGCGCTCTACGCTCGCGCGGATGGCACCCTCGAGGAAGGTGCGCTGCAATGGTCATTCTGCACCGCGAGACGGCCGCTCGCCGAGCTCGGCCCCGTGAATCGCGCTTGCGTGGACGGTGAGTCCACGGCACTCGAGCCCATCGGAACGGGGATTCGCGTCGAGACATCGCTCCCGAACGATGCGTGCCGCCTGTTCGGACCCGATCCTCCACCGGCGCAACCCGGTGAACCCGCGGGGCGTGCCGTCGATCCCGACCCCACGGGAGGATACTTCCAACCCATCCGCGTGCTCGAGCCGTTTGGCGTGACCATGGCCGGACTTCGCATGCAGTGCGGCGTCGCCGGGGCGACGCAACAGCAGGCCCTCGAATACCGTCGGCGATACATCGTCAACCAGGCGCCAGCACCCGCGACGTTGCTATGGAGTCTCGACGACGGGGCCACCTTCGCCGAGGGCCCGGCCACCGTCCCACTGAACGCGACCGTCACCCTACGGGTCGCGTGGCCCGACTGTCCCACCGCCCCCGTATGCGGGGACGGCCTTTGCACGCTGGACGAGAGCGAAGAGACCTGCCCTGGCGAATGTCTCGGCGCGCGCGGATGCGGAGGTGCGGAGACCTATCTCCTTTTCGATCCCGTGTCCCAGTCGCTCACGACCCGTCGCGAGGGAATGAGCGCCGCCTGGTACCGCACCGGGGGAATCCTCGACGAGGAACGAACCGGGCGCGCATCAGACGACGCTGCGCCGTTTAGCGACAACGGCTGGACTGCTCCCGAAGCCCCGGGCTCCGTGCTCGTTTGGGCGGTCGTCCGGGACGACCGCGGCGCCGCAGGCTGGGCCGCGCTATCCGTGACGGTGCTTTGAGCACGCGGTGCCGTGCTCCCGGAGCGGCTTGCCGCAAGGGCAATTTGCCCACGGAGGTCCGCGATTCCATCCAAACTCTCCGCCCGACGGGGTGCGTTTGCCTGCATCGCCCGTCCGCGTGTAGGCTGCGCACATCCAGGAGCATCCCTGAACATGCGCGCCCCCCATCCTTCTCGTCCATCATCGAAGCACCTCTTGGGTCGCGTGACCGCGAAAATCGCCGCAGCGACGGCGCTCTCGACCCTCGTCGCAACGGCTGGCTGCAGCGCTGCCTACTACGACGACTGCTACTATTACTACGGTTACTATTACGAATATTGCAGTTACTACTACATGGATCCCTACATGCCGGATGATGGGTACACGCCCATCTACTACCGAGAGGTGAGCGAGGAGCCGGTCCCGAACCCCAATCCCGCCGTCGCCGCGCAACTTCCCGAGCTCGCGCTCCACCTCGTGGACTTCACGTATCTGGCCCGCACGGAGCCGGCAGAGGACAACGGCGCGGGTGAGACGCTGGACGAGGCCTATCCCTGCGGCAGCGCCGAGTCCGTGCACGTGATCTGCGACGTTGCCAATAGCGGTCCACCGAGCGGCGACATGCTGCTCATCGCCTATCAGCTCGAACAACCGATCCCGTTCGACGACGCGACGAACTTTTTCATCTTGGGGTTCTCGTTCGATGGCGACGGGATCGCGGAGAACAACTTCACCCCTGCCGCGACCGAGGAGTTCCACTACTTCGGCAACACGGACAAGTACATCGCGGCGGTCTACCAGCCAGGCGTCGGATGGGCCTTCGAGTCCGCCAGCCTCGTCGACAACACGTTCGTGCCCATGCCCTCGCAAGCACGGATCATCTTCGAGGGGAGCAGCGTCGCGCTCGTGGTCCCCGCATCCGAGTTCATCTCGCCCACTCCGAGTGTTCGCGCCTCCCTCTTCCGGCACACCGGCGACTTCGGCCAAAGTGGGGGCACGTGGAGCGGCATGATCTTCCCACCCCTGGGTGAGCCACTCGCAGGGCTGTAGATCCCATGCCAAGACGCCATCTCCCGTTCCACACGAGCGCGCTCGTCGTTCTCACGACGCTCGGCCTCCTCGCGGGTTGTTCGGATCCTTCGGACGCCCCGCCGGGGCAGCCACTCCCTGCCGAGTTGTTCGGCGGGTCGTACTCGGCGGTACGCATCGAGGTCGACTACATGCCCCAAGCGGAGCCCTATACGGACAGCGCCGAGGGAACGGGCGACCTATGGCAGTTCTTCGGGCGCAACGCCCAACGCATGTTTTCGACGACCGGGATGACCGTCGAGCATCCGGCGACACTCGCGCAAATGGAGCCCATTCCCGCCGGTGACGGGGAGTACTCGATCTCCGAGATCCTAGACCTCGCGTCGATGCACCGCGACGACCCTGGCGACGAGGAGACCGCGACATTCTATTTCGTGTGGCTCGACGGCGTATTGTTCGATCAAGGGCAACGCCAGGAGGCCGTGCTGGGCTTGAACATCGGCGATACGGGCGTGCTGGCCATGTTCAAGCCCGTCATCGCGGCCCAAGAGGTCGCCCTCCCGATCGCGTGGTTCGTCGAACAAACCACCCTCGTGCACGAGTTCGGCCACGGCGTCGGCCTCGTGGATCGAGGGATCCCCCTCACGAGCGATCATCACGATCCGAGCCACGCTGCCCACTGCAGCAATCCCGAGTGCGTGATGTACTGGGCGACCGCCCGGGTCGCCGACGCCGTGGAGTTCGTGCGGCGCTATCAAGAGACCCAAGACCCGGTCGTGTTCGGCCCCGAGTGTCTCCTCGACCTCGACACCGCCGCGATGCCTTGACGCTCGTCACCGGCGTGGGGGCTCCCACGAAGACCCCCACGGCTGGCAGACGCAGGCGTCTACCTGTTGACCGCCATGAGTGAGAGTCCGTCGTTGCTCAGCCAGAACACCCGTGAGCCGTCGTAGATGATCTTGTGGATGCAACCATCGTCGATCGTCGCGAGCCGGCGTGGCTCGCCGGACGGGACCTCCACGACGTAGAGATTGGAGCCGTCGCTGCATGTCTCTGGATCGCCGAGCGCTTGTAGAAAGATCGCGGACGAGCTGGCCGCGTCCGCAACCACACGATACACGTTGTCCTCGTCGTAGAGCGTCTGCACGGTGCCATCGGGTTTTTCGAGGATACCGAGGCGCTGATTCGACGCAAAGACGAGGTGGTCCTCCGTGAGCGCGAGATCGACGAAGAGCTCCTCGGGTGCCGCGGCGGCGAGCGGAAAGACGGTACCGTCGGCGATCGTGACCCTGTGGATCGCATCGAAATTGAACGATTGGCCATAGAGATGCGTGTTGTCGGCCTCGAAGGCTTCCACGGTTTCGCGGCGCGAGTTGAACCCTGAGTTCGAGGTAACGCCATCGCGCAGGCCGCCGGCCTTCGGGATCGACTCGAGCGCGACCTGAACGGTATTCGATAGGTAGAATACGTGGGTATCGTTCATTCTGAGGGAACTCAAGGCGTTCGGGAAGGCCGTCGTGGTGTCGAGTTCGGAGAACTCGGGCCCAGCCAACGGCGCCCGGCCAAACCCCGGGGTGGTCTCGACCCAGTACGAATAGAAACTGTCGCTGTCGGACAGCAGGGTTTCGAGGGGCAGGCTCGTGCTGAACACCAGGCGCGGGGTACCGCCCTCTGTCGGGATGCGATAGATGAACCGACCGCTCTGACCCTGCATGAAGTAGACGAACGGACCCTGTGCGGTGAGCTCCAGGCTCGGTTCGCTGTCCTCCATGAGGAGCCGCGGAGCACAACCCCCACCATCGCAGGTGGACCCCTCGCAGCTCCGATCACAAACGCCGCAGTTCTCCGGATCCGAAAGGAGGTCGACACATCCAGCCGTACAGGCCGAGAGCGGGGCCTCGCAGGCGTTGCAAGACGTCTCGCAGGTCTCCGTGGAAGTCTCCTCCTCGCCGGAGGTCGAGGAAGACGCGTCGGATTCGGATGTGGAGCCGTGCTCGGTGCTGGCGCACGAATCTGCGCCGCCCTCGCAGGTGGTGCCACTCGCGCTGCTCGTCGCCGTCCCCTCGACTCCGCCGCTGCCACAATCGGTGAGGCAACCTTGCGTAGCGCTACCCGTGCTCCCGGGAACGTCGGTGTCCGATGTGCCGGACGTCGTGTTCGTCTCCACCACGGTCGTCTCCGTGGAAGTTTCAGTCGCCTGCGTTCCGCCGCTCGTACCCGAGCTGCTGGACTCACCCTCTCGGCTTTCCGGGTCGAAGCACCCGGAGCACACGGTGAGAGCGACCCACGTCACGCGACGGTCTCCAAAAGCAACCATGCCTGCACGGTAGCGTGGGTCGCGGACGACGGGCAAACTGCGTAAGAACGGGAGCAAATCGAACGGTCTTTGCATTCGGTCCGCGGGTCGTGGGGACACGTACGCAGTGGCGGTGTCACCCACTACGCGATCGTCAAGAGAACGGGCCGCGGCGCCGTGGTACCGTCACGCTCGATGAATGACGTGAGGTTGCGTGCCTTCTTGGGGCTTCTGGGGAGCTCGGCCCTCGCCTGCGCGGTGTCAGGACCCCCGGCGTCGGCGGGAGAAAGCTCGGGGGAGGACAGCGACGGGTCGGGTGGTGAGGCTTCGGGCTCGTCCGATTCACCCGATGGCGGCGCGTCCGAAGGCGAAAGCGGGACGCCGGGTGAATCGAGTGCGGGGACGGCCGGCGACGAAGACGGTTCGACGGGCGGCGCCCCTTCATCGTCTTCGGACATCGAGTCGGAGACCACGGAGGACGCCGCGACGGGTGCGCCGACGACGACACCTGGGGAGTCGGAGTCGACGACCGTCACCGGGGCTACGGCCGCGGACGAGACCCAGGGATCGGGAGCATCGGCGGAAGACAGCGGAGAGTCGGGCGGTGTGTCGACGAGCTGCGAGGGTGGGCAGCTGCAGTCGGGCTTCTACGTGGAGAACGGGAAGCTCTACGACAATCATTGCCAAGAGTTCATCATGCGAGGCGTCAACTTTGCCTATACTTGGTTTCAGTCTCGAGCCGAGCAGGCGTTCACCGATATCGGCAGCATCGGCGCGAATACGGTGAGGGTGGTCCTCTCGACCGGCGGCCGATGGCCCCGCGTCCCTGGCAGCGCGGTCGCCGATATCATCGCGTGGACGCGCGCCAATCGGCTCGTCGCGGTCCTCGAGGTGCACGACTCGACGGGTTACGCGGAACAAACGGACTCGGTTCACCCTGACGACGCCGTGGCTTATTGGCTCAGCTCCGACATCCGCTCCGCGATCGATGGTCAAGAAGCGTTCGTGATCATCAACATCGCCAACGAGCCGTTCGGCAACTACACGACTGAGATGTGGGAGCCGTTTCACAGCGGCGCAGTCCAAGAGTTGCGCGAGGCTGGGCTACACCACACCCTCATGGTGGACGCGCCGAACTGGGGTCAGGACTGGATGTTCGTGATGCGAGACGGCACGGGGGCCTCCTCCATTTTCGAGGCCGATCCGGACCGCAACGTCGTGTTCTCCGTGCACATGTACAACGTCTACAAGACCGCCAACGACGTCGGTCAGTACTTCGACGGTTTCCTCGCCAAGGGCCTTCCGATGGTCGTGGGCGAGTTTGCGGCCGACCACGGCGCCGGAGACGACAACGTGGTCGATGAAGACGCGATCATGCAGAACGCAGAGGAGCGGGGTGTTGGGTATCTGGGGTGGTCCTGGTCGGAGAACGGCAGCCCACTCGGCTCGCTCGACATCACACGTGTCCACAACGTCGACGATCTGACGCCATGGGGCGAACGGTTGATCCACGGCGCCAACGGCATCGCCGCGACCGCGGAGCCGTGCAGCTGCTTCGATTGACCTCCGCCCACCCCTCGTAGGTCGGCGGCCGCTTCAGTCGAGCCCGACTTTTCCGACCGACCAATAGGCCTTGGTCTTGGCGATCCGCCGCTTCTCGGCGCCGAGGTGCGCGCGCAGAGCTTGGATCGACTGCGCCTTGCCCGTGAACACGAGCGCACCCGCGAGAGCACGCAGCTGCTGCGCAAGTTCGCCGAGGTGCTCGTCGGCGCGCTCGCGTTGGACGACCGTGGTTTCGTGCATCTGCAACCGCTCCAGGACCTCCCGTAGCTCCGCCGGATGATCCGTCTCGAGATACGAACGGTGATGCCCGGCGCACGTATGCAGCGCTTGCGCCACTCCCACCGAGGTTTCGTCGCCGAACAACGCGTGCGGACCGCTCAGCGTCTCGAGCGGGATCGACCGACGAGGCCCAAAAAACTCGACCTCGTCACCGGTGGACAACGCCCGGACCCACGCGCCCGCCGGCGTGGCCGCGTGGTGGAACACCAGCAACCGAAGGGATCCCGCGGGCGCGGCCGCGGGATCCGAGGTGACGTTCACGAGGGGCGTGAACGTACGCATGGTCCACGGAGCGACGCGAACCTGCACCTTGTCGCCGGGCTGAAACTTCAGCGCGGCCGGGTCGTCGCCGACAAGGTCGATCAGCCGGAAGTGCTCCCCGAGCGCCTCCACGGCTCGCACGCGCGTGCGCTTGAGCAGCAACGAATTCACGAGCGACTCGAGTCTCGACACGAAAGCACCTCCTCGCCGCCCGTGGCGGCCCTTCCCCGACGTCCCCTAGCGGATGCGCACGATCTCTGCAAGTCGCGGACCGCGGCGCTTCGATGCGCACTCGAGGAGAGGCGTGGGCGCCGTGCTCCGGGCGGCTCGTGGGGCCTGACCTGCGGGGGCGTTGCGCAAGCGCGGGACTTTCTCCACGGTCTGCTAGAACCTGACTGGGCTTTCGCGCGGAGTTGCCATGCACGTTTTGATCAACATCGACGTTCCCGACATCGCCCGAGCGACGCGGTTCTATTGCGAGGCGTTCGACTTCGAGCTTGGGCGGCGCCTTGGTCCCGACTTCGTCGAGCTCCTCGGCGCCAACGTGCGCATCTACTTGTTGCTCAAGCCACCCCTTTCCTCACCGTTCATCCACGCTCCACAGCCGCGCGACTATGGGCCGCATTGGACCCCCGTGCACTTCGATGTCGTCGTGCCGGACATCCGTCACGCTTGGGCCAAGGCACGAGATGCTGGAGCGAGCGCGGAGAGCGAAATCATCGAGGAACCCTACGGAAGACTCTTGCTGCTGCGAGACCCATTCGGCCATGGGATCTGCCTGCTCGAGTTCAACGAGCGCGGGTACGATGCCCTCGTCGTGACCTGAACCCCGAGCTCGAGGCGCAGGGGTCGTCCCGTCGACCAAGCGCCGATCCGCCGGATCGAACGCGGGTGAGAACAACACATAAGCTTCCGCGGGCGAGCCATCCACGAGCTCCATCCAGTGCATCACGCCGCGCGGGACATGCACGACATCTCCCACGTGCAGATCCACGCTCTGGTCCTCGAAATGGATACGGGTCGTTCCCGAGAGCACGATGACCGTGAGCGAGGATCGGTCGTGCACATGCGGTCGCTCGCTCTCCGTTGCCCGCAACAACGACAGGCTCTCGCTCTCGCTCCCGTGGAGATGGCGCACAGCCGTCCCTCGACCACGCTCCTCGTCCGACCACGCTTGCACTGTCACGACCCCCGCTGGCAACACGAGCCGAGGTCGCGTCTGAGCCTGGGTGCAGGCAAGGAGCAGGGAGAGCATGACCGGGGACGAAACCGCGAGACGCATGACGCATCGTCGCGGCCCACGCGCGCGATCGCAAGAAGGGACCGCTCCCGCCTGCAAGCCGTCTCCGCGACCGGATGTTCGCTCCTCTCACTGGCCCTGTGATGTCAGCGTGAACCCCCTCGCAGGGCGTCCAGGATGTCGAGGCGGCGTCGCTCTCGCAGCCGACCGTCCGTGACCTCGCCCTCGATGACTTCGTCGCCAAGCAGTGCGAAGACTCGCTCTCCGAGGATTACGGAGCGAGCATTGCCACCCCCGTCGAAGCAGCTGCCCTCGCAGCCATCCACGATGCGATTGCCTCGCTTCGATTCGAGCGCGCCCATCTGCGTGAACTGCAAGTCGTGGACATCGAGGTACAGGACCTCCTCGTGCTCCTCCCTCGCGCCCCGCCCCCTTGGGTAGAAGATCGGCAAGCCGAGCCACCCCCCGGTCGCGGCTCGCGGCGCGTAGGCGAATCCGTGGCTGCGGGTGTCGACCGGCGTTGGACGCTCTGGAATGAACGTCCCTGCGAGACGGGGTCGTGACGATAGATCGATGGCGGCAAAGGCAAGGCCTCGCTCCGCGGTACCGATCACGACGGCGTGTTCGAGCAGCGGCTCGATTTGGTCGACCGTCGAGGGCAAATCGATTCTGATGGTCTGTTGGTCGGCGAGGTCATGCGCCCACACCCATCCCCTTCCCTCGTCGCCGAACGTCGACGTGGTGCCCGATCCGTAGAGCAAGAATCCGGGCAAGAAGCGGTTCTGAAACCTGAACGCCGGATCCGGTGGATCCGGGAGATCGACATAGGCTTCCGGACCGCTCACGAACACTTTGCCCGCGACGAAACTCTCACCCGCTGCACGGAAGAGCGCGAGATCGTCGGGCATCTCGATCCCCGCGGCCCACGTGCCGTCCCCCCCGGACCTGTTCGCATGCACGAGGACGCGGAGGTCACCACGACTGTCTTCCTCGAACGAGAGCGGATCGATGGGCGTACCGAACCCGCGAACGGCAGAGGCGGTCCGGTCGCGAAGGTCGATTCGGTAGACGGTCGCGTTGTTCCGATCCTGGGGTCGTCGTGGACGCCAGGGCGGCGAGGGATCCTCGCTCGGCTGCATCACCCACAGGTAGACCGCGCGTTCGGATACGTAGTCGTGCCGTGGCGCAGGTCCAAAGATGCCAGTGCCCGCGCAGCGGAGTGGCGCGCCTGGAGTCGATAGATCGCAGGTCACGACCGTGTGCAACGCGATGTCACCGACGCTTCGAAGCGGCTTGTACAAGTGGGACAAATCCACCACGGGGTTCCATGCGCCACACCCCCAAGCCTCCGGAACGCAGAGCTCAGGGAGCTGCTCGATGTCGAGGTTCGGCATATAGAACACCAACGTCTTGCCTCGCACGAGACGACTCGTGTGGTTCCGGGAGGCGTAGTCGCTACCGCTCCTGAGGTAGTCCGTGACGTGGTGCTCCAAGTGCCCATCGGGACCGATCTCGAAGCGCGAGATCTGGGTCGCCCGATTCATATAGCTATAGGTGATGACGAGGAGCTCGCTACCCGCCACCAGAAACTCGTCATTCCAGACGAGCGGCTCGAAATCCATTCCCACCTCGATGGAGTCCACCGGCTCGAGTGCATCGTCTCCGATCTTGATGGAAAACAGCCGCCCTCTCCGCAGTACGACGAGATGGCCTCTCGCCACCTTGACGATCCCACCCTCGTCGACCGCTTCTTCTTGGACGTTCGTGACGGAGATGCCTTCGCCGCCGCTACCGGTCGACCCGAAGTTGCGCCAACCGATCGTCCCCACCCTCGGCCCGGATGATCCGTCCGTCGCCCCGCCCCATACCTGTCCGTGGTGCCGCCGAAAGGCTTGGAGTTCGTCCGCCGAAGCGAAGGTCACCAAGGACCCCTGGGCAGCACCGGTTGCGGGTGCAGTCGCGGGACATGCGTCCATTCGAGGGGGGTCGGGAGCGGTGACCGCAGCGTTTGGGACCTGAGGTGTCGGATCCGGCACGCACGCCCCGCCAAGCTCGAGTGCGAGGGGCAAAAGCACGCACGTTCCTCGGGTACGTGGTCGCACGGACATCGGGCGCTTGGACCCGAGGTGCTGGGAAAGGTTCCTTGTCCCGCGCGGACGCTTTGGCAGGAATCATCCATCGTTTGTCATACAGCCACCAAGAAGAACGCGCTAGAGAACCCCCATGCAGGTCGCGATTGTCGTGTACCCCGGTTTCACAGGCCTCGACGCCCTCGGCCCTTACGAAGTTTTTCAGGCATTGCCAGGATGCGAGCTGCGCTTCGTCTGGAAGGAGGTCGGTCCCGTCGTCGCGGACAGCGGTGTGCTCGTGATTGGTGCCACCCATACCTTCGACGAGACGCCCAGACCCGACGTGGTCTTGGTCCCTGGTTCGAGCCTGCGCACCTCCACGATGATGGCCGACCGAGAGGTCATCGCGTGGCTCCGGGCGGTCCACGAGACGACGCGCTTGACGACTTCCGTGTGCTCCGGCGCCCTGATCTTGGCGGCAGCAGGGCTCCTGCGGGGCCGCAGCGCGACCTCGCACTGGGCCGCAATGCCCTTGCTCCCGTCCTTTGGCGTGGATCCGCGACCGAGCGACCGGACCGTCCGCGACGGCAAGCTCTGGACCGCGGCGGGGGTCTCTGCCGGCATCGATCTCGCGCTTTCGATCGCAGCCGAGATCACGGACGAAGAGACGGCGCGCGTCACCCAACTGCTCATCGAGTACGATCCCCAACCGCCTTTCGACGCGGGGCACATGAGCAAAGCCAGCGCCCCCGTGCGCCGACGCGCCAAGGCCATCATGCGTCGCCTCGCCTTCACGCCCAAGGAACTCACGGCCCTGCCCGTCGCGCTCTGGCGCTCGTGGATGGATGTGATCATGCGTCGAGTTCGCACGCGCCCCGCTCCGGTCGCAGGTTCGCCTTCCGCATAGCGACGTTGTGCGCATTCGCGAGCATCCTGCGAGCTGGCGACTTCGGTCGAAGCGCGGTCGTGGCACCTCCCCAGAAAATTGCCAGAACCACCGACCCGCACTTGCACCGAATCCTGCGACAGTCTTGGGCGTGCAGCTCCACCACTTCGATCCACCGCCGCCTTCCTGCCCCCACGCGTTGTGCATCCTGCGACTTGCAGCCCCGTGCACCCCCACGGAGCGGAAGGCAATCCTCGAGCAGTTGTACGCCGCAGAAGCGTTCGTGCCCGTCGCAAATGACGGTGAGGAGGACGCGACCGAAGCTGCACCGTCGCTGTTCTTGGTGGGTGCGTGGCACCCCAGAACCGCGGACGAGCACACCGCTGCCGTCGCGGTCCTCCGCGCGCTCGCACCGGAAGCGGCGTGGCTGTTCGCGGTGACGACGACGATCGATGGCGTTGGCGCAGAACACCATCACGCGCACGACGAAGACGATGAGGAGGACGACGAGGACGACGACGAGGACGAGGACTACGGCGACGACGACTACGGCGACGACGACGACGACGACTACGGCGACGACGACGACAAACACGACGAACACGACCACGCGGGAGGACATGAGCACAGCCACTGGCTCAACGGCCCGCCTCCAGGCGTGACGAGCACGCCCTTCCCCGTCGACAACTATCCCGACATCCTCGAAGAATACGATTGGGAGGACTTCGGCATCGCCCTCAAGCTCGCCGCGCCGCCGACCCTCGGCGAGCTCGAGGTGCTCGAGGCGTTCCATCAGCTATGGGTGACCGCATACATCGATCCCCGGATCGAAGGCGTGCCATTCCGCAACACCGCAGTCACGTACAACGCAGCGCAGCGGGCCGGCCTCTTGTGGATCGATCGTTTCTCCCCCCCGGCAACGCCCCGCGAGATCGTCCACCATCTCCTATGGATCGCCGATCGCATCCACACCATCGTCCCCATCGCTCACGCGCGGTTCGCCGGGGCAACGATGTCTCAGAAGTACCACGCGTTGCAGGAGCTCCCTGTCCCGCCCATTCTCGCTGGCAATCCCCTCCTCCACGCATTCCATGACGACAGCGAGGTCGCGGCCCTCGCCTGGGCCGAGCAGCAAACCCTGTGGTCGGACTCCGAACTCGCGGCGATGTTCGTCGAACTCGGCACGACCCTCGACCCCGACGATCCGGAACCAAGCGCCGCCGCCACGCGAATGTTCGACCGAGCCCACGCCCTCGATCCGAGCAACACGGAGGCCCCCGACTACGCGCTCCAAGCCCTCATCCGCTCCGGTCGGGTCGATGAAGGTCTTTCACGGGCCCGTACATCCACCGAACCGGCGTTGCGCGGTTCGGCGTTCGACCTCATCGTCGAACACGCCCCCACCCAGATCGACGACGCATTGCCACTGCTGGACGCGGACACGCTCGCTGGCTTGGAAGACGATCAAGTCGCCTCGATCCTCGGAGCGCTCGCGAGCTCCAACATCGACGCCCTCGCCACGTTGCTGCCGCGTCTGCCCCGGTCGGAGGCGATGATCTCCGTGCTCTACAACGAGTCCCACAAGTGCGACGACGACGCGATGAAGATGCGCATGCTGGACCTCGCCCTCGAGATGCCGGTGCCGCTCGAAGGTCCGCATCGATCGGCGCTCCTCTATGCGTACAACAACGCCTGCGTTCACGCCCACATCATGAAGGACTTCGCGCGCGCCAAGGAAATCGCCGATCGCGCTGCACCGTACGCGGAGGAGAATCCCTACATCTTCCACGGTGCCGCCTGTGCCTACGCGGCCGTCGGTGAGCTCGACAAAGCGATGGCGCAGGTCGAGCGCGCCGTCGCGCGCGACTACGAGCACCTGGATCGCGTCGAGGTGGACACCGATCTCGGTGAGCTCCTCACGTGGCCGCGGTTCATCGCCTTGTTCGCCGCCCGCCGCGAGCGGATGGCCGCGAGCGAACCCGTGCTCGAGGTCGACGAGGGGTCGTTTCCGACCCAGGTGCTCGCCTCCGAGGTTCCCGTGCTCGTCGAGTTCACCGCGACTTGGTGCAGCGCTTGCGAACGACAGGCACCGATCCTGGAGCAGCTCGCGCGCACCTCCGGCAGACGCTTCCGCATCGCAAAAGTCGACATCGATGCGTGCAGCGACCTCGCCGAGCGCTTCGGCGCGAGCAGCGTGCCGCTGCTCGTCGCGTTTCATGAAGGTGAGGAAGTCGCGCGTACCGAGGGCCTCTCGGACCGCGCCGAACTGGAAGCGATGTTGACCAAGGCCAACGTCGATTGGGACGCGTGACGTCCCCACCGGGGCGTACGGACCGCTCGTGCGGCCCCCTCCGATTCGCCGCTCAGGCAGCGACCGAGGTTCGAATACGAATCACGGTCCCTGTCCCCAGCGCCGACTCGATGTCGAGCGTTGCATCGTGCTCGCGTGCGAGCTGACGCACCGCGGCCATTCCCACACCGCGGCCCGAGGTCGCATCCGCGGTGTCTTTGGTCGACAACCCGTCGTGGAACAGCGCCTCGTAGAGATCGGAGGGCGTTGCCGTGGGCAACCCCGCCGCCTGACCTTTCTCCCGAATCCGCTCCCAATCGATGCCCTTGCCGTTGTCAGCGACCACGAACGTGACCTCGCGTTGACTACGGGTGCAAGCGAGGGTGATGCGGGCGGGCTCGCGCGGGGTCCCGGCGGCGCCCGACAAGCCGTGGTCTACGGCATTTCGTACGAGGTGAGGCATCGTATTCCAGATCCACTTGAGCGTCTGGGGCACGTAGGCGACCTCGTCTTCGATGACCACCTGGATCTCCTTGCCCTCACGCCGAGCGAGGCGCTCGACCTCGTTCGCCAGCTGCTCGAGCCGAGGTCGCGTAGGGTCCATGCCCCAGCGCTCGAAGATCTGTTGCGCCTTGCCAGCGAGCCTCGGTCCGATCGCCGCGGCGACCTCGTCGTACTCTGCACGCGAGACCTGGAGCATCGGGACGTCGATGCGCCCGACGATCTTCCCGAGATCCTCGTAGAAATCCTCCCAGGCGCCTTCGAGATGCCGTGCAGAAGCCCGCGAGAGGACCCCTTCCTCGATCGCTTCGGACTCGAGTTTGTGACACAGATCGGCGAGCTTCTGCAGCGCGAGCACCGAGAAGTTGCCCTTGAGCGTATGCAGCACGCGCAGGAGCACGACGCGGTCGAGCGCGCCGCCGGTTGCTTCGCCGACCAGACGTCGTGCCTCTGCAATCGCGGCCAAGAAGGCGGTGCTGTTGTCGCGGTAGTGCTTCATGGCCGAGAGCAGTTGGGACTGCCGTGCGTCTTGATCACGACGGCGAATCGCTTCCGTCACATCGGAGATGATCGCCAGGACACGCTGGCCTTCGCCCGCACTTCCGATCGCGCGGAACGCAAGGCGCAGCGACCGAGCCTCGGTGGTGTGGACCAGCTTGGGTGCCTGGTCGAGAGAAACCTCGATTGGGAGGAAGCCCTCGAAGGCCTGCTCGAGCGCGCATTGCAGCGCGTCACCCGAGCCTGGTGCGACGCGGTCGATCGTCTGCGAGAAGGATTGCCCCTCCTCCGACCGACTGCCCATGATCCTGGTGAAGCTCGCCGAGCGCTCGAGCGCCATCGTCCCGTCGGTGTTGATGACGACCAGGCCCTCCTCGACGTTGTCGAGGATCAACCGGATGGCCTCGTTGCGTTGGCGGAGGTCGTTGGTGCGCGCGGCCACAGTCGCCTCGAGTCCGGAGGCATGCTCGGCAAGCTGAGCGTCTCGCGACTCGATGGCCTTGAGCATCTCGTTGAAGGAATCGGCGAGCTTGCCGAGCTCGTCGTTCGAGATCTTCGCCACGCGCACGTCATAGGCCTTGGACTCGCTGACACGGGTGGCAGCCGCCGCCAGAGCCGTCACCTGCGGGGTGAAGAACCGTTGGCCCCAGAACGCGAGCGCCACCGCAACGATCGTCGAAACGCCGAGTACGGCCGCCGCGATCGTCGCAAATCGGAGCAAACGCTCCGTGATATCGTCGGTCGCAAAGGTCGCGTAGAGCGTCCCGACGCGTTGACCATCCTTTTCGATGGGCTGCACGAGGACGAGGTGACCGTCGGCGTATTGCGCAGCCTTCTCGGCGCTGGGAAGCGTTTCGGGCAGTGCATCCTGCGGCGCTCGTGTCCACGTGGCCAAAGGTTTGGCCTCCGTGTCGTACACACCGGCGAGCTCCGCCGTGGACTCGGCGGCAAAGGTATGAAGCACGTAGCGCGCCGAGTCCGGGTCGCCGAACGCCGTGGGTCCGTAGACCGCACCCGCGACCGACTCGGCCAACACACCCAAGGTGGCGCGTTTCTTCTCCGCGTAGCTCACCCGGTCGTACAAGACGAACGAGACGCAAGCGAGGAGGACCGCCGCGGCGGCGATCCCCGACAGAAGCACAAGAAGTTTGCCTCGAACGGTGTTGAACATCGCTTCCTCGTCTACTTGATCTCGAGCTTCTTGAGCTGCGCGGCGCTTCCCAGCTCGTCTTGACCCACGAACCCAATCGCGCCTGGGATCCCGCCGATCTTGGCGACGAGCTCATCGACGCTGTCGAGGATCGGGGGAGCGATCGCCTTGCCCGAGAGCTGCAGCTTGTCCCAATGGGCCTGGAACGCCCCCGGGGTCATCCCGAGCAGCGGCTCGAAGAAACCCAGGGAAGCCGCGCTGTCGGGCGGTCGGCGTAGCAGCTTCACGGGGACGACCCCGTGCCAGAACCCTACGCTGCCGAGAAACAATGCGCGCAGCTGAGGTTTGGTCAGGCTGTTGGTCGGGTTGCGCGGGTGCACGACCACGATGGCCGCGGCGGCGGCGTAAGCTTGGTTCGAGGTCGCAAGCACGGCCGCGAGCGTCGAACTTCCGATCATGAATGAGCGGCGTTTCACGTCATTCTCCTTCGCGGCTAGCGCCGAATGGGAAGCTCCCAAAGGTAGGAGAAAGACACGCGTCCCTCGGGGTAGGCGACCCACTCTCCGTTGAAACGGTGGACGTGGGCGCTCCCGTCCAGCTTCAGTGCGATCTGCGGCACTGGACGGAACACCAAGCCCATGGTGTATTTTTGGAACGATCCGTCCTCGGAAAGACCGGCTTCGTTGTCACCACCGTAGTCTTTCTCCGCCACCGTCTCGGGGTTCGAGTAGTAGTCCCCCTGGATGTAGGGTGTCAGGGACGAACGTTTGGCGATGGGGAAGGTCCAGCCGAAGCGGAGGTACGCGGTGCGCACAATGTAGTTGACGCGGGTGATGACCTCGGCGTTCGGGTCGCCCCCCACGAAGAATCGGTCGAGTTGGCGCTGGCTCAGATCGGCTTGCCCCGCCAACGCGAGCACCTGATCCGTGTCTCGATCCGCCTCGTGCCGGGACTCCCAGTACTCCGCCTGCAAGGTGGCGCCACCGCGAAGGATCTGCGCGTACCCACCGAAGATGTAGTAGCGGTCGCGCGACATCCACGGGAGGACGCCGCCACGCGGTGACCCCTCACCCACGGCGTTGAGAGGTTGAGCCCATCCGCCACTGTGATAGAAAGACGTGCCCAGCGTGAGCCAGCTATTGATCTCGACATTGAGATCGGCCCCGATGGGAACGGCACCCTTGGCCCGCTCGTCGTTTCCAGTCGTCGCCGCGTAGTTGATGATCGCCGCACCACTTTTGCCGAGCGTGGCGCGACCAAACAACATGAGGTTGGTCGTCCGCGTGACCATGAGATGGTCCTTGTCGAAGAGCTCGGGTGGTTCGATCCCGATGAAGGTCGGCACGGCGTCGAGGATCTCGTTGTAGAGACCAAACCGGCGGTACAACTTGCCGGCCCGCACAGCGATGAAATCCCGGAAGAGTCCCGCCTCGACCCAAGCGTTGCGGACGCCAATCGGGGTGTCCTCGCCATGCGACCCCGAACCGGGCGCCGCAAAGTTCAAGAAGAACCGAAAGCGGCGATAGATCGACCCCTGAATCATCACGTTGAGGTTCGGAACGTCGAACTCATACGGGTTGTCGCTATAGATCGTCTCGCCGTTCTCGTCGATCCCGCTCGGCGTCTTCGCCACCTTCTCGGCGTACGCATCGATGAATCCATAGAACCGGACGTCGAAGATCGGCTCCTCCGAGGTTTTCGCGAGCTCTCCCCACCCCTGGGCCCCGCCGTCTCCTGACGCAGCGAACGGATCGGGCTCGGGCGCCGCAAAGGGATCCGGTTCCTGGGCGGCCTCGGGCGGAGGGCTATCCGGCGGAGGGCCATCCGGCGGAGGGTTTTCCGGCGGAGGGCTCGGATCAGGCGTCGTCGCCTCGACTTGCGGGCTTTGTTTCGGTTCCACCGGGACCGCGATGCCTTCTGAACTCGCTTCTGTGGGGCTCGGTGACGGTTGCGGCTCGGCCGTCGGGGCCGTCGGGGGCGTGGGCGTGGTCTCGGACGGGAGCGGATCGACTTGCGATCCCCAAAGCGCGAGCGTCAAAGCAGCTAGGCAGTTCATCGAGGTCTCCACGGGCGCGTCGTCACAGACGAACGCACCCTGCTTGCGACGAGTCGGAGCATCGACCCGACACGCACGCTTCTGGAGACGTAGAGTCGGGAAAACGCGTCGCTACGGCGATCGTGGGCCGAGAGGTGCGCTCCCGTTTCGATCCCGGCCCCATGCCACGGCACCTCGCAGCTCGGAGGTCCTCCCCTCGCGCCACGACCGCGCGCGACCCTCCTCAGACCACGACAGCGACGCTACTGCACCGTTTCGGGAGAACATCGATTCGGGCGACTACGTCGCCTTCATTCGCTTTGCAGCAAAGGCACCACGGACGGCAGGGGCTGCGCCAGCCCATCGCTGTATCGGGTTCCGAGCTCGACATGTCCCAGATGTGGCGCCGGGCGTTGAGCGCGACCCTCGAACGAAAACTGAGCTCCGATCTCGAAGCGGCGCACGAGGTAGTCCGCGAGCTCGGGTCGCGAAACCGTGCGCGTCGCCGTGATGTGGCGAACCCCGGTGATCCCGGAACGCGCAATCGCCCAGACGCGCGCGGCAGCATCCTCGGCCCACACGGCAGATCGATGTTCATCGGAGACGATCGTCATGGGGAGGTCATGGCGATGTCGGTGGCGAAGCCAATCCAGATGACCGATGCGTCCGGTCGCCGAAGGCCCGATCCACAACCCCGCACGGACCACGACCGCGCCCGGACGTGCGAGCACCAATCGCTCGGCCGCCACGCGCGTCCTCCCGTACACGCTGATCGGTTGGGGCGGTGAATCCTCGTAGTAGGGCCCGTGGTCGCCCCCGAAGACATGGTCGCTCGAACAGTAGACGATCCGCGTCTGCGGCGGCGCGTGCTCGAGGAGGACGCGTGTCCCTTCGACGTTCACCTCGTGCGCGAAGCCTGGCGCACGCTCGCACATTCCCACGTCGCAAACCCCTGCGCAGTGGATGATCATCGCGGGTCGGGTCTCCGCAAACAACCGCCGCAGCGCGACCCCATCGCCGAGATCGAGGGCCCCCGTGATGCCCTCCGGGAGATGGCGAGTCGATGCGTTGCAGAACCCCGAAACGGGAAAAGGACGGGCAAGCCAAATCGACCAGCCCAGCATGGAGCCTGCGCCGAACAACAGCGCCTCGCTCACGGCAATCCTTGCTGGGCTCGCATCCACGGAGGCTACCAGAGGTGTCTACCGAATGCCCGCGCGCGCGCAGAGCATCTCGACGTCCTCGGCGGAAAAGTAGCTACCGAACAGAGTCGCCAACTTGTAGAGCGGGAGGTCCCGCACCACGGCTTCCATCATCCGCGCAGATTTGGCCCGCGCCCTCGCGGCTTTGGGCGTCAGCTCCGTCCCCTTCGGCGCAAACTCGGCGAGCAGCACGGTCATGATCTGCTCGTAGACCGCGTTCCCGCGCGGGTCGCCCGCGAACGTCTTGATCATCGATTCGCGGGTGAGCGCGGTGTGCTTTGGCTGCGTACCGAGCACGCGCAGCTCGGCGCGCAGCGGGAGGTGCCGCGAAGAGCTGCCCACCCGGATCTCGAACCTGCCCGTATGCACCAAGAAGTCGTGGACATCGAGGTCGTACGCGGCGAAGTCGCGGAAGCCGAGCTCGAACTTCACCGTGCTCGACTGCCCAGGCGCGAGGTCGATCTTGGCGAAACGCCGGAGCTCCTGCTCGGGCCGCGTCTCTTGTGCGTCGCAATGACGCACGTAGAGCTGCACGACCTCCTTGCCCGCGACGGACCCTGTGTTTGCGACGGTGACCTCGACCGCGACGGTCTCTGAATCGTCGATCTCCGTTCGATCGAGTGAGATCTGCGAATAGGCAAACTCGGTGTAGCTGAGGCCGTGGCCGAACGGGAACAGGGGCTCGATGTCTTTCTTGTCGTAGTATCGATACCCGATGTAGATCCCTTCGCCGTAGCGGGCCACACCACCGCGGCCAGGAAACTCGAGCGAGGTCGGGGTGTCTTGCAAGCGCCGTGGAAACGTCTCGGAAAGCTTCCCCGAGGGGTTGACCGCGCCCGTCAGGACGTCCGCGATCGCAGCTCCTCCCGCCTGTCCCCCAAGCCATGCCTCGACGATCGCGAGGACGTGGGGATCCCCCGCGAACGGCATCGTCACCGCCGCGCCATTCACCAATACGACCACCGTGCGCGGCTGCACGGTCGCGACGGCGCCGACGAGCTCGAGGTGACTCTGCGGCAAGTCCAATCGCTCGCGATCGAACCCCTCCGACTCGAAGCTATCGGGCAGGCCGACGAACACGAGCGCCAACTCGGCCTCGGCAGCGGCACGCCGCGCCGACTCGATGAAGGACAGGTCCTCGACGACCTCGATGTCGTAGCCGGGTTCGAACGTCACCTGCACGGAAGGCCCGAGCTTGGCGACGAGTTCATCGTACGGCACCGCCACCTTCGTGGGGTTCACCTGGGAGCTGCCCGCGCCTTGGAACCGCGGATCCTTGGCGAACGCGCCGACCACCGCGATCTTCCGGATCGTCTCTCGATCGATGGGAAGCACCGCGTGCTCGTTCTTCAGGAGCACGATGCTCTCGCCGCTCGCCCTGCGCGCCAAAGCGTCGTGCGCCTCCACGTCGAACGTGGCCTCCGGCCGCCGGCAGGCCTCGGCGCGCAACGCCGTCGCCACCGTCTGCGCGACGAGCTCGTCGAGCACAGCCTCCTCGAGGACGTGGTGAGCGACAGCCTCGACGATCGTGCGATCGTTGAGCCCGCCGTTGCCCGGCATCTCGAGGTGCAAACCAGCCCGGACCCCAGCGACGCGATCGTGCACGGCTCCCCAATCGGAGATCACGATGCCCGAAAAGCCGAACCGGTCTCGCAGGACCTTTGTGAGCAGTTCTTCGTGCTCCGAGGCAAACACCCCGTTCACTTGGTTGTAGGCGCACATCACCGTCCACGGCGCCGCCTGCCGCACCGCGATCTCGAACGCCGGCAGATAGATCTCGAACAGCGTCCGCTCGTCCAAGACGGAGTTTCCCGCCATGCGCTCGAGCTCCTGGTTGTTCGCGGCGAAATGTTTCACGGACGTGCCCACGCCGCGGCTCTGGACGCCCGCGATGAACGCCGCGGCCATGGTCCCGCAGAGCACGGGATCTTCGGAGAAGTACTCGAAGTTGCGACCGCCGAGCGGAGAGCGTTTCATGTTCACCCCCGGGCCGAGGAGGATGTTCACGCCATGGGCTTGCGCCTCGTCACCGATGGCCGCGCCCACCTCGTGCATGAGCGCGGTGTTCCACGACGAAGCCAACGCGGACGCGGTGGGGAAGCACGTCGCGGGAATGCTCTCTGCGACGTCGAGATCCACCGACTTGCGCAGGCCATGCGGGCCATCGGCGACGACGAAGGACGGCACCCCGAGGCGCTCGATGGGTCGTGTGGACCACGCGTCGCGCCCGGAGCAAAGGGACGCCTTCTCGACGAGGTTCATGGCAGCGACGCGGGCTCGTGCGTCGATGAGATACGGATCGGGGTCGCGGCGAGATTTCGTCATCGATCGATTGGCCAGGGCACTCTGCCAGATCCGGGATCGCATCCCTAGTCTCCGGTCGAGCGCTCCCGCAATCCACGCCGCCTCGCGTTCGCGCGATGCTTCTGCGATGCTGCCGCGGTGCGCTGGGCATCCGCAGCACTCGTCGCCACCATCGGTCTGCTCACGGCGTGCCCCGCTCCGCCGCCCAGCGTCGCTGGCGAGGAGAGCTCTTCCACGAGCGGTGGCAACACCTCACAGTCCGTAAACCCCACGCCGGGAACCGACGACGGCGCGACCACGGACGACTCGGTCGACGCGGAGCTCGACGCGACCTCCACCGAGGGCCTCCCCTCTTCGACCGCGTCCACCACCTCGGAGGATAGCGGCGGTTCGAACGGACCCTCGCAGGATGGCTCGTCCACCTCCGGCGAGCATGGAGCCGAAGACGGCACGGACGATGAGAGCACAGAGACCTCGGGTGGTGATCCCGAACCCGACGGACCGGCGTGGGCATTCCAGGGCGGCCAAGCCACCCCCGAAGTCGGCGGGCCCAACACGGTTCCGGCGTTCGATCTGTGCCCATTCCAGCATGTCCTCGTCGGACTCAAGACGTGGATCTCCACAGACCCCGAGAGCGTCCGGAACGGGGTGCCCCTGGGCATCGCTGGGTTATGTGCCCGCGCGTACGTGGAGGGCGACACCCTGCGCCTCGAGCGGAGCACCACGTTGATCCGTCATGGCATCGCCGTCGCGGCGGAGATGGAAGTGGACGTGAGGTGCCCCGACGGCCACGCCGTCGTCGGTCTCGGAGGGTCCGTCGGGACGTACATGATGAATCCAGAGCCGGGCAGCCCCACGGTGAACTACTTGGATGCCGTGACGCTGACGTGCGCACCCGTGACCGGCACGGCCACGGAAATCCAGCTGGGAACCCCCATGGATCTCGCGCCCGTGGGCATGGTCGATGCACCCCGAACCCTCGTACCGCCGAACCCTTGCGGCGCAGGCATGGTGGCCCGGGGACTCCACATCTATTCGGGGCATTGGGTCGATGCGCTCGCGCTCTATTGCTCGACACCCCGCAACACGGCGCCAACGGGCGCCTCGTGTGAGAGCGGCCTGGCATGCACGAGCGGCTCGTGTCAGGAGAACGCGTGCACCCTTCACCCGTGCCCTGCCGACTGCACCTGCGCGGTCTATGAAGGCCACGATTATGCTTTCTGCGACCCCGTCGGCGAGGACTTCGATGCGAGCGTATCGCACTGCATGACCATCGGCACGACGCTGGGCCGCATTGACGATGCCGTCGAGAATGCCTGGTTGGCATCGACGAGCCATGCGCTCGATATCGAGGTGCTGCGCCTGGGCGGCCACGACCGGGACGTGGAGGGGACGTGGCTTTGGCAAGGTGGCGACCCGTTCTGGATGGACGGTCCGTACGAGGGCCGCTACACCGCCTGGTACGAGGAGGAGCCGGACAACCTCGGAGACGAGGGTGAAGATTGTCTCGAGCTGTTCCCGGACGGCCGCTGGAGCGACCATATCTGCGAGGAGGCGATTCCCTTCCTCTGCGAGCTTCCCCTACCTCCACCTTGAGTGCAAAAGCGATCACGTTCCGGAGTCGCTTCCGGCGACGCCCTTCGTGCGATAGAAGTAGACCCTGGCGCGAGGGGGATGGAGATGGAGCATACGAGCGGTGCGAGGTTCATGTTCGGGCTCGCCTCATGGGCCCTGCTCTGCGGGTGCCCATCCGAAGACGACTCAAGCGACGGGAACGAGAGCGCAGGGTCTACCGCTGGGGACACCTCGACCGTGAGCGGATCCACGGGAGCCGGGTCCACCACGGCAGCTGCGTCCTCCACGGGAGCCGGGTCCACCACGGCAGCTTCGTCCTCCACGGGACCTGCGTCCACGACCGGAAGTTCCACTTCGGAGGGAGAAACCGATTCGCCGTCTTCCTCCTCCGAGGCATCCTCGGACGCGGAGACCCTCGCAGGGGAAGACACCTCGTCCGAGGAAGTCTCGGGCCTCGCCTTCCCCGGCGCCCTCGGATTCGGTGCCAAGGTGACGGGCGGCCGCGGTGGTCGTGTCCTCAAGGTCACCAACCTCGAGGCATCCGGTCCAGGAAGCTTGCAGGAGGCACTCAATCAGAACGAGCCTCGCATCATCGTCTTTGCAGTGAGCGGCGTCATCGAGGCCGATCCCATCGAGATCCCCTATGGTGACGTGACCATCGCGGGCCAGAGCGCCCCCGGTGCCGGCATCACGATCCGTGGGCGACTCTACGGCGCGTATTCGGGCGATGTCGGCAACATCATCATTCGCCATATCCGCATCCGCCCCGTCTACGACGGCTCGGCGGGCGAACAATACGACGGCGTACAGTTTTCGCTCAATCATCATTTCATCTTCGATCACGTCTCGGTGAGCGGAGGCGTCGACGAGACGGTCGATCTCTACTCTTCTCACGATGCGACGATCCAGTGGTCGACCATCGAGTCTTCCGCGAACGAAGGGCACCCCGAAGGAGAGCACAACTATGGTCTCATCAATGGACCGTACGGAGGCAGCATCACGGTGCACCACAACCTCTTTGCGCACCATCGCAGCCGCGCGCCGGCGATCGCCAACGGCCCCGCGGAAGTGATCAACAACCTCGTCTACAACGTTCGTCACGCCTTCGTCCACAATAACCCCGCGTCGGGCCCATTCGAGTTCATGGGCAACACGTTCCGCACGGGCAACGACGACGAGCTATTCCCGTTCTACTTCGACGACGAATCCTACGGAGCGGCGAGCAGCCTCGAGTATTTCATCGACGACAATTGGCTCGAAGGCAGCAACAGCCCGTGCACCGAGGGCGAGCTCACGGACCCCTGGACACAATGCGACGCGGACTTGGGCCTGCCCGCGGCTCACCGCGCGAGCGCTCGGCACGACTTCACCGATGCGGAGAACAGCTACGTGGCCATCGACCCGGATTCCGCGGCAGACGCAGCGCAAGCCGTACTCGAGCGCGCCGGAGCGTTCCCACGCGATGTCATCACACGGCGCTCCGTCGAGGAGACCCGCATGGGCACCGGTAGCTGGGGAGCCCGCATCCCTCCCGATCTCATGGAGGGCCTCGTGCCCGGCACGCCCCCGGCGGACGCCGACGACGACGGCATGGCCGACGCGTGGGAGACCGCCCACGACCTCGATCCAGCCAACGGAGACGACCACGCGACGATGTTGACCTCGGGATACACGGCGATCGAGACCTACCTCAACGAGCTCGCCGACGCCCTGTGAAGCGACCCGGCATCAGCGACCCGGCATCAGCGACCCGGCATCAGCGATCCGGCATCAGCGACCCGGCATCAGCGACCCGGCATCAGCGACCCGGCATCAGCGACCCGGCATCAGCGACCCGGCATCAGCTCCGAGGTGCAGGCGCCCGGAGAGCCCGTTCGGCGCCCGCGTGCCCTCGGTCCCCGCACCGGCGGACCCGTGACCTTCAGTCGCTCAGACAGCCCGGGATCACGAGACGCCCCGGTGTCCTCGCGGACCGCATCGCGGGGAGTGACCTGGCCGAAAGGTCACCTCCGCCCGCAACCCTCGAAAGCGCATGAAATCGGCGTTCTTCTCGGCGACCGGCCGCGCGGCTTGGCCCCACGAAAACGGCCCTGCGGCTGTTTCGGCGGGACAGTGTCCGTACCGCGAGGCCCCCGTATACTCGGCGTCGAGAACGACCGTGGCCGACGACACCTCAGGCATCTACACCCCGGCGCCCTTCAGCGTGTACCTCAAGACCCTCGCCGGGCCCGATCGCGAGTCGGTCACCTTCGACGGCGGCGAAGACCTGCTCATGCGGCGCTTCGAGCTCGTGGAGGAGCTCCACAGGCCGTACGCCATGGACGTGCGCGTGCTCGCGTCCAACCCCGAGATCGACGTGCCTGGGCTCGTGGGTGGGGATTTCGAGCTGCTGTTCCACGGGTTCGAGGAACAGCGCAGCGTACGGGGCGTCGTCCTGGAAGCGACGCTCCTCGGCGCGTTCAACCACAAGATGCACATCGACCTGAAGGTCGGTCCCGCCGTCTCGCTGCTCCGGAACTTCCACCGCTCCCGGATCTTCCAAGACCTCAACGTGATCTCCATCGCCGAGAAGGTGACCAAGGAGGTCTTCAAGGAGCGCAGCCGCAAGCTCAACACGTCGCTCCTGGACGCCTCCAAGTATCCTGTCCGCGACTACTGCGTCCAGTTCCGCGAGGACGACCTCACGTTCCTCCAAAGGATCTTCGCCGAAGAGGGCCTCACGTTCGCCTTCTCGCACGACGGAGACGCCGAAGAGATGGTCCTCTTGCCGGGGGAGTCGACGTTCGTGGCGGTCGGCGACAGCTTCACGGAAGGCTCTGGAGAAAAGGACTACTTCGTGCCCGTTGCCGTCGGGATCGCCCGCGGACAAGTGGATGGCGACGAGTGGATCCGCCGGCTCGAGTGGAGCCAGCAACACGCCCCCAAGGCCGCGCAGACAGAGGCGTGGGATTGGAAGTCCCCCCAATACGGTCAGCTCAGCAAGCGGCACGAAGCGAACGACGTCCACCCGTTCACGAACGGTGAGGTGTTCGAGCACGACTTTCGCCGGACGACCGAGCAAGATCGAGGCGACGGAGACCACCTCGACGAGACCGAGGCCCGCGTGCTCCGCCAGTTCCGCCGCATGCACGGCGTGGGCGAGGTCTTCACGGGGACGAGCACCATCACCATGCTGGCGCCCGGCAAGATCTTCACGCCCACCGGCTACCCTCATCCGCACCTCGAGGGCCCGGTCTACACCGTCGCCGTCATCCATCGCGGCAACTCGCCCGAGGTGGATCCACACGCCCCCGCCCGAGAGGACTCGGGCTACATCAACGAGTTCCGCTGCGTCCGCGCCGAGGTCCCGTACATCCCCCCGCACATCCCCAAGCCGCGCGTGTACGGCCCACAGACGGCGATCGTCGTGGGTCCCTCCGGCGAGGAGATCTATACCGACGAGCACGCCCGCATCAAAGCGCGCTTCCACTTCGATCGAGAGCAACGCTCGCAGACCTCGGACACTTCGTGCTGGCTGCGCGTCGCCCAGGCCTGGGCAGGCCCCGGGTGGGGTGCCCTCTTCATCCCGCGCGTGGGCATGGAAGTGGTCGTCAACTTCCTCGACGGCGACCCCGATCGCCCGCTCGTCACGGGCGCCGTCTACAACAAACAGAACCCCCCGCCCTACGCCCTGCCCGACGAACGCACCAAGAGCACGATCAAGTCGAACTCATCCCCAGGTGGCGGTGGATTCAACGAGTTCCGCTTCGAGGACGCCGCGGGCGCCGAGCAGGTGTTCCTCCACGCGCAAAAAGACCTCTCCGAGAAGGTCCTCGATGCCCACGACATGAGCGTCGGCACCACCCAAACGATCGACGTCGGCAGCGACCAGAAGATCACCATCGGCGGCAACCGGAGCCTCACGGTCACAGGCAATCATTCGATCAAGATCAAGAGCAGCCCCAAACAAGGCGAGGGCGAACCGCCTCCCGCCTTCGAGGGCCAGGAGACCGAGATCGACGGGGATCACAAGACAAGGATCCACAAGACCTCGTTCATCCACGCCACCGACAGCATGGAGCTCAAGGTCGGAGGCGACGCGGTCTATTCCACGATCACCATCTTGCCGGACTCGATCACCCTCAGCGTCAACAACGGGGCCAAAGTCACCATCGACGCCGATTTCCTCGCCGAGGCCAAAGCGAGCGCCGCCTATGCCCTCATCACGCACGCGCCGAGCCTCGAGCTCGTCACCGCTGGGAACTGCGCCTTCGCCCTCGATGAGCGCGCCTTCCTCAAGACCAAGCTCGGCTCCCAACTCGAGGTGACCGATAGCCTCACCCTCGACGTCCCCAACAGCGCGAGCATCAAGGCCCTGCAAAACGTCGAGTTCACGTGCAACAACAAGTTCGGCTCGTACGTCGGCCCCTCCAAGTTCGTCGTGACCGCCGCAGACGCCACGCTCTCGAGCCTGACCAACACCCTCGATTCGAACGGCCTCGGCACCGTGCAAACCGGTCCCCTCGGGGTGAGCCTCGACGGCATCAACTGCGACGTGCTCGGCAAAGCCAAGGTCTCCATCAAGGGCATCATGGTCGGGCTCAATAGCTGAGCCTGCTCATTCCCGAACTGCGATCATCCCCGCATTCGGCGATTGCGCGGAACCCCATGTGTGGACGATGAACCACACACAAAGGCCGTTCGACACTGTGAAGGCGGTTGTTCCGCGGGTACAGGCCAGCGTCCTCGACACTATTTTCGGGCGCTGCTAGGTTTCAGACTGACGACTCACACCTCCGATGCGTCCGACGATGCTGTCGACTACACGCGATGGTCGAAAAGCGTGGGCACCGCAAAGAAGACGCGCGAGATCAACCTCCCGGGGTGCGGCCCGGCCACAGCGTGCGTGGCCTTCGTCTATGCCACGATGGAAACCGATGACGGAGTCTGGGTACCTACGCCCATTCCGGCAGAGAACGACGACTTTCCGCTCACGGTCCCCAACTCCGCCATGATTCCGAACAGAAAGTCCGTCCCTGCGTCGGGGGAGATGGATCTTCATGGCTCGCCATGCTTTGACGGGCACTCACCGGTCGTGATCTCACAATGGTGGGCTGAAGAGCCCTTCGACCTGATCGCTTCGCGATTCGAGCCTCCCCTTCCGCCGACCTCCGGCGGATTCGAGAAGGACGTGTTCGTGTACGAGGAGGTCCTCGAAGATGGCAAGACCTTCTACAAATGCGTCGACAAGGCCGAGGACGCTCTCGACGACGACGGTCATGATGATGACTGGGACGACCGAGGCTGACCGGGTTCGACGCTCGGCGCGTGCGGATCATTCCGGATACGTGAGCGACAGGGTCACGACCCCCACCGGCGCGACGATCTCGAGCGATTGCTCGGGCTCGAGCGTGAGGCGGCCTTGGATCTGCACGCCCCCCACGTAGCTCGGCTGGCGTGGGACCCACTCCGCAAAACGTGGAAGGCCGGACCACTCGAGCGTGCCGAGCTCGAGGGGTAGCGCGCCGAGGACGTTGACGGTGACGTCCTTGCCACCGCCGATCCGGTGGACTCCCGGCAGGACGAGGTGGTAGCGGGACTTCCCGCCCTCGAGGGCGAGGTTGAGGACCGCCGCGTTGGTCGCGGAGAAGGCGTGGTGCAACAACCAACCGAGCTCGTTGGCGAGGACTTGCGCGCTCTGGGGCCGTTTCTTGGGGTCTTTGAGCAAGCACCGGTGGACGAGCTCGAGCAGGCGCGGGGGAAGACCCGCGGCCGCAGGGCGACTCTGCAACGGAATGAGCGGACGGCTCACGTGGCTGCGCATCCATTGCCCCGGATCGTCGACGAGGCGCGGCGCCAACACGGAGAGCGGCTCGTCGGCGAAGAAGGGGCTGTACCCCGAGAGCATCTCGTAGAGCATGAGACCGAGCGAATAGACATCGGTGGCGGGACCTAGACTCTCCCCGGTGATCTGCTCCGGCGCCATGTAGCGCGCGTTGGCCATGAGCATGCGACCCACGGTGACGTTGTCTCCCGTGGGCTCGTCTCCCCATGAGCGGGCATGGCTGAAGTCGAGGATCTTGAGCGTCCGATCGGGCAGCACCCACAGCCGCTCCGGTCCGAGTTCGCGATGGACGATGCCGTGCCCGTGGAGCTCGGCCATGCCTAGGCATGCCTGATGGACGAAGGACAAGGCGTCCTCTGGCGCGAGCGGATGCTCGAAATCGTGCCACTCGTCGAGGCGGGCCCCGGGCATGTGCTCCGAAACAATGTACCAATGGTCATTGGAGGCGAGCCCCGTCTCGAGCACGGACACCACGTGGGGATTGGTGAGCTGCTCCAATACGGCGACTTCCCGCAGGGCGCGACGGGCCAGCTCCTCCGTGTGTACCGGGAGCGCCGACACCTTGAGCTCGACGCAATGACCCGGAGCATCTTCGACCAGGTAGACCGAAGCGTGCGGATACTGGCGCAGCAACTGCACCACACGGAACCGTTCGAACCGCTGACCGGGACTGAGCTCCGCCATGGTTCGAACATGATACGCGATCCCGTCTCGAAGCGGGGCCCTGCATTCCGCAGGCGCACGCGCGACCACGAGGACCCGCCGCGATGTGAACGCCCGGCCTCGCGACACGGGAGCGTGAACACTTCGGTGAATCACGGCAACGAAACTTTGTTTGCGAGGAGAGCTCGGCCACGCGAGGGTTTGAAAGGTTCCCGCGCGTTGACAGACGAGAGTCGGTCCCCTACAGCATTCTTGTCTCTACGATCTCATGCCCGGATCCTTCGTCACGGTGCTGCGCGCAGGTGGTTTATCCGCAGGGTTGGCCACCGTTTCGATCGCGTGCTGGAGCTCCCCTCCGAACCCGGAGCCCTTGGGCTCGACGTCGGAGTTCCGCAGCACGCTCATCGTCGATGAGACGTTTGCGGAGGGCCTCGGTCCGGCGTGGTTCGTCCTGCATCCAGAGCTCGCAGAAATATCCGTGGGCTCGCCAGGCTCGCCGGAGCTCACGCTGACGCCTGCGGCGCGGACGGCTTGGTACAACAACCAACAGGCCGTCCACGTCTACCGCCTCGTGGCGGGTAACTTCGCGATCACCACCGACGTCGCGGTCGAGTCTCGGAGCGGAGGGCCGCTTCCCCCTGGTTTTCGCCTGGGTGGGCTCTCGATTCGCTCTGCTGCGGGCGGACCCGTTGCGGCTTACCACGCGGCCTACGGCGCGGTCGCCCCCGCGTACGGGCAAGGCCCAGGTTTCGAGCTCAAGAGCACCGTCGCCGGTGTTTCCGAGCTCGCCTTCACACCGCTGCCGTCCAGCCATGGCCAGCTGCGTTTGTGCCGCTTTGGAACGGTGATCGAAGCGCTCTATCGTGCGACGCCGGCCGATCCGTGGATTCGCGCCGACCTTCGCGACCGGCCCGATCTTCCGGACACACTCGCCGCAGGCGCGATCGCGTACGACTACAACGCCACCCACGAAGTGCGCGCCACGTTCTTCGGCATCCAGCTGCATCGACTCGATGAGGCCAGCGAGTGCGCGTCCTTGGACGACCTCACCGAAGCGGAAACCGGTGACCCGACCTCCGGCGAGACCGCGAGCAGCGGAAGCGCCGGTTTCACGGGCGGCAGCGAAGCCAGCGCAGCTCCAGACGCCAGCGGCGACTCGGCGAGCAACAGGGACCTGGCGAGCAGCGGTGACTCGGCGAGCAGCAACGACTCGGCAAGCAGCGACTCGGCGAGCAGCGACTCGGCGAGCAGCGACTCGGCGAGCAGCGGCGACCCGAGCAGCGGCGATCCGAGCAGCAACGACTCGGCGAGCAGCGGCGAAGGCACGAGCGACAGTCCCGCTTCGGGTGACGGAGCCAGCTCCGAGAACCCCGCCTCGGACTCGAGCACCGGAGATGGCACCACGGACCCGTGGGGTTCGAGCACCGGGGACGGCACGGGCGGGCACGGGCCCGCCTCCGGCGACGAGACCGGCTCTCCGTCGTCGAGCGCGAGCACGGGGGAACCGGGGCCCGGCTGCGCCACCGCGTACCCCGACGCGCCGGATCTCGCGTCCCTCTCCGACGAGTTCGATGACCCCCAAACGCTCGCGTGCTGGATCCGCCGCGACGAAGCCGAGGGCGAGCTCGCCACGTACACGGGCCTGCGCATCGAGGACTCCGCGTTGCACGTCCTGCCGGAGCCGTCGGGGTGGTTCGATGGCCACCGGGGGCCGTTCTTCTACAAGCTCGTCACCGGCGACTTCAGGTTGGAGGTCGCGGTCACGGCGTCTTCCCTCGCGAGTCCTACGCTTCCGCCGTCGCTGCCGTTCAACTCCGCCGGAATCGTCGTCAGGGCTCCGCGAACACCGGAGAGCCTCGAGAACTGGGTGATGTGGGATGTCGGCGCCCAATACAACGCGCAGCCGAACCACGAGGGCAAGACCACCGTGAACTCGGACTCGACGCTCTACATCACGGAGGGCGGTTTTTCGGGGCGCATCCGGTTGTGCAGGCTTGGCGCTCGGATCGAACTCGCACGCGATACCGGCGATGGTTTCGTGACGATCCAGGTCTTCGAACGCCCCGACTTTCCGGACATGATGCAAGTCGGCCTGTGCGCGACGGCCTGGAATGGGCACGGCGGGAGCCCGAACGTCACAATCCCCGCCGACCTGCAGGCTCGCTGGGAGTACGCGAGGTTTTCTCCCATCACGTCGCCCGGAGATTGCACGGCGGAGCCTTGAAGGCCTCGCCGGGAGGGAAACACGCCGGTCCGCACCCCGCGCGAGGTGAGCCGGCACCTGGGCGTGGCGCCGACGTGAGGGCCCCCGTGTTGTCAGCCGCGGACGCGTACGCTACGAAAGCGCCATGACCACGTCGGGGACGAAGATCCTAGACAGCGCGCTCGAGCTCGTGGGGGCCACCCCCATGGTTCGCCTGCGCAACCTCACCCCGGCCGATTCCGCGGAGGTCGTGGTGAAACTCGAGGCCTTCAATCCCGCGGGGAGCGTGAAAGATCGCGTCGCGCTGGCGATGGTGGAGAGTGCCGAGCGCGAAGGCCGGATTCGACCGGGCGACACGCTGGTCGAACCCACGAGCGGCAACACGGGCATCGGGCTGGCGCTCGTCGCTGCCGTCAAGGGCTACCGCCTCATCATCACGATGCCGGACGACAGCTCGCCGATGCGCCGGCATCTGCTGCGCCGCTATGGCGCAGAGGTCATCCTGACGCCCGGAGGGCTCTTGATGCAGGGCGCCATCGATCGCGCCAAGAAGATCCTCGCGGAGCGCCCGCGCTGCTTCATGCTGCAGCAGTTCGAGAATCAGGCCAACCCGGCGATCCATCGCGCCACCACGGCGCTCGAGATCCTGGAAGCGACCGAACGCAAGATCGATGCGTTCGTCGCGGGGGTCGGCACGGGCGGAACACTGACGGGAGTGGGCAGCGTGCTGCGGCGAGAACTTCCGCAAGTCCTCCTCGTCGCGATCGAGCCTGAGCGCTCGCAGGCGCTGCGCGGCCAGGACGTGAAGCGCCACGGGATCGAGGGCATCGGAGCGGGCTTCATCCCCAAGGTGCTCGACACCTCGCTCATCGACGAGATCCTCCCGTGCAAAGACGACGACGCGCTGCGGTTGTCCGGTGAGCTCGCCGCCAAAGAGGGCATCTCCGCGGGTCTTTCGGGGGGTGCGGCGGTCTGGGGAGCCCTGCAGATCGCCCGACGGATGGGACCCGGGAAGCGGGTCGTCACCGTGATCCCGGACGCCTGGGACCGCTACGCCTCGGATCAGCAGCCCCATCCGCTCGCGGCGATGGGCTCGACGATCTAGCAAGTAAGGAGGGGCCTCGCCCCCCTCCCCCGTGCCGGCAAAGCCGTCGCGGGACCCCCTCCCCAGCGGTCGCCGCTCTGCGGCTCCTTTCCCCTCTCATGGGCCGCCGCTCTCCGGCCCTACTGCTTGCAGAGGGCCTTGTACTTGGATTTCTTGAAGATCTGCTCCCACTCCTCGGGGGTGAGATTGCGGCCGACCTTGCGGCAACCGAGCGCGATGAGCCCCTCCGAATCGAGGGGCCACACGCGGGCGGACCCGTCGTAGCTCGAGGTGACGATCGTGCGTTCGTCGCTGCTTTGGTCGATCGCGCTCACGAGCTGATCGTGCCCCTCGAGGACGAGCACGGTCTTCGAGATCGCCTCGCCGGTGGCCTGCTTGAGATCCCACAGACGGACGGTGTTGTCATAGGAACCGCTGATCAGACGGGTGCTGTCGGCCGAGAACCGCAGCGACCCGACCCGCTTGGTGTGCCCCTTGAGCTCGAGCGAGGTTTCGTCCGGGTGCTCCGCCTTGAGATCCCAAAGGCGGATCGTCGTGTCTCGACTTCCGGTGGCCATGAAGCGGCCATCCGGGCTGAACGCGATGACATCGACCGCTTCCTGGTGCTTTCGCAGGCGAATCGGCGTGGCACCGCTGCTGAAGTTCCAGAGCACGAGCGAAGGATCTTCGCTCGCCGAGGCGGCGAAGCTCCCATCGGGACTGACGCCCACCGCGAGGACATCGAGCTCGTGGAAGCGGTCCTCGGGGTCCAAGGTCCGCGCAGCGGCATAGAGATCGGGGGCGGCGAGATCCCAGCGATAGATCTGCGAGATCGTGCCGGTCACGAGCCACCGTCCGTCCGCGCTGATCGCCATCGAGTTCACCTCGTCCGTATGCTTGAGGACCTTGGCGTCCTTCTCGGGCGTTTGGGTGAGCGGCCAGACGCGCGCCGTCCGATCCGAGGAAATCGAGATCAGCGCCCCCCCGTCGGGGCGAAACATGATGTCGTTGATGGGACCTTTGTGGCCGCGCAAAGGCAGGTTTCCCTCACCGGGCTTCTCTCTATCGAGCGCCCACAACCGCACGATGCCGTCCTGCCCCGCCGTCGCCACGAACTGGCTTTCGGGATCGATCGCCACGCTGCTCACGCGGCCCTTGTGCGCTTTGAGCGTCACCATGTCGCGGATCCATCCGGGCCCCGTCAGGTCCCAGATGATCGCCGTGTCGTCCGCCCCCGCCGTGACCATCCGGGTTCCCACCGGGTTGACCGCAACGTCGAGGACACCCGAGCGATGGCCCCTCGCGACGCGTGACGCTCCGCCGCCCGACTGCGACTCGTGATCCCACAGTTGCAAGCCGCCATTGCGTGCCCCCGCGAGCAGCCAGTGGCCGTCTCGCGAGAGCGCGACCGAGGTCACCGCGTCCCCAAACCCGCCGAACTCCGTGCCCTGCTTGGCCTGCATGTAGTTCGCGAGGGCTGACGTGCGCGCGGTCTGGTCCTCGCTCGCCGTCGCCGCCCAAGGCTTTTGCGGACTGTCGGCTTGCTCGCCACCGGCCACGACCAGGTCCACGATGCCGGCTTTGTGCTCCCACACCGTCGATGCCCCGACGGCCGGATCGTCCCTGGTGAGGTCCCAGACCTGCAGCTTACCGTCCTCGCCCCCCGTCAAACCCAGCCTGCTGTCGGGCGTGATCGCGACGCGGTTCACCGGGCCCTCATGACCGCCCAAGATCAGGTGATCGAGCGCGGGCGCTCTGCGAGACGGATCCCAAAGCCGCGCCGTCCCGTCCTCGCTCCCCGTCATCACCCACGACTTGTCGCCCGCGACGGCCACCGAGCGCACGGGACCCTCGTGACCTTCGAGACGCGTACGCCTGTCGAGCGAGCCGTCGACGATCTGCCAAATGTACGCGAGGCTATCCTCGCCCGCGGAGGCCAGCAGCGTGCCATCACGCGAGAACGCGAGCTCGCGAACGGGCGCCGAGTGCGAGCGCGAGAGCTTCGCGGTAGGCATCGGTGCCGTGGCATCCCAAAGCCGCACGGCACCATCGTTGCTACCGGTCGCGAGCCAGCGGCCGTCGCTCGTGATCGTCATCGCGGTGACCGTGAACTCGTGCCCGGGCAGCAGCACCGAAGTCGTGTCCGGTTGCTCATGGTTGAGGTCCCACCGCGACATCGACGCGTCGGCGGAGGCGGTAAACAGGAAGCGCGAGTCCGGGGTGACGGCCAGGCCGCTGACCTCCATGGCGTGGCCGCGCAAGACGAACGTGGAGATGAGACCCGGTGACCGCAGATCCCAAAGCCGCGCCGTGAAGTCATCGCTCGCAGAGATTGCCCAGCGCAGATCGGGCGAGAACTCCACGTGCTTGATGGCCTTCTCGTGACCCAGCAGCGGAAACCCCTTGAGACGCGAGAGGCCGAGCCGAGCCACGCGCTCGGGGTACGAGCCACGCTCCTGCGCGGAGAGCTGGTTGAGGGCGTTGAGCGCGATGAGGGTCCCAAGCCGTGGATCCGTTTCGAGCAGGCTCTCGGCATGCTTGGCCGCCTTCAAGGCCTCTTTGCGCAGCGCATCGGGATCGAAAGGCGGCGGTGTGGGGACCGAAGGCGCGTCGCCCTTCGCCGGAACGTCGGGCGCGTCGGGGAGATCCGCGGGATCCTCGGGAGGCTCGCCCCAGAAGACAGGGCCGACCTTGATGGCGGCCATCCCCACGACGCCGAGCGACAAACCGCCGACCAGGACGTTGCGACCGATCCGGAGGTGATGCGCATGGACGCTGGCGAGGATGAACTCGCGGTGTTCCTTGCGTGGCTGCGGGACTTTTCCCCGGCTGCCCGCGAGCCACCGCCGGGCGTGGGACAGCTTCTCGCCCCGTAGCAACTCGCTGCTCTCGCGCCCGGAGTTGCTCCATTCGCGCGCGAACATGTCGATCTTCTTCCACTCGCGCGCCCACTCCGCGTCGCCGCCGGCCGACGTGGGGGCCTTGGAGTCGTTCGAACGACCGGCGGGCGGTTGTGAAACCGCCGAGGGCTGCGACCCCGGCCGCGGTCCGGGTTTCCCCTGTGCCCCCGGTCCGCCCGGTCCGGCAGGTCCGCCCGGTCCGCCCGGTCCGCCCGGTCCGCCCGGTCCGCCCGGTCCGCCCGGTCCGCCCGGTCCGATGGAAGGCGCACCCGAACTCGACGGTCGGCCCGATCCCGCAGCTCCGGGGCCCCCTGGACCCGCGGGCGGCCGGCCCGGTCCTGCGATCCCGGGTCCCCCGGGTGCCGGCCCGGCAGGCCCCCGCGAGGGAGCGCCCGCCGATGCCTGGGACGATCCGCCCGAAACAGGGTCTGGACCGCGCGAAGGCATCGCACCGGCCGGCACGCTCGGTGGATAGCCCGCGGCTCCCGGAGCCACGCTCGGTGGATAGCCCGCGGCTCCCGGAGCCACGCTCGGTGGATAGCCCGCGGCTCCCGGAGCCACGCTCGGTGGATAGCCTGCGACCCCGGGCGGTACACTCGGTGGATAACCGGGGGCTCCCGGAGGCATGCTCGACGGGTAGCCGGGGGCCCCCGGGGGCACGCTCGGCGGATAGCCGGGGACCATCGGCGGTGGCGCGGAGACGCCCGGCGGCGGCCCGGGTGGCTGTGAAGCTCCGAGCGGGGGCGGCTCGGAAACCGTGGCCGGAAAGTTCGGCGGAAGCCCAGCCGGCATCGATGGGGGTGGAGGGCGCGATAGCCCGGTCCCGGAGCCTCGGGCCTCGTCCTCGACGCGGAGCTCGAACATCGCGAGGACGATCTCGTCCTCCTTGGAAACGCGCACGGGATTGGCCAGCGGCCGACGGTTCAAGAACGTGCCGTTGGTCGAGCCGAGGTCCTCGAGGATCACGCCCGAGGGCGTGCGAAACAGCCGCAGATGGTACCCCGAGACCCCTTTTCCGTTCAAACAGAGGTCGTTGTCGGCGGCCCGCCCCACCCGGACCTCGTCCTTGTCAAACGTCATGAGGCGGGGTGCACCGCCTTGTTCTCGCATCGAAATGCGTATCATCCCTGCGCGCCCACAGTTTTAACTTTGCTGACGTGGTCAAGCTAGCAGTCTCGACGAAGTCGGGATGACTTCGCAGCTGCGCCTACATCTGCGCAACGACCGCAATCTCGAGTCTTTGACACCGCACCCAGGCATGAAGTACGTCATTTTGCGAATCATGCGCGGAATCAAAGCCTTGGCTTCAGTTCTCCTGGCGTGCAGCGTCGTCGCTCTGTCCTCCGCTTGCGCTCGGCGGGTCGACTTTACACCGACGGACCTCGAAGAGGTGCAAACCAAAGCGGGCGTCGATCCTCTGCGAGTGTACGTCAGCAAGAAGCTCGTAGCTCAATATCCGCGGGCCAAGGGCAGCGAGCAGTTCGATGTTCGGGGCCGGATCAGCGAGTCCTCGCGCCGCGACCTGCGGATCGTGGAGACCACGCGGCGCACGATGGGCCAGATCATCGAGATCGCGGAGCGAAATGGGCAGCCGCTCTTGTGGGTCACGTTCGATCGGACATGTCGTTCTCCGGACTGCGCCTATGGCTTCGTGCAAACCGAGGACAAGCGGTTCCGTTTGCTCGAGGTCCCGGCCCTTCCGGGCTACGCCGTCCCAGCCGTCTTCTACGGCCGAGACTCGGACAAGCGGCGCATGCAACCCGGCAAACTCGCCTCCCTCGCCGAGGCCAACGAAGTCTTCCTCCTCAAGAAGGGCAATGGAGACCTCGCCACCATCGACCTCGAGGTGATCAAGAAGTCCAAAGACGAAGGCACCACCGTACGGTCGCGCAACCGCGGCGTCGAGCTGGAGTAACGCCCCGAGCCGCCGCGAGCCGGCGGTCCTGAGCGGAAGGAGCCGCACAGCGGCGACCGCTGGGGCGGGGGTCCCGTGACGGCTTTGCCGGCACGGGGGAGGGGCGCGAGGCCCCTCCCTACTGACTAACTTGGCGCGTTCCCCGGCGGCTTCGCGTCCTCGAGGCGGACCGACCCGTGCTCGTGGAGCATCTTCTCCCACAACCCCGTCTTCGTCACGATCCCCGCCGACGAGAACCGGAGCGGCCGCTGGACGTTGGCCGTGCGGAACGGCTTGGGGGGAGCATCGGGCTGCGTGGGATCCTTGTCCTCGATGTTGACCTGCTCGGTGACGACGACCGCCCCCTCGTTGAACTCGACCGAAGTCGACATGCGGAACTTGCGAAGGATCCCGTTCGCGAGCCTCACTTCTTGCTCGCGGTAGAGACGGAACACGGCCTCTCCCAAACACGCGCCCTCTTCCGTCACGAGCGGGCGCTCCTCGAACGTCTCGCCGACGACGGGCAAGATCTTGAGCACGCGGTCGCAGCGGTTCGGGTCTTTGGGATCACACGCCCGCCCTTCCACGACCACGACCTTGGAGTCCCCCATGCGCTCGAGCCGAACCGTGCCCTTGTTGGCCTGCGCCCG
>Ga0315910_10000174_pt1 | contig 73318 bp, 54 predicted proteins | sample EdamamesoilMG_FD_204470 | JGI IMG/M metagenome (GOLD analysis project Ga0315910, IMG submission 204470) | Garden soil microbial communities collected in Santa Monica, California, United States - Edamame soil | ecosystem: Environmental > Terrestrial > Soil > Garden | place: USA: California... | reverse complement strand
GAATCTCGGCGGGTGGCAACGCGGTTCGAGAAGACCGCGATCAACTTTGGAGGGATGGTGAAGCTGGCCTTCGTGCACCGCTATCTTCGCCTCTGTGCCTCCTGACGGGAAACGGGACAGAGCCTAGAATCGAGATGATGAAGCCCGACTTGCCACTCCGGAGCTCAACGAAATCGCCGATGCGGTAGCACATACGGGAGTTTCTCTACCGTCATTGGTGACCACGGCAAAGGAACGCCTTCCTCGGGCTTGCGAACACAATACGTAACCGTATTGACAGGCTCCGGCCCCGTCTCACGCCCTTACCATACGGTGACGTGTGGAAACCCATCGGTCGTCGCGTCGACGTTCGACCAGAAGCTCGAGACGTGGCTGGCACCGGTCGCCCCGGGGGCCCTCCGGATCAAGAAGTAGCGTCGGCTGGCTCGCCGCTCGTGTCCGTCTCTCGAAGCGCCGCCGCGGGTGCGGGCCACCGCCACCCACCGCCATCGCGCAGCTGCGCGCGGGCCCACCGGACCCAAGCGACGCAACGCCATCCGAACCACGCGACCCAAGCGACCCACAGGCCACGCCAAAGGGAGGGCGATACGCTCCACACGCTCCCTTGGGGCATCGCATCGCTCGTCTCGCCGACATACCAACTGAGCGGATTTCCGTGCGTGTACAGGTTGGAGAGCGACGTGGCCATGCCGTCGAGCAGGAGCGGGCGCACCGTCGCGATGACGGCGATGGCGGTCACGACCGAGAGCACCATCGTCGCGAGCGCAATAGCGTTGTGCGTGGTGTCGCGCGCGGTGGCAGCGACGAACCGCCGCCGTTGCCCGAGCCAGAGCAGCCAGAGGACGACCAAGGGAAGCAGCGCCGACGGAACGCCGAGGCCGAGCAGGAACCAATCGTGGAGTCGGACCGCTCGCCGGTCGCGGTTCATCGCATGCAGCAGCAGCGCGACGACAACGAGGACGCAAAGCCAGGGGCCGAGCCAGGCGCGCGGCCCGTGCCCATCCCCGCGCGCATGCAGGACCACCCGTCCGTCGTTGGCGTTGAACGTCACGGTCACGCGCGCGTCGATGGCCTCTCCGCCGAGCGATACCGCGGGGGTCGAATAGACCGAGCGCACGCCTTCGTCTTGCTTCCACTCCATGCGAACGAGGTGATCGCCCGGTTGGAACGTGAGACGGATTGCCTGGCTCTGCTTGCTCGTCGGAACCTCGTGACCATCGACCGCGACGGACTGGAGGCGGGCTTCTTCGGGGATCGTGATCGTCCGCTCGCCGACGGTCGAGCTCCGTAGCGAGAGCGTGAGGGTGGCCGTGGTGTCATCCTCGTCCACGGCGAGGTCGAGGGCGGCATCATCCACGCTCAGGCGTGGACCCTCGGCGGGGACCGGCTTGAACAGCGCGACCTCGAGCAACTCGCCGGGCCACGGGTGATAGACGCGCCGAGCTCCGTCGCGGCGGGTCGGCGGGATGCCCTGTGCGTCGCACTGCCAGGCGGCGTCGCAGGAGAGCACCCAGCGCTCGGTCCACGGCCCGGCAGGTGCCGCGAGGATGAGCTTTGCCCGGGGATCGAGCACGGAGGTCCACGTGACGGCCTCGTTCGCGCTCGCGAGGGTGAGCGTCGCTTTGGGATCGTCGATGGGGCGCGAGGATTCGATCATCTGCTCGCCCTCGAGGAGCGGGACTTTGATCGTCAGCGGAGACGGCCCGGCGTTGAGGCGGGTCACCGTGGTTTTGACGGTCCACCGCGGTCCGATGTCGATCTCCCGGTCGACGTAGAGCCACGCCGGAAGATCCTGACTGACCTTGCTGTCGTCGCTCGGGGCTCCATCCGTCGCCAGCGGATCCTGTCCGACGGTCTCGTCCAGCGGGTACTCGCTTGCACCTTCGCGAGCAAACTGCAGATGGGTCGCGGTGTCGTGCTCGTCGATCCCGGCGACGGTCCAACCGTCCGCCGTCACTTCGACGCGCTTGGGCGCACCCACCGAAAGGCTCAGGGACGTGCCCGCGACAGGCCCCCGCATGACGACGCGATGCAGGCCTTCCTCGAGTCGTACGACGAGGCGTTGATTGCGGGCGGCGAGGGCTTCCGCCGGTGAGCCGTCGACGGTGACCTCGGTCGGCATCCAGGTGTCGAACGACCCGGGGAGCCCATAGACGCCGGGACCGGCCATGTGCAGCTCGGCGTCGAGGGTCAGCGTTCGTTCGGTGATCCCGACCCGCAACGCACTGACCAAGGCGCAGTCGGTCCCGCACTTCGGCGAAGGTGCCGGGACGACCGTGGCGTTGACGCGTGCCTTCAGTTCATCGAGGAGTTCCTTGGGTGGAGCCGCCTCGGCCAGCGCCGGCGCGCCGAAGAAGAGCACGGCGACCGCGAGCAGCGTCTTCGCGGAAGCCCCGAGCTCGTCGACGAATTTGGGCCAACCCGCGAGCGCCAAGAGGAGGGCCATGCCTGCCAGCGCCGCGGCTCGTATGGCGGCGATGAGCAGGTTCACCGCGGGCGACACGAGCCACAGTTTCATCGCGGCGTCGGGTTCGACCTCGCGGTCGACCACGACCGTCCACACGGGTCCTGTCCAGCTGGGTTCGGCTTGCCCGGTCTGTGGGATCTCCGGAGGGGGGGCAGGAGGCAGTTCGTGATCCTCGAGATAGGCCGTACCACCTCCACCGCGTCCGGTTCCCACGAGTCCAAGGCCGCCGACGCCGAAGGACTTGGCGGCTGCCTGCTCCTCCGTGACACTGCCCCACACGTCGTCGTCCGCATCTCCGACGGCCATGGCGCCTTCGGCGTTGTCGCGCTCGGCAACGGGCGCAGGCGCCATGGGTTGGGGCTCTTGGTATTCCGGGGCCATCGCCTCGTACTCGACCCCGCTTCGGCTTCCTCCTAGGGTCATCAAGGTTGCCCCGAGGGCCAGTGCCCCGACGAGCGCCAGCCCGGCGATCACGAATCGACGAGGAACGCCGCGGGCCTTGCCGACGACCCACGCAACCGCAAACGTGCTGCCGACGATCAGGGTCGCGAGGAAGACGACCGCGAGGCGATCGTCGAACTGTTCCTCGAATGCCAGGGCGCCGAGCGCTGGCGCTCCATGATGCCAAACGGCATCGAGGCTTTGGGGCACGGCGGTGACCACCCACAGGACCAGCATGAGCGCGCATGCGGCCCACGCTGCGCGCACGCTCACGTGCGCCCACGCAGGGAGCGGGCGATCCATGGCGAGCTTGAGACCGACCAGCGCTCCGATGACGCCGAGCAGGACGACGAAGGCATCATCGCTGGCATCGAAGGTCAGAACCAGGCCGACGAACGCAACCACTGCGATGCGTCGGTCCACCCACCGGCCGATCGCGACGCAGAGGCCGAGCAGGAGTACCGCGCTGACCACGTCCCAACGCTCGATCCAGACCTTGCTCGTGTTGCCAGGGCCACTGGCGTAGAAGAGGTCCCAACCGGGTGGCAATCGAACGCCGAGCCTCGTCGTCTCGAAGGTCGCCGACCATCCGCCAAGGGGCACCGAGCCGATCCCTCCTTCGGCCCGCCATTGCGCGAACATTTGCACGTTGGGTTGGCGCAGCTCGACCCCGGCATGGCCCTCCTGGCCCAGCGTGACCACCTGCGGCTGTCCGTCCACCGTCACGCTGCCGAGCGGACCGGCGCGCTGATCGAGGCGATTCGCGGAATGCAGCGCGCCCTCGAGGGTATCGAACACGAACCAACCCTTGCCCTCGAGATCGAAGACGGCCTCTCGTGCGAGCCGCAGCGAGTCCGGGGCCGTGTCGGAGACTCCGCGTTGGAGCACCTCGAACGTGAGCGGACGATCGCTGCTCACGGCATAGGTCGCGCCCGCGGGCCAGCTCGTCGGCGCGTGCGTGCGGGTGCGATCGATCGGGCTTTCCCCGCCGAGCACCACTTGCCCGAGGCTCGGCTCGTCGCTGTCTTGGCCGGCAGGTCGCGCATTCCAAACCCAGACTTCTTGCTCGGGCCACGATGCCGCGAGCGGCCCCGTCAACGCGGGGGGGCCGAGCCGCTCGGGGGCTCGCGGCAAGTGGGCGATCAGTGCGATCTGATACGTGCCCGACCGGACCTCGAGGACCATATTGCGATTCGCGTCGAGCGACAGCGGTAGGTCGCTGTCGATGCGGATGAGCTTGGCATCGTCCCAGAGGGGATAGGGGAGGGCGAGCTCGCGCTCTTCGCCCGAAATGCGCAGAGCGATGTGGGTCGTGATCCGTAGCGGCACGCCGTCCTCGAGCAGCCGCGAGACCTCCAGTCGCTGCGCGTTGGGCTCGGGTTCGGCGGGCGTTTGCGGTTTGGGTTCCTCGGGTTTGGACGATGCTCCGGAAGGCCGCGGGAGGTCGAGGAGCCCATCGGTGCGCTTTGGAAACGTGATCCGCGTGCCAGTGGCGATGAGGTCGACCAACGCGATCTCGCTCGGCACGGCGAGCACGCCCGGCAGCTCCCGCCAAAGAAAGCGGCCCTCGATGCGATGTCGCCCCGGTTCGATGCGAACGGTCGGCTCGCCGTCGCTTTCGAGCACGAGTGCCGGCTTGCGATCGACGGCAACCCCTTGCGGCCACGCGTCATCGCTCCCTGGGAGCGCGACGGTTTCTGCGGCATGGGCGACGACCTCGAGCGTGAACGATCCGCCGTCCGCCCCGAGCTCGAGCTCGAGACGGTTGGGCCACACGCAGATCACGGTGTCGTCGACGCTTCGACACTCGCCCGGCGGAGGATCCACGGGTTTCACCCATTCCACCCACGGCTTGAGCTCCTCGGGGATCCCCGCGAGCTCGCGCCGGTCCGGTGCCGCCGTGGCGATCCGCGGAAGTGCCAGCATCCAGGAGGCCGCGAACAACCACAAAATCCATCGGGTCGCTTGCTGAGTGAGGCGCATGAGTCGAGCGCATCAACTCTGCGGAATTTTGGGACGAGGCGCAAACAGCACACGGGCGTCGCGGCTCGGCGTTGCTAGTTCCCGCGCATGGGGAACACCGTGTTGTTGACCGGCGCGACCGGTTTCGTGGGTCAGCACCTCTACGGGGCGCTGGTGGGCCGTGGGTACCAGGTACGATGCGCGACGCGTCGCCCAATGGACGCAGCCCGGCGCGATCCGTCGCGCGATTGGGTCGCCCTCGATCTCGACCAACCCCACACCGTGGCGCAGGCGATGGAAGGTGTCGATGGGGCGTATTTCCTGGTCCATGGAATGACCGGGAGCCACGGCGGCGACTATGTGGAGCGCGAGCGCAAAGGCGCGCACGCGTTCGCGAGTGCGGCGGCGAAGGCCGGGTTGCGTCGCCTCGTCTACCTCGGCGGGATGGCCCCACGAGGTCCCGCCTCACGTCACCTGCGCAGCCGCATGGTGACCGGCAAGCAACTGCGTGACGGAGCCGTGCCCTGCGTCGAGCTGCGGGCGGCGATGGTGATTGGTGCCGGGAGTGCGAGTTGGCGGATCGTGCGTGACCTCGCCGCGCGCCTGCCGGTGATGGTGTTGCCCCGTTGGCTCTCGAGTGTCTCCGCGCCCATCGGGGTGGACGACGCCGTCGCAGCGCTCGTGGATGCCTACGCGCTCCCCGAGGAACAGGTGGGGTGCTACGACATCCCCGGTCCCGAGGTCCTGTCCGCCGCGGAGATCCTCATGCGCGTCAGCAGGTTGCGGGGGACACGTCCAGTCACCATCGGCGTCCCACTCATCACACCACGGCTCTCCTCGCTGTGGATTCAACTCGTCACGCGTGCGGACGGGCACCTGGCGCGCGAGTTGGTGGAAGGCCTGACCAGCGACATCGTGCCCTCTCAGACGACCTTTTGGGAGCTCGCACCGCGTACCCTGACCCCCCTCGACGAAGCGTTCACTCGCGCGCTCGAGGGGGAATCCGGCCTTCCACTGCGTGCCCAGGCGCTCGAGCGTACGGTCCAGTGGCTATCGCGGCCGGCTCACTGAAGCCGGGGACTCCCGGTGATCGCCGCGACAGCGGCCAGCAGACCGGTTTCCCCGGCTCGCGGTCTTGGACGCAACCCGACACGTCCAAAGCGTCCTTGACCATCGCATCGCTCGGGCTGAACGGGAACGCCTTTCGTGGAGGAGTATGCTGGCGAAGGACGACGCGATGACCGGCAAGTTTGGATCATGGGCTGCACTCGAGCCACAGGCCGAGGGCGGCGGGATGGAATGTGCCGAATGCGAAGGCGTGGTGATGCAGCGTCGGGCGACCCGCGATGGCGTCGAGCTCGAAGCGTGCCCGCGGTGCAACTCGCTATGGTTCGACCGGGGCGAGATCTACTTCTTCGTCCGCAACCACGGACGCATCACGCAAGCCATCGCCGACGCACGCCGTGGCGCGCCGGATGAACCTTGGCTCGAGGGCGCGCTTGCGGACAATGCCCCTTTCCTCCTCGAGGCGCGGACCGGGGGCATCTTCCTCCCCGCGGCGGCTGTGGACGCGCTCACCCGTACGGGGGAGCTCGCCGTCGCCTGGCACGAGCCCCGCCGCGCCACGCCCGTCGTGTTCGGCGCGCCCCACCTCGCCGCCCCGACTGTGTTGGCGCTCGTGTCCTTCACCGTGTTGTTCGTCGTCATCTCGCTGGTGGTCGTGCATCGGGCCGCCACGGGAACGTGGCTGACTACGCCGTTGGCGCTCACCCTGCTCGTGCTCCCGTTCCTCGTGGGGCCGTTCGTCCTCGATGTGTCGGTTCGGTGGTTGCACGGCGCCCGCCCACGCAAGCTCGAGGCGCTGCCGCGGCACCTCGGAGACTTCCTCACCCGCACCTGCTCGGTGCACGGGATGCGGCGGCCCCAGATCCTCGTGATCCCCGACGGTACCCCGGAAGCGTTCACCTATGGTCACACCCCGAGCAACGCGCGGATCGTTATCTCTGATGGCCTCATCGCGCAGCTCGATCCGCTGGAGCTCGAGGCGGTGGTCGGCCACGAGCTCGGCCACGCTCGGCACTGGGACCTGTTGCTCATGACGGCCGCACAGGCCGTCCCGGAGCTGCTCGCGATGTTTCGGCGCTCGCTCGAGCGCAAGAGCGACGGCAACCAGAGCGCGCGATGGCTGGATTCGATGGCGCGGGTGCTGCTCGCTGTGGAGCTCGCGAGCGACTACGTGGTCCTTTGGCTTTCTCGTACACGCGAGTACCACGCCGACAGGTTCGGCGCGGAGGCGGTCGGAAGTGCCACCGCGATGGCGCGCGCGCTCGTGAAAGTGGCGTATGGTCTCGCCGCCAAGAAGCGGGAGGCAGGTCGGCCGCAGCGGCGGGCCATGGGGATCTTCGATCGCCGCGCGGCCGGGACGTTGGCCCTCATCACGCGGGGTGCCACGGGTCCGTCGCGCTTCGAGATCGAAGAGGATGCGCTGCTCGGGGCGATGAAATGGGACCTCTGGAATCCATGGGCCTGGGTCACCGAGATCCACAGCACGCATCCACTGGTCGCCAAGCGCCTCTTGCACCTGTCCGCGGTCTCCGAGCATCTCGGCGAACCCATGTGGTTGCGCTTCGATCTCGCGCGCCCCGAATCGTACTGGGACGAGTTCGCGGTGGATCTGTTGGTCGTGCTCCTGCCTCTTGGGATGTACGCCGCTTCCTGGAAGCTCTTCGATGTGTATGGGTTCTTCGGCCTTGGTATCGGCATCGTCCTCATCGGGATCAGCTCGGCGCTCGAGCTCCGCTTCCGGTATCCGACGCGCGGTTTCCCGGAGATGAGCGTGGGGACGCTGATGCGTCAAGTGAAGGTCTCCGGCGTACGGCCGATCCCCTGCCGCATCGACGGGACCATCATCGGCCGAGGCGAGGCCGGATTCATCTGGTCCGAAGACTTCGTCCTGCGGGACGCCACCGGGATGCTCTACGTCGATCACCGCCAGCCCCTGCGGTTGTGGGAGTTCCTCTGGGGATTCTTCGTTGGGCCGATGGTGCTCCGAGGAGACGCGATCGTGGAGGGTTGGTATCGGCGATCGCCCGTTCCTTACATCGAAGTGCGGCGCTTCTGGATCGACGGGAAAGAGCGACGGGCGTGGTTCTCCATGTGCTCGTGGGTCGTGGCGCTCGGCCTCGTGGTCGGAGGGAGCGTGCTCGCGTGGCTTCACCGATGATGGCCGGCCATACCGGCAACCCCAGGTCGTCTCGGTCGTGCGAGTTCGTCGATGCTATCCGCTGGGTAGGCTCCTGGGAGAATCTGCCTCCGAGTCTTTTGGTGCAGGAACGCGCGCGCGTTCGATCGCGGCCGCGAGGGTCTCTGGATCACGGTTTCCAAGGACGATCACCTTGCGCCGCCCCTTCGCGTCGCGCCATACGATCCGCACCGCGCGGCCTTCATCGCCAGGCATGCCGTAAACCCATTCCCCGCGTACGTAGTGAATGCCCCAACCTCCCGGACGCTTGATGTCGAAGGGAAGCGCCTCGACCTCGTCGATCGCGTCCAAGGGGATCTTGGGTCCGATGACACCGTACTGCACATGCACATGGCGTCCCGTCACCGTCACGCGGCGGACGGAGAAGAGGAGCCACGTCGTGGCAAGGACAGGGACGCTGAGTGCGAACGCGAAGAACTGACCAGCGGCGAGCAAGAATCCGTCACCGAGCACCATGAAAGCCAGAAGTGGAAGTGTCCACGTCGGCGCCTTGGCCTTTGCGCGGTAGAGCACCGTTCCTTCATCGGCCATGTACCGGGCCTCATAGGCGTCGGGACGCGCGTCCGAGGCGACGGCGATGGAAGTCTGGGGCTCATCCGCGACCAAGGTTCGTCATGCTGAGACGAACACGCGCAACCTGTCAAACCCATCCCGAGTTTTCGCGACCTCGAAGCCCGAGGGCCATGACCACGATGACGCCGGGTTTCGTTGCGGAGAGACCTGTTCGTGGTGCGGGGCTGCGCGACGTTGCGTGGGGGCTTCTTCAGGCGAGCGTTTGCAGCTAGGATCGGGCTTCCCCGTTGCAGCTCCGTGACGTCCGGCGCAAACCTCAAGAAAGAAGCGCATGCCCTGGTGGAAAAGTGGTGCCGCCGGCGACCGCGGCTTCAAATCGCCGTAGCCTGGTATACCGCGGATTCCGACGTTCAGACCTGGCAGCACGCGTGCAACGAGGATGCACTCTTCGAGATTGGCTCGATCACCAAGTGCTACACGGTCGCGCTGCTCGCAGTGCTGGCGGAGCGTGGCATCGTAGCGCTCACGGATCCGATCGAGCGTCATCTCGAGCTGGGTTCCGTCGCCAATGGGGAGCTTCGGGGTATTACGCTCGGGCAGCTTGCGACCCATACCTCCGGGTTGCCGCGTGTTCCTCCGGGCCTGAAGCAGGGAATGGATCGGGAGAATCCGTATGCGCACCTCACGGAGGAGCGCGTCTTGGCGTCGCTGGCTCGCATCCGTTACCGGGCCCCGAAAAAGGAGCGCATCCAATACTCGAACCTCGGAATGGGACTCTTGGGTCAGGCGCTTGCCCAGGCCGTGGGGACGAGCTGGTACGAAGGCCTCCGAACGCACGTGCTCGTCCCGCTCGGTGTCTTGGATACCCATCACTCCGTATCGGCTTCGGAACAGGGCCGGCTCGTTCAAGGACATACGGCGCGCGGCAAACCGACCGCCCACTGGGACTTTCCGGCGATCGCGGGGGCTGGGGCCCTGCGGTCGACGGCTCGCGAGGTCGCCATGTTCATGCGGTCGGTCGCTGTGCATGCTCTGGGGGACGGGTTCAGGTCCCCGATGCAGCCACACGTGAAAACGCGCAGCCTCGAGATCGAGCGGGGGTGGTTCGTGGCGCCGGCGTTCCGCAGACATCCCGCCATCCATTGGCACAATGGGGCGACCGGCGGCTTCTCATCGTTCGCCGGCTTTTCGCATCCGCATGATTTCGGGGTCGTCGTTCTCGCCAACCATGGGCCGTCCGTGCTCCAATTGGTCGTCACAGGCCCGCCCAGCGGCAGGCTCGCCGCCAGCATGCTCGTCCGATGACGCGAGTGCGTCGTTGCCGTGCCCTGCCGAGCGCCCCATCGCGCACGCCCCGGAGCGTCGCCCTCTCGCGAGGCGCAACGTGGTCGGGGGCAGTACATGTATGAACGAAGACGACCGGGTCCAGCAGCGCTGTGGCCGAGGCGTGGAGAGTCGGACCCCGGAGCCCGAACCTGGTAACCTACGTCGGATGGACCGAGCGGTGGGGTGGCGGCTTGTTTGGATCCTCGGCTTCGCGTCGACCTGTGCGACCGAGGCTCGCGAATCGGACGAGCCTGAGGGAGAGACGGGAGGCATCATGTCGGTGGGAGAAGACGACGAGGCGTCGAGTGAATCGTCGTCCGGTGAGACCTCCGACCCCACCCTCGAGGTGCCCGATATGACGTTGCCTGTCACGTCGGCCGCGGACGATGGAGGGGATGACTGCGGCAACATCCTCGTGGCGGTGATTCGCGACTTCACGGAGGAGCACCCCGATTTCGAAGGCAACATCGGCGGCGTCGAAGAGGGCCTCGTGGAGACCCAACTCGGGGACGATCGCAAGCCGGTCTATGCACCGGCCGGGTCGACACCGAACAACAGCGGCGCGGATGCGTTTGCGCAGTGGTACAACGACGTGCCGGACGTCAACATGCGCCTGCAAACCGAACTCGTCTTCGATATCGTGCCAGGGGGCGGTTTCTTGTACGACAACGATGCCTTCTTTCCCATCGACGACGAAGGTTTTGGGAACGGACCGGTGCCTTCCCACAACTATCTCTTCACCACGGAGATCCACGCATCCTTCATCTATCGCGGGGGCGAAGAATTCGTCTTCCGGGGTGACGACGACCTGTGGATATTCGTCAATGGGAGGCTCGCGATGGACATCGGAGGCGTGCACGGTCCAACCGAGCGAACCCTGTTGATGGACGAGCGCGCTGCGGACCTCGATATCGAAGTCGGCCAGACGTACGAAATGGACATCTTCCACGCAGAACGTCACACGACGGAATCGAACTTCCGGGTCGAGACGACGATCGACTGCTTCACGCCTATACCCGTTGGCTGAGGGCCTCGGAAACGACCGCCCCACACGAGGCCCGCGGGGGCCGACATCGTTGGCGTAACACGCTCCCGCGCCCGCTCCCGCTTCGCCGGGACTTCGCCGCGTCCGCGTGGACGTTGGCCTACGAGCTCCTTCTTCCATCCGCGATCGAAGCGCATCCCCAAAAATGGAGAGCGGTCCGTCGACGACCGCGGGCCCGACGACGATCGCGGATCCCTCGTGATCGTTGGGGCTCGGTCGGGCACTTCCGAGTCGCCATGCCTCTTGCCCATGCTCGCCACCGTCGGATGCTCCCCCGCCTCGCCGCGTTCGGCGTCGTGCTGCTCACCGCGTGCTACATGCCCGAGGATGCCTCGTTCGCCGGCGGTGACGCGGCGCCGAACGACGGTCCAACGACGACCCCGCAGGAGATGCCGCAGCGCGTCCCCGAGTCCGCGGCAACGTGCGACACGACGGCCCGTGTCCCGCTCTACCTGTCGCCGGATGACTCCAACTCGATGTCGTCTCCGGTCCAAGCTCGCGAGGCGGCGTTCGGTACGTTCAGCAGCCTGAGCGCGGTGCCGATCCGTCCGTGGGAGTTCTTCAACTACTACGATTTCGACTATCCCCCCGCGGAGCCAGGGACCGTGAACGTGACGCCGGAGCTGATGGCGACGTCCACCGCGGGCGAATACATCCTTCAGATCGGCGTGAGCAGTGCGACGATGTCGGAGGCGAGCCGACCACCGGTCAATCTCACGCTCGTGCTCGATACCTCGGGCTCGATGTCGGGTCACTCGATGGACATGCTCAAGGCGACCGGATTTGCGATTGCGGCGAGTCTCCGCGAGGGGGACACGGTTTCGATGGTCACATGGAACACCTCGAACGCGGAGGTCCTCGCAAGTCACATCGTGCAGCAGCCCAATGACCCGATCCTGCTCTCCGCGATCCAAGCCCTGGAAGCGAGCGGCGGTACGGATCTCCATGGGGGATTGGTCGCGGGCTACGATCTCGCGCAGCGGGTGTACGACAAGGCCCGGATCAATCGGCTGCTCCTCGTGAGCGACGGGGGGGCGAACGTGGGGGTCACCGATATCGAGCTCATCGGGTCGCATGCCGATGCGAACGACGAAGACGGGATCTACCTGATCGGCGTCGGCGTGGGGGATTCGAGCACCTATCACGACGATCTGATGGACGCGGTGACCGACGCGGGGAAAGGGGCGTCGGTGTTCATCGCGTCCGAAGACGAGGCGCGGCGGATGTTCCACCGCGATTTCATCAAGACCACCGAGATCGCGGCCAGAAACGTGCAGCTGCAACTCGACCTCCCTCCTGGCTTCAGCATCGTGAAGTTCAGCGGCGAGGAATACAGCACGGATCCCGCCGAGATCGAACCGCAGCACCTGGCACCCAACGACAGCATGGTGTTCCATCAACGGATCGCGACGTGTGATCCGCAGAGCGTGGTGGACGACATGCCGCTCGGGGTGACCGTCGCCTTCCAGGACGGAAGAACACGGCAGCCCCACCAGGTGTCGGTGACGATCCCGTTTGGGGCGCGGCTGCGCGCTCCCTCCGCGCGAATGCACAAGGGGGTGGCCGTGTCGGCCTACGCGGACGCGCTGAAGGAGATCCGTGATTCGGGTCCACGAGCAGACGAGCTTCTCGCACAGGCGCGGGCCGACCTCGAGACCGCTACGTCGGTGTCACCGGGCGATCCGGACCTCGGGGAGATGCTGTCGGTGCTGGACGCCCTTTAGGGCCCGATCAGGAATACGCTCTGCCTTGAGGACCTTGGTGTGGAGCGCGTGAACTGCCTCGAGTACTGACGGCGTCGATGGATTCGCGGCGGAGCCCTGTCGAAGGCAGGGGCAGTGAGCATTCGAGCGCGACCATCTCGATCCTGAGAGCTCCACGCGAGCCTCGTCCGTTGCGTCGTTGTGACACCATGAGTCGCGTCGTGTCACAATCGTAACGCGAGAGTCTCCAATCCAATCCGGCTGGGGGCGGAGGTAGAAGACGTCCCATCGCGGACGCAATGTTACAGCCGTTGTGACGGCGATGTTGCGTGTATTCACCAAAGCCGACCATGAATCGATGCTAGTGGACGCTCGCGGCCCCTTGGGGGCGGTGCGACACGATGCGTCTCATGATGGTCAGCCAGGACTTCCCGCCTGCGGTGGGTGGGGTGCAGTCCTATTCGTTGGAGCTCGCCAAGCGCCTGGCGAAGCGGGCGGAGCAGCTGCGCTGCGTCGCACCTCGCATCGAAGGCTGTGCGTCGTTCGATTGCACGAGCCCCATCGAGACGACGCGAGTCCTCGGCAACAGCGATGCGCTGGCGATCACGGGATTGTTCGCCGTTCCTTCGATCGCGCGCGAGCTCCGACCGGACGTCGCGTTTCACGCCCAATGGCAGACTTCGGCAGCCTCCCTTTGGTCGCGAGCGCGTTCGGGATTCCCGCGGCGCATCGTCGTCGCCACCCACGGCCGTGAGCTGCGCCTCGATCCTCTGCGTCGGGTTCCCGGCGGCCACAAAGCGTTCTCGGCGATGCGCGGCGCGATCTTGCGGAGCGTCGACGCGGTCCTCTCGGTCAGTCGGTACACGGCGGGTCTCGTCCGCGAGGTCGGTGTGGATCCGCGGCGCATTCACGTGGTTTGCAACGGCGTCGACGCGCATCGGTTTCACCCCGTCGATCCGAGCGCGTTCGTGCGCCGACACGGGCTCTCGTCTCGTCGCCGGATCCTGACCATCGGTCGTCTCGTTCGTCGAAAGGGCATCGATACGGTGATCGAGGCACTGCCACGCATCATCGATGCGTTCGGTGACGTTTCGTATGTCGTTGCCGGTGACGGGCCGGATGGAGCCCGCCTGAAAGACCTTGCGCTGCGCCTAGGGGTCGGCGCGTACGTTCGTTTCATCGGGCGGGTCCCGCAGGAAGACTTGTGCGCCTGCTACTCGTCCGCGGACGTCTTCGTCACGGTGGCGCGCGACGAGCCCCCGTCGGTGGAGGGATTCGGGCTCGTCTTCCTCGAGGCTGGAGCATGTGGAGTTCCTGTCGTCGGAAGTCGCTCGGGGGGCATCGAAGACGCGATCGTCGAAGGGGTCACGGGTCATCTCGTGCAGCCCAGCGACCCGGACGCCGTCGCTCGGGTCGTGCTCTCGCTGCTGCGCGACCCCAAGCGTGCGCGCCAAATGGGAGACGCCGCCCGCCAGCGCGCTTTGACCGAAGCCAGCTGGGACCGTGCAGCCGAAGCGACCTTCTCGATCCTCAGCGCTTGCACGACCACACGAAAGGGATGCCGATGAGCGGATGGGTCCACTACTATGTCCACGGCCGTGGACGTGGCCACGCCACGCGTACGGTCCCCGTGGTGCGCGCCCTCCGGGAGCACGGATGGATGGTGCGAGTCTTTGCCGGAGAAGCGGCGGAGGCGGTGTTCGATGGCGACTGCATACCGATTCGATCGGTGCCTCCAACGCTCAGCGGTTCCTCTTTGCGCATTGCGATCGATCGCATCCGTGGCGCACGAGCCGGCCTTCGAGACGAACGTCCACATGCGGTGATCTCGGATGGAGACCTGCCCTCGGTGTTCGCTGCCAAGCGAGAGGGCATTCCGACGATCGCCGTGGGCCACGGTCTCGTGTTCGCCCACTGCGCGTGGCCCCCGGGGGTCGATCGCGGTGCGTGGATGCGTGAGAGCCTCAAGGCGCGTATGGCCTCTTGGGGCGCGGACACGATCGTGTGCGCAAACTTCATCGATCTGCAGACCACGGATCCCGGGAGGGTCCGCGTCGCTCGTCCCCAGACCACCTTTCCAAGTCTCGGCGCGCTCCCCCGCGCGAGGGCGTCGACGAGCGTACTGTGCTACTTCCGCGACGACAATGGCGATGGCATCGCGTCCGCCATCGCCGAGCTCGGCTACGAGGTCACCCTCTTTTCGTCGAAGCCTCGCACCGTCCCTGGGATCCGCGTCGAGCCGTTCGACGTCGCCTCGTTCCAGAGCCACCTGGGTCGTTGCCGGGCCGTCGTGTCTTCGGCGGGAAGCCAGCTGATCAGCGAATGCATCGCCTTGGGCATCCCGCAGTTTGCGTATTACCGCAGAGCCGACGATGAGCAAAAGCTCAACGTTCAGCTCCTCGAATACAGCGGTCTGGGCGCTGGCACCTCGTTCGAGTCCGAATCCGTGGCATCGCTGGCGACGTTCCTTCGAGATCCTCCGTGTCGTGCCACGGCGCGCATCCCCGAGCACGACGTGACAGACTCGGTCGTCGAAGCCCTCGGCACACTGGTCCCCGCAGGTCATCGTTCCCGTCGAAGGTCATCTCGCGTCTCGACCCACGCGCCTTCGTTGCGCGTTCTCGACGAGCGGGACGTCTCGATTCTCTGGTAGACCTCCAGACGACCGACGATGACGAGCCGGACCGAAGGGAACCCGCACACACGCACGCCCGACCTACGCGTGCTCGTCGTCGCGACCCAGATCGAAGTTCCAGGTACGGGCGGCGGTCAGACCCACGTGCGGGAGCTGATCGAACACTTGGGAGATCACGCGCAGGTCCTCGCACTGACCCGCCGGGGTTCCTACGGCCCCGGCATCGTCTCCACCGGCGTTTGGCCAGGACTGCCGCCCAGGGGCACCGCGCACCTGCTGTCCGCGATCAACCTGCTTCGCTCGCGCACCGCGGTGGCCTCGTTCGCGCCACACGTCATCTACGAACGTGGCTCATCGTTTGGCCTCGGCGCGATGTATAGCCGCTTATTGAAGATCCCAATGCTCACCATGCTGCTCGACGAGCACATCAGCCCGCTTTCGTTGCGGCAAGCCACGCACATCATCACGACCAATCCGAGTCTCGTGCCGGATCGCTACCGCGAAAAGGCGGTCAGGGTGAGCTGGGGGGCGAATACGCAGCGTTTCCGGCCCGGGCTGGACGGTTCCGCCGCTCGCGCGCGCTTCGGTTTGCGTCCCAACGACTACGTCGTCGGCTACTGCGGCACGTTTCAGCGTTGGCATGGGCTCGAAGTCCTCCTCGATGTGGCCCAGCTCACCGTAGATGACCCATCCTTGCGGTTCTTGCTGATCGGCGAGCACCGACGCGCAGCGCCCCTCATGCGCGAGGTCAAAGCCCGCGGTCTCGAGGCACGTTTCGTGTTCACCGATCGCGTGGCCTATGAAGATGTCCCCGCCGCCCTCGCGACCGCCGATGTGTGCGTGGCCCCGTTTTCCTCTCGCCTCCACCGGGGCGCGGGCCTCGGCACGACCTACACGCTCGACCCCCTGAAAGTCTTCGAGTACCTCGCACTCGAGAAGCCCGTCGTGACCACGGCGGTGCATAGCGTCAGCGAGCTCTTCGAAGACGGCGTGCACCTGCGCATGGTGCCCGAGGACGATGCGCCTGCCTTGGCCAGCGCGTTGCGTCGGCTCCGCTCCGACCCTGAGGGATCACTGCGGATGGCCGGGGAGGGCGCCGCCCGAGTGCGGGCGCAACACACGTGGAGAGCCCACGCGGCTCACTTGGCGCAGCTGTTCGCGTCCATGCGTGCGCGCGTCGTGGCGACCTGACCGCGTGCCTGGGCCGCGCGTCCCAGCTCGTCGGCCCAGCTCGAGGTGAGCAAGAGGTGCACCAGCGGGGCGTCCTGCGCCGTGACGGCCGCTTCCCGATCGCGGCGCGAGATCCACGAGTCGAGGGCGTCGCTCTCGATCACCCGAGCGACGACCTCGGGTGTCGCCAGAAGGTCGCGATGCGGAGCATAGTCGATGCTTGGCGCGCGTCTCTGCAGCGGATACCACCACGGCGCCCGACGTGCGATGGGACCCGGGCGTGTCTCCACGGGGAATGTCGAGAGCCGAGGATCGAGCGCATGCAACACGGCACGGGGGGCGTTGTTGCCGAGCTTGTCGGCGCGACGCAACGCCATCACCGCGAGCATCCACCGCACATCGAGGAACGGTGAGAACACCCGACTCGCCGTGGCGTACATCGCCAATCCCTGTCCGATGAAGTGACGCACCCTCTGTTGCGCGTACCAGAGGTCGAGCGATTGTAGCGACGTGCCCACGCGTGGAACGACCGCTCGAAAGTCGTCCTCCAGGCTGGTCATCGAGGCACCGAGCACGGACAAGACCCGCGAGTCCCGTGTCCTCGATCGGATCCGAGCGCGGGCCAGCCGACGCCATGGGAAGACCGGGCTCCGCTCGACCCATCGTGCCAACGGTCCCGCATCGAAGAAGAAGCTGCGGGCGAACTCCCCGTTCGATCCTACGAAGTGCTCGCTGCTCTTTTGCAACCCCAGTTTGTGAGCGTAGACATACGTGTGGAAGTGGCGGGCGCTCTTGCAGCCGCTGCTCACCCGGGTGGCTTCTTTTCCTGCCGCGAGGTAGTCGGCGACGGTCAGCTCGACCGCATCGAAGGGTAAACGGAAGGCGCTCGCGATCCGTGCCCCGACCACGCGGTCCGTGCTTGCGTCGTGGCCCATGCAGGCGCAACGCGGGGCATGACCTTCGGCGCGCAACAGGCCGAGCAACACGCGACTATCGAACCCCGCGCTCAACGACAGCCAGGGATCCGATTTGGGGAACTCCGCGAAGACCTCTTGGAGGATCCCGACCATCGCTTCGAGTGACGCTGGCGCCGCGAACTCGAGCCACGATTCATCGGCCATCCACGAGCGCTCGCGAAGCTCGCCATCGTGTTCATGGACCCAAGATCCAGGCGCGATCCGACGGACGTCCGGATGGACGGTGCGCCCACCCAGAGGATGATCGAACGCCGCGATCTGTGCGACCGCGCGGCGATCCCAGGCCCAGGGCAAGCCCCCTTTCTCGACCACCTCGAAGACCGTCGGTCCGTGCACCAAACGCCCATGCACGCTGCGCGCCCAGTAGTACGGCGTCGCGCTCAGTGGGCTCGAACCCAGCACCGCCTCCCCTGAAGGCGTGCGCCCGACGAGCACGAAGTCGCCGTGGACCTCGCGCGCCCGGCCACCTTGCATCGCAGCCAGGAGATCCGCGACCGTCTTGGGCGACCACCCGTGCACGCGGGCATCGATGACATCTCCGAACATCAACACAGTCCTCGGACTGACGTGAATCCTCGAATCGAGACCCGCAGCTGTCAAGGACCTTCACGAGTCATCGGAGCCGTCGCGCAGCGTGATCCTCCGCGCGATGGGCCGCTGTTTCGTTGCTTTTCTGCCGCTCCGCTGTCACACCTATTCGTCCAATTGCGCGTCGTCGAGGCTGTCGCCTTCACCGAACCCAAATACGCAGAGGTCGAAATCCGCTGGCTCATTCGCCAGGGTCGTGACCATGAACACGACGCTCGTGACGGGGGTCGTTGGATCGTAGGGGTCTCCGCCCCCGAAGCACTGGAACTCGCTGTACTCTGGATAGTCCAAGTACTTCCGCCCGGGGGGGGAGATGGGCGCGCACCATGAGGTGGCCCCGTCTGGATCTGCGTAGAGGATGCTGAAGAGTTGGACCTCCTCCGGCGCGTCCAGGGTGACATCGAGCGCGAGACCGGAGCCGGTGAGGGGGACCGAAGCGGGCTCGTCGTCGACTTCAGGTTGTGCGAGGTTGATCCCCAGACGCACATAGTTGAGCAGGCCGGGTTGGAGCGTCCCGTCGACACACAGGGGCTCCCCGACTTCGCGGGCGTCGAGGCGGTCGGTCGAGACGGTGGTCGTGTTCGGAGCGATCTGCAGGAAGGTCGCGCCGTGGCGTTCGCCGCTGACGACGTAGTCCCCGCCGCGAGGGGTGGGCCCCTCGTCGCTCTCGCTGGCGTCGGCCTCGGCGTCGGAACAGTCGGGTCCTCCTGGACAGGTGGTGCTCGTGGTGCTGCCGTCCGTCACCTCGGAGGATGCCGAGGTGATCGGGGAGGTGCCCTCCGTCGTCGAGGTCGAAGTCGAGGTGGAGGTCGACGGCTCGCCGTGGGTCGATGCATCTGCGGCCGCTGTTTCGTCGTCTTCCTCGGCGACGGTCTGGCTCGAAGATTCGTCTGTCGTCTCGGAGGACTCGGAGGACTCGTCCGAGGCCGTCTCCGAACCCGAAGCGTCCTCGGATGCCTCGCCACCCGTCTCCGACGCCTCGCCGTCCGAGCTCTCCGAAGGACCCGTTCCCAGGGTGTGTGGCGTCGGATTGAAACACGCAGCGGCGAAGCCCAGGCACGCCAACAGGCCATGGTGTACGAAAGCGCGAAGGCCGACGGACATTCCGGCCACAGTAGCACCTGCGGGGCAGGGCGGGTGGCGACGAACGTGCCTCCCCAACTCTTGGATCCGATACGTCGAGCGCAGATTCGCGAAACACTCGTGCTGCGGCGGTGACTGGCGCGCCGTGGCATGGGGCGATTGGCGGATGGGAACGCGAGCGGGACTTGAACCGAGCGAACATGATGATCGGCCCCGAGCGAAAGTTACTCGGGGACAAGTTCTGCTCGTGTAGGCTGCGCTCTCGACATGCTGCGGATACGTCCCGAACAGATCGCCTTGTTCGAGCAGCGTGCGCTCGCGACGTTCGAAGACGAAATGGTGGCGCACAGTCTGCTGTTTACGCCCAGGCTGTGTCGCACGTTGGGTGACACGCAGTTGCGCATTGCCGTGCGGCAGATGATCGCTCGGGCGTACGACCATGGGTTCGACTGCCGCGGTCCGGTTCGGTTGTACGTGGAGCTCTCGTTCTTGTACGGAAGCGGGTTCGATACGGATCCCCAGTATCCAAGGCTCGCGCGGATCCTAGGCTCGGGCGAAGATCAGATGCTGCGTGCCGAGTGGCTCTACCAAGAGATCCTCGACTATCAAGGCCAGGTCTCGGGGCCCGAGGCTTGCAATGTCCGGCGGGCGCTCGTCACGTTGGCGCAGTACGTCGAGCATCCGGCGGTCGGCGGCGCGGAGACGTTCGTGGCCGACACCTTGGTCGCGATGGACCGGATCTTTCCAGAGAAGTCGAGCTTCGTGGGTCAACGGGCGCTCACGGCTCTGCTCGCGGAGGCCACGGCGGCTGCCCGCGAGCACGGGGTGCCCCAGGACATCCGCGGACGGTTGCTGCTCGGGGTGTTGATGTTCGCCTTTGGGCACGCTTGTTCGACCGATCCTCTGTACCCCTGGATCGGTCGCACGCTCGCGAACCCATTGGTCGTGGATCCGCTCGTTCGCGTCCGCAGATTGGAAAAGAAGGCCATCACGTGGCTCCGGCACGTGTTGTCCGGGTCTTGGAGAGGAGTCGAAGACACCGATGAGTGAAGATCCAACGCCAACGCCTCCCGCGGCGGGTAGCGGCGGAGCCCCCTGCACCGGAGGGGCGACCTGTCCGACGACGTGCCCAACGGACTTCCAGGTCAGCGCGCCGTGCCGCATGCTCAAGGTGAACGGTGCTGCGGTCCGGATCGCGGCAGCCGACCTCCCGGGGACTTCGGGCGGATCGTTTTCGTGGTCGACCACGAGCGCGAACATCACGCTCACGAATACGACCTCGGCGACCGTCACAGTGCAACCCAAGGGCGCGCCGAGTTCGGGGCGTGACGCGGAGGTCATCGAGGTCGAGCGTACGAGCGCGGGCTGCTCACCGATCAAGAAGTCGGTCGCGGTGACCGTCGCGGACTTGACGTTTTCGGCCTCGACCAACCAACGCTTCGGGTACGACGATTTCGATACGCCGACGAACCCTGCCGACGATCATCTTTCAATCAAGAAATCGGACCACACCTTCGTCAAGGTGGATATCCGGGGCGGGGCGGTCGGCACCGATTTCACGTTCGTGTGTGACGACCCCTCGATCTGCGCGCCGGTGGCCCCTGGGGGTAGCGCGTCGTTCGATCTCCGCCTCGACGCGGGCGCCAAGAACAAAGACACGACGACCTTGCGCGCCAAATGCACGTGCTCTACGGGCGAGGAGTTCGCGAAGCTCGCCGTGCACGTCTACAAGGAGAAAGAGGTCGACGTCGTCGTCGCGAAGGTCATCGACAGCACGGTCGCAGCCACTGCGCTTGGATTTGCGACGGAGAACTATGCGAATCATACCGCGACCGTCAACGGCAAGCTGAAGGAAGCCGTCGTCAAGTTCAATATCACGAACTACGATCCAGCCAACGGCACGACGGACATCCGCTACGACCTGGACGGAAACGGGTCGATGACATACGACATCGCGGCCGGCGGCGGCGCGGAGCTCAATGCGATCAAAGCGGGAATTACAGGTACGGGGACGAAGACCCGCATCGCGATCGTCCGGAGCATGAAGTCCTACTACTACTTGAAGACCGCCACGGCGGTGGGCGACACCACGGCGACCATGACGGCCGGTTCGGTCTTTTCGTACTCTGCCGGGCGCGTCGTGACGTTCGGCACGGGGGCGTCTGCCGAGCCCGTCTCGGTGTCTAGCGTCGCGGGGAGCACGGTCACGTTCGGCAGTCCGTTGACCAAGGCCCACGCCGTTGGAGACCCGCTCGAGTTTCCCGCCGCCGGTTGGTCGTCGGATCCGATCCTCATCATCGAGGGTTCGACCCCCGTCAACACGATCCGGTGGACGATCCCCCATGAGGTCGGCCATCGCGCCCTTGGCCTGGCCGATGTCGACGACACCACCAACTTCATGCACTTTTCGCAGTCTTGGACGGACTATCGTTTACGCTACTGTCCCCGCAACAAACGGTACACCGCGGGGGCGACGGAGAACCAGTGGGAGACGATTCCTCGGTGACGTGGGCGCTCGCGATCTTCGCGGGCGGATGTGTTTGGATCGCTTGCCAGGGCACGCCTTCGCCACCCTCACCCCAGTCCGTCCCCGGTCCACCCCGTGAGGAGCACGCCATGTCGACCCGCGCGCAGCAATACATCGAAGCGTTTGAACGTGGTGAGGACTTCTCGCCGCCTTCGCAAGGCCTCCTCCTCAGTGGCACGCCGGACCCGGCCGCGCTCCAGCATTTCGAGCGCGCGCTCAAGCAAGCCGCTCCCGAGGTGACGGAGAACATCGTCCGACTCCTCATCGACCTGGGGCTCGCGGCAGATCCCACGAAGCCTCGAGGTACCGAGGTCATCCGCGACGCCAAGATCATCGAGATCCTGGTCGGCGTCGTCGCCCCACCTCGCGTGGGGGTAGGGCGTGAGGCGGCGGTCGAGGGGCTGCGCAAGCTCGTCCGTCCCGTCGATCTGATGCCCTCTGGCGATGTGTTCACGCGGGCCCTCGAGTTCGCGGCCTCGGACGAACTGTTCTTGTTGGTGGCCAAGGCAAAGCCGGCCTCGGCGCAGCGCGTCGTGTGGCAGCTACGGCAAGGCCCGACGTGGCAGGACGACGAGAGCGCCAAGATCGCGGCCGCGGCCCTCGGGGACGCGGCGCTCGAGCATGCGTTCATCCAGCGCTTGGAGGCGGCCGAGGTCGCCGCGGACCCCCGCGGTTTCGCGGAGGCTTTGGGAACGCTCGCACTCGTTGGCACGCCGCGGTCGCTCGTCGCGATCGCGGAGCGTCTGCGCACCCCGATGACCGTGCGAATCCCGGGGGCGTTTCAGAAGTCGTTGCGCCTCAACGTGCTCGAAGCTCTGCTCTACCACCACGGCGATCGTCCCGAGCTCTATCCCAACAACATCATCACCGAGGCCGACTACACCAAGGCCGAACAGTTCTGTACCCAGACGTACGGGGTCGTGTACACCACCCCACCACCGCCGTTCATGACGTATCTCGGCGAGCCGATCCCCATGCCGTGACCCGAGTCGCAGGCTGGACACGTACCCGAGGGCGGTGCCCTCACGCGGGGCGTCCTCTGCCGAGCTTGCGTTGGAGACTGCGGCGATGCATGCCGAGGCGGCGTGCGGCCTCCGAAATGTTGCCTCCCGCGTCGGCGAGGACGCGCTGCAGATGTTCCCACTCCACCTCCTCGAGCGAGCGCGGGGACGAGGGCGTTTCGACCTCGGGCACCGCGTGTGTGCGGTCGAACGCCGCGAGGATTTCCTCGACCTCGGCGGGCTTGGTGAGGTAGTGGATCGCCCCGAGCTTGATCGCCTCGACCGCGCTCGCAATGCTCCCGTAGCCCGTCAGCACGACGATCCGCAGCTCGGGGAGCAGGGCGCGCAGCTCCCGGACCACCTCGAGTCCTCCGCGCCCGGGCATGCGGAGGTCCACGATGGCGCGGTCGGGTTGCCAGGCCTCGAGCTCGTTGCGCGCGTCGACATCGTCATGGGCCACGACGACCCGAAACCCATGGCGCCGCAGCGCGCTCGCGAGGGCGCTGCAGAAGGTCCGGTCGTCGTCGACGAGCAGGATCGTTTCAGCTCGAGGCCCCATCTCGCTCCGAATGCAACGGTAGGCGCAAGGCAACCCGGGTGCCGACGCCCGGCGTGGAATCGATTTGGATCGAACCGCCGAGCTGGCGCGCGTGGGCTCGCGCGAGATAGAGGCCGAGCCCCATGCCTTCGCCCTCCGGTTTGGTGGAGACGAACGGATCGAACGCGGCCTCGCGCAGCGCTGGGCTCATGCCGACGCCTTGGTCGTGGATGACGACGAGCGCGTCGCCGGCTTCGGTGTCGACTTCGAGCCGAACGCCAGACGCGCGGTCCGGGTTCCGCACGCGGCGACAGGCGTCCGCTGCGTTGGCCACGAGCTCGCGGAGGATCTGAAGCCAAGGTTCCTGCGGCTGGGTGCAGAGCACGTCGCGGGCCCGCGGGTGGACGACGGCCTCGAAGGGAACGTCGCGCGGTCTTGGAACCTCGACCAGACGCGCGAGCGGCCACGGTGTCGCGTCGGCGGCGAGCGCCGAGACGCGCACATCGGGGGTCGCCATGCCCTCGACGATCTGTTTGCAGCGTCGCAGCTCGCGTCGCATCGTTTCGCACGCTTCCGCGTGGGCGTCGCCCTGGAGGTACGGGAGTTCGCCGGCGAGGACGGTGAGGGTGGCGAGCGGAGAACCGAGCTCGTGTGCAGCTCCGGCCGCCAAAGCGCCGAGGCTCGCGAGGTGACGGTCCTCGAACGCGCGCTCTCGTAGACGCCGCAGCTCGTCGCGCTGCGCGTTGATCCGCACGGCGATCCGGTGCACGAAGTGGGTCACCAAGACCCCCGTGACGCCAAACGCCAGCCACATGCCCTGGAGATGGCCCGCGAAGTGGGAATGGTGACCCGCGTGTGTCTCCGAGAGGGGAACGATCGCGAACAGCAGGGCAAAGCAACCCATCGCCGACCCCGCGACGCCCCAGGTCCACCCGGGCGAGACTTGGGTCGCGAGCGTGATCGGCACGAAGAACAGCGAGGTGAACGGATTCCCCGCGCCACCCGTGAGACCGAGCAGGATCGCGAGCACGGTCGTGTCGAGCAGCAGGTGCACGCCGGAGAACCATGACTGCGCCCGACCGGCGGCGAGGATGAACCGCTGCGTGGCGAGGTTGGTGAGGGCCCAAACCGCGAGCGCGCCCGCGAAGGCGGTCCCCGTCGTGGTCGAGGGGTGTACGCCGAGCCATGCGCCAACCTCGGTGGGCGCGACGAACGTCGCCATGGCCGCCAAGGAGAGTAGCGCCACGAGCATCCAACGTGCACCGACGAGGCCACGCAGCGTGATCTCGGCTGACGTCATGGGCGGCACGGCGAGCGAACGTACCACGCCCCCTGGGTGCGACAGCTCGTCGCACCGCGCTCGCGCCTCGACGAGGAGAGCATGGCCCGTGCCGCGCGTTCGTGCGAGGGTGCGCCCGCGTGCCCAAGACGTGCTTCCGTCCGTTCGTTCCGAGCGTGCTTGGGCTCGTGGGCTTGTGTGCCGGGGCGGTCGTCGCCGGGAGCTGCCTGCGCGCGCTTGCTCCGGCGCTGCATGGAGGTCAAGCCCACCACCGCGGCGTGTCGCGTGACGCGACGAAGGATCGGTGCTTGGCCTGCCACGATTCCGAGGCCGTGGCACTCGAGCGTTGGCAATCGCACTCCGAAGCCGAGCGCCGCGCCGCGATCGCAGCGATGGAGGCCCCTGGCCAACCGGGGCTCGTACCGCAGTGGATGATCGACGATCCTCGCCCTTGCCTCGACTGTCATCGTGGACCGACCGGCGTGCGATGAGACGCTGGCGTGTGGCATCGATGGTGGCGAGCGGGCTGCTCTTTGGGGCGGGCCCAGCTGCGGCGCACCATGTCCCGGGGCACGGGACTTCGGAAGGCGTGCGCAATCTGCATAGCCTCGGGGGTGGTACGGCGCAGGCTCAAAGTCGCGTCATGGTGCTCCACGAGGTCGCCGTCTCGTCGACGGGGCTCAACCCGGGCACGGTGTTCAGCACGGCCCTGATCGGCGAATACGCGCCTCATCGGTGGGTCTCGCTCGGGCTTTGGGCGCCGCTGCTCGTCGTCGCGGAGCGCGACGCCGAGGTCGAGGTCGGCTACGGGGACACCCGCGTGATGCTGAGGGTGACGCCCCACAGCGAGAAGCTCATCCATCGCGTCGTCACGGCGGGTCTCAACGTCTCCTTGCCCACGCGGACCGTGGAGCTCTCCGCGGATCCGGGGCGGACATGGTCGTTCTCACCGTACTTCATGTTCACGCGGACCTACCGTCGTCCGTATTGGCAGGTGCTCGGGCTCGCGACGGTCGAGCAGAGACCCGCCGGAGTCGCGCTCGACGGTCACGTCTCGGCGCAGGCCGGCATGAGGACGCGCGTCGGGTTCACGTTCGGCGTCGGGATCCTCGCAGACCTGCGGCTCCTCAATTTCTGCGCGTTGCCGGGCGGGGGTCAAGAGCTGTGTCCGGGCGGTCGTTCGACCGAGGAAGAGCGCGAGATCGGGGCCGTGCGCATCGCACAGAGCTTCGCGCTGGCCTGGGCGTTGCCGAGGAACGGCTTGCTCGGGGCGACGCTCGTGTTGCCTCTCACGTCCAAGCGGGACTTCGACGCTTCCACGAGCCTCAGCCTGCAGTTTTCGTTCTGACGCGACCTTTGGGTAGGGGCCGGGCGTTGCCAACGTCTCGCACTTGTCGCAACCTGTGGGTGACCTCCTATGATCTCGCCCCAGCTGCCGGCGTTGGAACGTCGTGGAGCTCGTTCGGCCGCGGGCGTCGGACCGGGGCAGCGACGTGCTTCCGTTCGTGCGTTCGGGGCGGGCATCGTGGGGTGGATCGGGCAGCTCGCCGTGGACGCCCCCGGCGGATACTTCGGGAAGGCGGACGAGCTGACCGATTTCGGTTGGGTCTACGGGATCGCATCGCTCGCGCTCGGGGCCATCGCCGCAGCGGGGTATGCGTTGCGTGCACGCTGGGCGCCGGGGTGCCTGTTCGTGCTGATCCTCGGGACCGCCCTCATCTTCTTGCCGCCGCTCGCCGCCGATCCCATCGTCTGCTTGGGTGTCATCGCATGGCAGCTCGGCGCGGCGGGCAGGACGATGTTCGACGCCGACGAGACGTCCTCTTCGACGCGGCGCGCCGGGGCATCGGACGATTGGTTCGATCTCTGGTACCTGCGGTGGCGATCGGCCATCGAGCACGCGCTCATCCTCTCGATCGGGTGCACGACGGGAGTGGTCGGGTTTGCGCTCACGCACCTCACCATCGGACCGGTGAGCTGCCTCGTCATCGACGTGCTCGTGCTCGCCCTTGCCGCGCCGCTGCTTTGGCGATGGGCGAGTCGCAGTCGTCGGGTCGCCTTCTTGCTGCTCGGACTCCTTCTGATCCTTGGGTTGGTCGCCTACGATCCGCGACCGCTCGTTGGCGTCCTCGGTGTGTATCAGACGCTGCTGCTCGCGGTGATGGTGCGGACCGGGCCGCTCGGCACCGACCTGCTGCGCCAGTTCCTCGCGCGCCCCGCGTACTTGCTCATGGTGAGCTTCGCGGGCACGTGCGTCGTCGGAGGCGTGTTGCTGACGTTTCCGTCGTCCTCGACGGGGCGACCCATCGAGATCCTCGACGCCTTGTTCACAGCGACGAGCGCCGTCTGTGTGACGGGGCTCGTCGTGTTGGACACGCCCACCGTGTTCTCGCCCTTTGGGCAGGTGTTGATCCTGTTGCTCATCCAAGTCGGAGGGCTCGGGATCATGGTGCTCTCGACCTTTGCGACCCTGCTGATCGCCGGTCGCCTCGGGTTGCGTGGTCAACAGGCCCTCGAAGAGGTGCTCGAGATGAACGCCCCCGGTCAGGCGTATCGGCTCGCGCGATTCATCGTGCTGTCGACGCTCGGCATCGAGGCCGTCGGAGCCTTCCTGTTGGCCCTCGCCTTCCGCCAGTATGGTTTCGCTTGGAGCGAGGCGGTCTGGCGCGGGGTGTTCCACTCGATCTCGGCGTTCTGCAACGCCGGGTTCGCGCTGCAGTCCGACTCGCTCATCATGTTCCAGCGCGATCCATGGACGCTGCGCGTGTTCGAGGCGCTGATCATCGCAGGCGGCCTCGGTTTCGTCGTGCTCGCCGCGCTCTGGACCCGCGGCCGCGATCCCAAGGCCCCTCGCACGACCCTGCAGGTCCGCGTGGTCCTTTGGATGACCGCGGCGCTGCTGCTCGTGGGCTTCGTCGAATACGCCGTCGTCGAATGGGAGCGCACGCTCGTGGGTCTCTCGGTCGCAGACAAGCTCAGCAACGCATGGTTTCAGTCGGTGACGGCGCGCACGGCGGGCTTCAACTCGGTCGATCTGATGCCGATGCACGCGGGGACCTTGCTCACGTTCATCGCGCTCATGTTCGTCGGTGCCTCGCCCGGCGGGACCGGAGGCGGCATCAAGACGACCACGTTCGCGGTCCTCATCGCAGCGCTCCCGGCGGTGGCGCGAGGTGATGTCGCGATTGCCATGCTCGGACGCGAGATCCCCCCGCTGACGGTCTTGCGTGCGAGCGCGATCACGGTCGTCGCGACGCTCGTGGCCGTCCTCACGACGTTCAGCCTGGCGTTGACGCAGCCCGTCGACCTCGGACGCCTGGGCTTCGAGGCCGTGAGCGCGCTCGGGACCGTGGGACTCTCCCTCAACGTCACGCCCACGCTCGATCCGTTCGGCAGGTTCGTCATCATCGTCGCGATGTTCCTTGGACGGGTAGGACCCGTGTCGCTCGCACTTCTGCTCGCGCGCAAGGGCGTGCGACGCATCTCGTATCCAACCTCTCGGATCATGGTGGGCTAATGGACGGTGCCAGTGGAGAGTTCGCAGTCATCGGTCTCGGGCAGTTCGGTCGCGCGCTGGCGCTCAACCTCGTGCGAGACGGGCACTCGGTGCTCGCCATCGACGTCAACCCCGAGCGCGCGCAGATGGTCGAAGCCGAGGTCGAAGCGGTGGTCGTCGCCGACGCGACCTTGGAATCGGCGTTGGAAGAGCTCGGGCTCGAGCGAACCACCTGCACGGTCGTGGCCATGGGCCGCAGGGCGCGCGAGACCTCGATCATGGTCACCGCGCTGCTCCGCCAACGCGGCGTACCGCGGATCATCAGCCGTACCACCGACGATCTGCACGCACGGGTGCTGCGCGCCGTCGGTGCCCACGAGGTGATCAACCCCGAGTTCTCGGCGGGCGTGAGGTCGGCGCGACACCTGGCCGCGCCCAACGTGTTCGATCAGCTCGCGCTCACGCGGTTCGAGTCCGTGGCGCACGTGCGCGCGCCCGAGGCCTTGCACGGCGTCACGTGCTCGGGATTCGTGGCGAAGTTTCGGGTCGAGCTCCTCGCCGTCGTGCGGTCCGATCGCGTCGTCTCGCGCGGTCACCAAGACCTTCGGATCGAACCTGGCGACGATCTCTTGCTGCTCGGGACCGCCGACGACATCCGGCGCTTCACCTCGATGGATTGACATGCTCTCGCTTCGTACCCGCCTCGTTCTGGGCCACGGAGCCCTCGTCTTCTTGATCCTCGTGGCGGTCTCGACGGGCGTGGTGGCGCTCGAGCACGTGGACCAGGCCCTCGACCGGGTTCCCCCCGATGCGGGCGAGAGCCAGGAGGTCCGGGAGGCGGTCCATCAGATCTACACGGTCAGTACGTGGGTGTTCGCGGCGATCGTCATCCTCAGCCTGGCGCTCCTCCTCAATACCTGGCGGCTCGTCCACCTGACGCTGGCACAGCGGGTGGGTGACCTCGTCGAGGTTGCGCGCGCGCGGAGCCGCGGAGATCGCCTGCGACGGGTCGCGGCCGTGTCCGGGGGGGAGCTCGCGCAGGTGGCCACCTTCATCAACGCGACGTTGGACGAGCTCGATCAGCTCGATGCGATGGCGCGCGGACGCCGAGCCGAGATCCTGCGATTGCTCGAGGGGCTGCTAGGGCAGCAGGCCTCCGGTGGGGCCGTGATCGCGCTCGATGGACGGATCGTGGCGTCGACGTTGGGGCCCGAGGAGCAACCACAGCTCGAGTCGCTGTACGCGGAGGTGCGGGAGGCGAGCCACGCGGTGTGTACCAACGCGACGAAGAAAACGACGACGATCCGACTGCCGCAGAGCGACGCGTTCGTCCGCTTGAGGTTGCTCTCGACGTTCCAAGCCCCAGCCGTTGGGTGGCTCGCGACGTTCCAAACGCGACCGGTCTCTGCGGCGCACGAGGGCTCGGGTGCCGAGTCGCTCCCCGCGGCGACCCAACGAGTAGCGCAGAAGCCGCGATCGACGTCCTAGTCCGTTCACTCAAGGTGCGCGGGCGGGGGACGAAGTTGTGACTCGTGGCGGATCGTGAACCCCGAGTCCTCATCGTGGACGACGACGTCGCCCTTGGCGAAGCCGTGCAGCGAGCCCTCTTGAGGGCGGGATTCGCGGTGAAGCGGCTCGACACCGGCTTTGGCGTCGCTTCGGCCTGCCGTGAGTGGAAGCCCGAGGTGATCCTGCTCGACATCAACATGCCGGGCTTGGACGGTGAGGGGGTCCACCGCGTGCTGCAAGGGTTCGCGCACCACGGGCTCGCGAGCATTCCCGTCGTGTTTTGGAGCGGCCGCGTACAGTCCGAGCTCGACGCGACGGCCGCTCGCACGGAATCGGTGGTCGTGTCCAAGAAGACGCCGATCCCCACGCTGATCGAGAAGCTGCGTTCGATCGCCGAGAGCTACCGCGAGCGAACCGAGCGCGAGGTGGGGTCGTGAGCGCTGCGGCGCGGCGATCCGTCGCCCTTCCATTCATCGTCTCTCTCGACGAGACGGCGCCGCTCCTCCTGCACGAAATGGGGAACGCCATGGCGCTGCTCGAGCTCGCAACCGACGAAGCGTTCGCGGGTGACGCGCTGATGCGGACCGATGCGGTCGCTGGGCTCGCGATGCTTCGGCGCGTAGTCGCCCAGCTCGAGCTCCTCACCGGTGAATACCGCGGTGCTCCGACCCGGGTGCAGGTCCCGAAGGTGGTCGGAGCCCTCACCAGGGCGAGCCGCTGGGAGGAGCGCTTCGTCGTCGGCGAGCTCCCCGAGGGTGCGTGGATCTGCGACGTGTTGGCGCTCGAACTCGCGGTGGGGACCTTGTTCCGGGCACAGTGCGAAGACAGCACGCGCCCGATCGAAATCGAGGCCAGCGTGCGCGCTCGCATGTACGCGCTGACGGCCGTGGCTCCGCTCGGAGGTGCACGCGGACGCGTTGCGGCGGCGCTGGGCCACCGCGTTGCCCTCGAGCATCGCGGGTCGTTCGACCTGCTCGATGGGATGGGCGGTTGGACTTTGCAACTACCGGTCGCGGACGGGCGGTAGGAGGTCGTGATCGAATGAAGACGTGGAGCGCGGCAAGCCACCAGAATACCGTCGTCGACAGCTTCGAAGCTGGAGCCGTCTGCGGTCGGGCGCTACGCGACGGTGCGCAGGGCCCCATTCGCGGCGTGATGCTCTGCTTCAGCCTGCTCCACGAAGTGGGCGAACTCGTGCGCGGGCTTCGTGAGGTGTTGGGTCGCGACGTGCCCTTGGTCGGCACCAGCACCCAAGGCGTCGTCGGACGCGACGTCTACGAAGAAGAGGGGTTCTTCTGCGGCGCGATCGCCTGGGTCGGAGAGCTCGAGATCGCGGTCGAGTGTCTCCGGGACGTCGCGGACGGGACGTTCGAGAAAGGCGCGAGGGCGGGGCAGTCTGCCGCACGGTTGGGCAGCTCGGAGCGCCGCATCTCGGTAGTCTTCTACGATCCGCTGTCTGGTGTGAACGCCCGGACGTTGATCCGCGGATTCGACAGCACGGCGGCAGGAGGGGCCTTGGTGGGCGCTGCAGCGGCCGGTCCCTTCGGTCCCATGATCGAGACGAGCACGGTGTGGGGGGACGAGGTGTTGCGCGGGGCCGCCGTGTTCATGACCGTGAGCGGCGCGTTCACCCCGCTCTGCATCACCTCGACGGGCACCTTGCCGTCGGGCGAGGTGATGCGGGTCACGCGTGCGCGTGGAAACCGAATCCTGGAACTCGATGGTCGTCCAGCGGTGGACTTGTGGGGCGGAGGGTTCGGCGTCGGAGGGGTCGTCAATGCGGCCGAAGGATCCTGGGCGGTGGGCATCGATCGCGGCGGCTCCGAAGACGATCGCTGGACCGTGCTCGCCCCGTTCAGCATCGGGCAAGAAGGAGAGGCGATCGTGCTCCCCATCGATGTCCCGGTCGGAACGGATCTGGTCCTCCATCAGCGCAGTCCAGAGATCATCTACGAGCGCACTCGCGCGATGGTCGATCGTCTGAATGCTCGGAAAGGCCAACTCGAGGCGGGCGCTTTGCTGGGCTTCGAGTGCGGTGCTCGGACCTTCCCGTTCCTCGGTGTCGAGGGAGCCGCGCTAGAGAATCAGATCGTCCAAGGCCTCCTCGACGAAAAAACGGGTTGGTTTGGGTGCATCGCGTGGGGGGAGGTCGCCCCGCATGGACCCGCCAACGACTTCTTCAACTATGCGTACCCGCTAGCGTTGCTGTGCCATGACTCCGCCTAGCGGTACCGATTCCATCCAGCTCATCGTCGCCAAAGAGCACGAGTGCAACCGTTTGAGGTTGAGGCTGCACCGCCTCGCTTCGTGGCTGACCGTGGTCGACCGGTGTGTCGCCGCCGCGGAGGCCGAGACGGACGTCCAGCGTCTGTACCAAGCCTGGGCCGACAGCGTGGTCTCCTACGTCCATGTCGCAGTCGCGGTGGTGTTCCGCGTGGTCGACGGACACTTGGAGGTGGTGGCGCGCGCGGGCAGGAAGGTGTGCCCGGACTCGGTGTCGGAGGTCGAGGTTTCGCTGCTAGCGACCAAACCTGCGGGGCGCACGCTCGACGCAGAGCCGCTCCCGTTTGCGCCGGGGATCGACATTCGGCGCGCCGTTTGGTCATGCTTCGACGAGTGGGGGGGGCACCAGGTCGTGCTCGTGGCCGGCTTCGACGGTCGCTGGGCTCGGTTCGCCGACAACCCGGACGACACCGCGATCGGCCACCTGCGGATGACGGGGCACAACCTCGGGGCGCTAGCAACCCGGGTGTACTCGACCGAGGCGCTGCGCGAGGAACATCAGCGGCTGTCTCGCCTCAACGCCGAGCTTCAGCTGCGCGATCGCTTGCTCCGCAGTCAGAACGAGCTGCTGTCGCATCGTACGCGGGATCTTCAGGACACGTTGGACCAGCTGCAGCGCGCCCAAGCCGAGCTGGTCCATCGCGAGCGGCTAGGGGCGGTGGGCCAGCTCGCCGCCGGTGTCGCGCATGAGGTCAACAACCCTGCGACCTTCGTCCTCTCGCACCTCGAGGAGATCGAGGCGTTCTTGCGCGGGGGACACGAAGCGGAACGGGAACGGACGCAACAGCTGGCGACCGAAGCTCTCGAAGGCCTCGAGCACATCGTGGGGATCATTCGTGAGCTCGGCATGTTCTCGCGAGCGGGGACCGACAACCTCGAGGAGCTCTCCGTGTCCGAGATGCTCGGCGTCGTCGCGCGCCTCACGAGCAGCCACGCCAAGCATCGTGCGGAGCTCACGTTCCACCGGATCTCTCCCGAGATCACGATCCTCGGCCGCAGGCGGCAGATCTCTCAGGTGCTCGTCAACCTGGTGATGAACGCAATCGAGGCGCTGCCTCCGGGACGTGACGCCAGCCTCAACCGCATCACGGTCTCGGTCCACACGGAGGTCGATCTCGTTTGCGTGGATGTGACCGACAACGGCACCGGCGTCCCGGAGCACGTGCGGCCGCACCTCTTCGAGCCGTTCTTCACGACCAAGGCGTCGCAAGGTGGTTCGGGACTTGGGCTCAGCATCGCCCGCGACATCGTCCACGAGCACGGCGGCGAGCTCCGGTTCGCCGACGGGGACGGCGGTGGCGCGCGCTTCGTGGTGTCGCTGCCGCGGGTCGTGACGGGCACGGTGAGCGCTGCGGGAAGTCGGCTCCGTCCCGGCCGTGGCGCGCACGTCCTGCTCGTGGACGACGACCCGCGGATCCTTCGCGTCCACGAGCGGAAGCTCGGCGCGTCATTCAAGGTGACGACGGCCCTCGGACCCGACGAAGGTCTGCGGATCCTCGCCGACCGTGGCGACATCGACGCGGTCTTGTGCGACCTCATGATGCCGCGGATGAACGGCTACGAGCTATGGCAGCGGGTCGCCGCCGCGAACCCGCGATACCGCACGCGGTTCATCTTCTTGACCGGCGGGATCGCTCGCGCGGATCTGCGAGACACGATCGAGGCGCATGGCTTCCTCGTCTCGCGCAAGCCGCTCTGCGTTCCGGAGGTCGAGCAGATGGTCGCCGGCCTCGTCGCGGGCGGCGAGACGACGCCCTAGGCCCGAGGGGCACTAGGCCCGAGGGGCCGCGCCGCTCGGCGCACCGAGATGAACCCGCGGAACCCGCGTGTTGATGCTGCAGAGCGCCTCGTGGGGGATCGTCCCCGCCCATTCCGCGAGATCTTCCGCGGTGATCTCGAGGTCCCCACTGCGTCCGAGCAGCACCACCTCGTCACCGTTGTAGGCGGTCCCCCAATCGATCGACACGATGATCTGATCCATGCAGATCCGGCCGATGACGGGGCTCTTCCGACCGCGCAGGATCACGTGCGCCTGCCCGGACATCGCGCGCATGTAGCCGTCGCCGTAGCCCACCGGCAAGGTGACCGCGCGGATCATGTGGTCGGGCGTGTACGTCGAGCCGTAGCTGACGGGGTGCCCTGGCTTGACCACCTTGAAGTAGACGACGCGGGTCACCCACCGTAGCGCGCCACGCACGTCCACCGTCTTGGGTGTCTGCGGGGAGGGGTAGGCTCCGTAGAACATGATGCCGGGCCGAACGAGGTCGAGGTTGGCCTCGGGGAGGGCGGCGATCGCCCCCGAGCTCGAGGCGTGGCGCTTGGGCGGCGGCACGCTGCGGCGCTCGTAGAAGGAGAGCACCTCGGAGAAACGCTCGAGCTGAAGACGCGCGTGGGAGAGATCGGCGGTGTCCGAGTTGGCGAGGTGCGTGAAGATCCCCTCGATCCGAAGGTGCGTGCAACGTAGCGAGGTTTCGAGGAGCGGTTCGGCCGAGTACCAATGCACGCCGATCCGCTCCATGCCGGTGTCGATCTTGAGGTGCACCCGCGCGGTGCGTCCCATGGCGGCTGCGGTGTCCTCGATGGCCAGGAGTTTGTCGACGCTCGAGGCGGTGAGCTGGAGGTCGTTGGCGATGAACGCTGGGATCTGCTCACCCACGATGCCACTCATCACGAGGACGGGCAGTCGCACGCCGTGCTGCCGCAGGCGCAGCCCTTCCTCGAGGTACGCGACCCCCACGACGGGAGCGCCGATGGCCTCCAACATACGCGCGACCTCCACGAGACCGTGCCCGTAGGCGTTCGCCTTGAGGATCGGCATCACTTCCGCGGGGGCCACGTGCGCCGTGATTGCGCGGTAGTTGTCCGCGAGGATCGAGAGATCGACCTCGAGGTGGGTGGGACGAAGGAGGCTCGTGCTGATCGTGCTCTCGTGGAGCATTAGGGCCGTTTTTTGTCGGGGAGCTCGATGCCCTTGAGAAGATCCCCGAGGGATCCGAGCGACTCCTTGCGACCCTTCTCTTTGCGCTGCGCGCTCGAGAAGCTGCGGAACGCCTGCTGCTCCTCGACGCGGTGTACGGCCTTGGCGGAGAACCGCAGCCTGCCGGACGCGTCGCGGCGCTGCATGACGACCTCGAGGTTCGAGCCCGGCCGGAACACGCGCCGCGGATCACTGTTGCGCGGCAGCTCGAGCTCGGCGATGGGAATCAGCCCCTGACCCGCCGGCGTGTCCACGAGCACACCAAAGCTCTCCACCTTGGCGACGGTCGCCGTGTAGATCTCGAGCTCGGCGTCCCCGGCCGCCGCCGCGGTCTCGGAGGCGGGTGCCTGGACCAGCGCCTTCATGGAGAGGCTCACGCGTGGTGGGCCCTTGGGCGCCGCGTCGATGGACAGCACGCGCACGCGGACCGACTCGCCGACGGAGACCACGTCCGCCGGACTCGCGACGCGGGTGTGGGAGAGCTCGGAAACATGGATGAGCCCCTGGAGCCCGCCGAGATCCACGAACGCGCCATAGGGCTGGAGCGACTGCACGATCCCATCGAGCTCCGCGCCGACCTCGAGCGAGGCGAGGCGCTCTTCCGCCGCCCGCTCGCGCGCCTCCGTGAGCACGGCCTTGCGCGAGACGACCACGGATCGTCCCCCGTCGCGGATCTCGATGACTTTGAAGAAGTGTCGTTGGCCGACGAAGACCTCGAGGTCGGCGACGTAGGCGATATCGACCTGCGAAGCGGGGCAGAACGCGCGGATGCTCCCGAGCATGACCTCGAGCCCGGCCTTGACCGCCGACTTGAACTCGCCCTCGACCGGCGTGCCGCTCTGCGCCGCGAGGCGGAGCTCGTCGAGGTCGATCCCTGCGCTGCCTGCCAACGAGATCCGCAGCTGCGGCGCTCCATGGACCCCTGGATCGGCGACGGTCGCACGCAACTCGTCTCCGACGGCGACCTTGAGGTCCGCGGGAGCGGAGCTGCGTGGCAGCTGCGCCTCGAGGCGTGTGCCGATGTCGACGAAGATGACGTCGTCGCTCACCGCGACGACGCGCCCCGAGACGCGCTGTCCGGGTTTGAGGCGGTTGCCCTTTTGGTGCCCTTGTCGTTGCTCCGACGCTTCAAATAGCGCGGCGAAATCCTCGTCGTCGTTCGTCACGGAGCGCGGAGCGTATCAGGCTGGTCCCGGATCGTCACGGATCGTCACGATGCGGACGCGTCACGGTTGCGGTGCGGACGGTGCTCGCTGCGGGGTTGGCTCGTCGACGACCGGGGGCGCGACCGCTGCGGACGGAGCCGCCGCCATCGCCGGTTCTGCCCGGCGCAGCTCGGGTAGGGAAGGCAGCAGCTGTCCGACGCTCTCGGGGCGCCATGGCGCGACCGCGTCGTGAAAGCCGGCTTTTCGCAGGCGAATCTCGTGCTCGCGTCCGTCGCCGACCGGGACTTCGATCCAGCAGGGGGTCTCGCACTGGACCGAGCCGTCGAGGAGCACCGTCACGCCCGCGACCTCCGGATCGATGAGCGCCCGGTTGGTGGGCAGGGAGGGCGCAGCGTCGGTCGAGGGGGCGTTGGACGGGGCCGCGTTCGGTGTCTGACCGACCCCCATGACGATGAGCGCAACGAGCCCGAGCGCGGTGAGGGCTCCGAGCACGGCGATCACTTTGCCCGCGCGTTCGGGGGAGGGTCCCGGCGCAGCGATCCGCGCGACCGAGGGGGCGGGCGCGAACGGGACCGGAGCGGCCCGTTGTGACGGCGTCTGCAGCCCGGAGATCGCTTCCGTCAGGAGCTCCGCGAAATGGCCGGCGTTTTGGATCCGCCGGCTCCGGTCTTTCTGCAACCCAAGCGCGATCACGCGCTGCGTGATGGGGTGGGCGCGTCGCATGGGAGGGACGGGCGCGCGGACGTGCTTGAGCATCGTCGCCATCGGCGTCTCGCACGAGAACGGCGGTCGCCCTTCCAGCATCTCGAACAGGATGCACGCGAGCGAGTAGATGTCGGTGCGGTGATCGAGCCGCTGACCATTGCACTGCTCTGGAGACATGTATTGGGGCGTGCCGAACACCTCGCCCGCCTGCGTGAGACGGGTGGCCTCCATCCCTCCCGCGATGCCGAAGTCGAGCACCTTCACGACCTTGGTCACGCCGACGGTCTCGATGAAGATGTTGTCCGGCTTGAGATCGCGGTGATAGACGCCGTGCTCGTGCGCCTCGCTCAGGCTCTCGGCGACCTGTTGAGCGATCTGTAGCGCCTCGATCTCGGAGAGCGGCCCGGCCTCCAGACGCTGGGCCAGGCTATTGCCCGTGAGGAGCTCCATCACCATGTATGGCCGGCGATCTTTGGTCTCGCCGTGCTCGAACACTCGAATCGTGGAGGGGTGCCGCAGCTTGCTCGTCACCTCGAGCTCGCGACGGAAGCGGCTCAAGTACTTGCTGTCGGTGGTGTCCGAGCGGACGACCTTGATCGCGACCCTACGGCCCACTTGGGTGTCCCACGCTTCATAGACGAGGCCCATGCCGCCTTCGCCGATCATCCCCGTGATGCGATAGCGGTGTCCGATCATCGCCTCCGGATCCGCAGTGACGTTGAGATCGACGCCCGATACGGGAGCCTCGGTCGCCACGTTGTCGTGGGGATCGGCTCGCCGCGGATCTCGAGGTCGGGGTGGACGTGCGGACATATGGAGGCCCTGCGAGTGTACCGGTGGGGGACATTCACGCCAAAATGCGCCCCGCGGAAAACTCAATGTGTAACCAGCGTGGAATGCGCGCGATGGCGCCAGCGCCTGGGATCCTTGCTATGAAGCCCCATGGTCAAGGGTGTCCCAGGTTGGGTGATCTTTCTCGGGCTGCTGACGGGGATGCAGCCGCAAAGCGGCGACGAAGCGCTCCCGTGCGGTGACGTACCGCAGGGGATGGCCTGTGTCCCGGGGGGACCGTTCTTGCGCGGAACGGACGATGGGGCCAAGAACACGCGCCCGCAGGCGCAGATATGGCTGCAGACCTACTACATGGACCTCCGTGAGGTGACGTTCGCCGAGTACAAGGCCTGCGAGAAGGCGGGGAAGTGCCCACGTTCTGGACCCCGCTACACGGACTTCGATCATCCCGATATGCCGATCCAGGGCGTGAGCTGGTTCGACGCCCAGGCGTACTGCGCGGCACAGGGCAAGGCCCTTCCGACCGAAGCACAGTGGGAGAAGGCCGCCCGCGGTCCTCGCGGCAACCTCTATCCTTGGGGCAACGAGCCTGCCAACTGTGATCGGGCGATCATTCAAGACGCCAGCGGGCGCTCGTGCGGATTGCGCAAGGCGCAAAGCAAGCCCGAGGTCGGGCGACCGTGGGATGTTGGGTCCAGACCTGCGGGGGTGTACGGGCTCTACGACATGATCGGCAACTCTTGGGAATGGGTCGCCGACTGGTACAGCCGTGACTACGCAACCTGCGGCGCCGCGTGTGAGGGTCGCGACCCGCTCGGCCCGTGCCAGGGCGCAGCGACGTGCCCGGGCCACGCGCTCAAGCTCGTCCGTGGAGGGTCCTGGTACTGGGACGAGACGCGCGCCACGGGGGTCTACCGGCGTGCGCACCGGCCCTCGAACGAGCCCTACCACCACTTTGGCTTTCGTTGCGCCAAGAGCGTGCCCGCTTCGTGAAGCAAAAAAGAACGCCGCGCCCTCGTGCGAGGGGCGGCGTCGAGGTTCGCCGGGAGAGGCGAAGGCGCGCTCAGACCTTGGTCTTTCCGCTCTCGATGACCTTGTCGTAGATCTTCTCGGGCGGCGTCCCCGACGAGAGCAGCTTCTCCGCCTTCTTCATCTCCTCGTCGATGAGCGTCTTGAACGCGTCGACGGGCTGCGCTCCCGAGAGGAAGCGACCGTTCACGAAGAACGCCGGCGTACCGCGGGCCCCGAGGTTGTTGCCCAGGTTCTGCTGGTCCTTGATCTTCTTGATGACCGCGGGATCGGCGAAGTCCTTCTTGAACTTGTCGACGTCGAGTTGGAGCTCCTTGGCCCACTTCTCGAAGTTCTCGTCGGTCAGATCTTTGCCGTTCTCGAACAGGCGGTCGTGCATCTCCCAGAACTTGCCCTGGAGCCCCGCAGCCTCCGCGGCTTGAGCGGCCGCCATGGCGCGGTTGTGCATGGGCAGTGGGTTGTGCTTGAACGCGATCCGGAGGTTGTCCCCGTAGTCCTTGACCAGCTGGTCCATCGTCGGGTTCACGCGCTTGCAGAACGGGCACTGGAAGTCGGACCACTCCACGATGGTGACCTTGGCGGTCTCGGGGCCCTTGGAGAATGCTCCGTCGAGCGGGACCTTGTAGGTCGACGCAGGATCGGGACGATTGGGCTGGGGCCGTTGCTGGGGCTGCGGCGCTGCGGCACCGCCCTTGCCGACCTTCTCCTCGAGTTCGCCGAGCTTGGTGAGGATCTGGTCTTGCTTGTCGCTCACTTGCGCCAGCGTCTCCTGGAGCTTGGCGAACGAGCCGGAGCCTTGGCAGCCTCCCGCGACGAGGAGTGCGGCGCCCGCGGTTGCGATGGCGAGCTGAAGTCTGCGTAGAGTCATTTGGAATGGGTCCTTTCGATGAACGGATGCGCGCGCCCGTGGGTGGGCCGCGCCTGCAACGCAGCGAACGGGGCCAGACCGACCTTCGTATCGGGGCCTTTCGAAAAAAAAGTTCGTGGGCGTGGGGTATCGCGCGCTGTACGCGTAGTTGGCCGAGCTGATACACCGGACGCCATGCGAGTGGTCCTCTCGACCCACGGCTGCCGGCTCAACCAAGCCGAGAGCGACGCCATGGAGGCGAATCTGCAGGGGGCGGGGCACGAGGTCGTTTCCGCCCTCGCCGACGCAGATTGGTGGGTGCTCAATTCCTGCACGATCACGCATCAAGCCGACGCCGATGCCCGTCAAGCCATCCGCCGGACCAAGCGCGAGAATCCTGGCGTCAGGATCCTGGTCACCGGTTGCTATGCCAACGCGGATGCCGGGCGCCTGTCGGCGATGCCCGAGGTCGATGCGGTCCTCGGCAACGCCGACAAGGATCGCCTGGCGGAGGTGCTGGGCCGAGCCGCGCCCGCGCGCGGGGCTGAAGGCTATGTTTGCGTCTCCGCGTTGACGCGTCGCCTGCCTGCGCTCCGCGCCGCGCGAGGACGAGGGCGCACCCGCGCGCTCGTCAAGGTGCAGGACGGATGCAACTACCGCTGTTCGTTCTGCATCGTGCCCGCGGTGCGCGGCCCGTCCCGCAGCCTGGAGGTCGAGGCGATCCTCGAGCAGGTCGCGGAGCTCGTCGCGCAGGGCGTTCCGGAGATCGTGCTGACGGGGATTCACCTCGGCACGTGGGGTCGCGACCTGCGGCCGAGGTGCACGCTCACGGCGTTGATCCAAGCGTTGCTGCCGGCGTTGGGTCCCGCGCGCCTACGGCTCGGGTCGCTCGATCCTCATGAAGTCGATCGTTCGCTCATCGAGCTCATGGCTGCGCACCCGCGCGAGCTCTGCCGCCATCTGCATCTCCCCGTGCAGAGCGGAGATCCGGAGATCCTCCGCAGCATGCGGCGCGGCCACTCTGCGCACGATTTCGTCGCGCTGTGCGAGACGCTGCTCGATCGCGTCCCGGGGATCGCGATCGGCACCGATCTCATCGTGGGGTTCCCCGGCGAAACCGAGGCCGCGTTCGGGCAGACCGAGGCGATGCTCGCGGCCCTTCCTTTGGCCTATCACCACGTCTTCACGTACTCGAAGCGACAGGGCACGGCGGCCGCGGGGATGCACGGGCACGTGGAGGAGCAGAGCAAGCAGCTCCGGGGCCGTCGGCTTCGCGCGCTGTCGCGACGTCAAGCGAAGGCGTTCGCTGCGAGCTTCGCGGGGCGGACGTTGGATGCGGTGCTCGAGCCCCAGCGCGAAGGGGGATTCATCGCGTTGACGGACAACTTTTTGCGCTTGCCCGCGCGGGGGGAGGCCGCGCTCGCGCGCCGGCGCGTGCGTGTCACGGTTGGGGCCGACGGGCGCTCGGCAACGATCGCGTCATGACGGCGTATCGGTTCGGCCTCGAGTTCGCGGGCAAGGATGCCGCGGCAGCGAGCGTGGGTGAAGCCGCGGGCATCGAGCTCGAGCTCGACGTCAGCCGCAGCATCGAGCCCGACTTGGGCGAACACGTCTTCATCGCGGGCGACAACCTCGACGTGCTCCGGCACTTGCGCACGGCGTACGCGCAGCGCGTCTCGATGGTGTACATCGACCCTCCGTACAACACCGGGTCCGATTTCGTGTACCGCGATCGGTTCGAGCTCGATCGCGCCGCCTTCTTGGTCGCGACGGGTCAAGTCGACGCGCACGGTGGGGCGCTCGTGACGAACCCGAGCACGGCGGGGCGGTATCACTCCGCGTGGCTCGCCATGATGTACCCGCGCTTGTCGCTCTATCGCGAGCTCCTGCGCGAAGATGGGGTCTTGATGTGCAGCATCGATGATCACGAGGTTCATCACCTGCGCGTCGTGCTCGACGAGATCTTTGGCGAGGAGTGTTTCATCGCTCAAGTGGTGGTCGTGACCAACCGCGGTGGCCGGGACTACCTGCGGATCGCCACGGGACATGAATATTTGCTCGTCTATGGTGCCTCGCCTGCGACTCCCATCGCGCAAGTGCAGCGGGATTGCAATTTGGACCTGCAGGACGCCGTGGGACCGTTCGAGCTGCGGGAGCTTCGCAACCGCAATCCTCGGTTTCACCCGGGGAACCGACCCAACCTCCACTATCCAATCTATGTGTGCCCGACCCCCGATGGTCAGGGACTCTGCGCCGTGTCCCCCGTGCCCGCGGAGGGGTTCACCATCGGCGTCGTGCCGCGCAACAGCGCAGGGGAGGGGAGCGTATGGCGTTGGGGACGGCCCAAGCTCGAACGAGGACTCTGCGGCGAAGTCCCCGAGGTCGTGGCGCGGCAGCGCAAGGACGGTGCCTTCAATGTCTACGAGAAGCACCGGAAGACCACCACGCGCCCAAGAGCGCTCTGGGATGAACCGGAGTTTCGGACCGAATGCGGGACCTCGGAGCTGCGTCGCCTCCTGGGGCATCCGATGTTCGATCACCCCAAGCCGGTCGCGCTGATCCGGCGGTGTATCGCGCTCGGTTGCCCGCCCGATGGGATCGTGCTCGACGGGTTCGCCGGCAGCGGCACCACGATGCAAGCCGTGCTCGAACAAAATGCCGCGGACGGAGGTCGTCGCCGCTGCGTGGCGATCCAGTTGGACGAATCCTGCCCTCCGGGATCGCTGCCGCATACCCACGGGTTCTCGACGATTCCCGAGATCGCGCGCGCCAGGATCGGGGCGGCGTGGCGCGAGGTCGCGGCGACCAGCCTGCGATGGTTTCGGGCACGACCCATCGCGCCCGCATGGACGCCGCCGCCGTCGTCCGACGCAGAAGCCTATTGGAGCGCGCTCCTGTCTTCCGAGCGAGCGCTCGCGGCCCGGCCCATGAATCCATGGACGCTCGCGCTCGAGCATGGTCTAGGACTCGACGCCGAGCTCCGCCACGAAGGCCCCTGGTGGGTGCTCCACGACGCGACCGCCGATCTGTGGCTCGCCGTCCTGGGGGAGGAGCCCTCCGTCGACCTTCCGGCGTGGCCCGACGTCCCCCCCGGAAGTGCAATCGCGGTGCCGGATCGCTGGCTCGAGCCGCTGGCTGCGTCTGCGGCGGAACACGGGTATCGCCTGCGCGCGATCCATCGAGCGTGAGGGCTTCGTGCGCATCGTCTTCGATCCTCATCAGCCGCACCAGCACGAGGCCATCGCCGCCGTCGTCGATTTGTTCGATGCATCCGAGCTCGAGGCGCCCTCCGATCGCGCGGACGCGCCCTGGCCGGTCGTGGCGAATCGGCTCCCACTCCGCTTCGAGACGCTCGACGCCCGCGTGCGCGCCCATCAAGGTTCCCGCGGTCTGCGTGTGGATGGTCTGGCGATCGAACGCGCCGAGGTCGTGGGGCGAGATGGCGTCGCAGGCCCGTTGGAGGTGCCTGGGCTCACCATCGAGATGGAGACGGGCACCGGGAAGACGTACGTCTTTCTGCGCACTGCGTTGGAGTTGGCGCGCCGCGCTGGCCTGCGAAAGTTCGTCGTCGTCGTTCCATCGATCGCGATCCGCGAAGGCGTGCTGGCGACGCTACGCTCGACGCGGGCCCACTTCGCGGCGCTCTATCCGGAGCTTCTGCTGTCCTTCTTCCGCGTCGAGCGTGGCCGTTGGGCTCCGGTCGTGCGGTTCGCACGGGGAACGGGCGTCGAGATCGCGGTCATCACCATCGACGCGTTCAATCGCGACCGCAACCTGTTCCGGCAACCCCAAGATCGGTGCGGGGGTCGCAGTCCGCTACAGCTGTGGCAGCTCGTCCGTCCCGTCGTCATCCTCGACGAAGCCCATCACATGCAGACGCGCGTGCGCCTGCAAGCCCTGGCGGACCTCGCCCCCTGCCTCGCCCTTCGCTATAGCGCCACCCCGCGCGAGCGCGCAGGGCTCGTCCATCGCTTGGGGGCTGCCGAGGCGCACAGGCGTGGCCTCGTCAAGACGATCGAGGTCGTTCCCAGCCCGGCGCCGAGCTGTGCGAGCGTGGAGGAGCGCTTCTCTGCGCAACTCGAGGCGATGGTCGCGGCCCACGTCCAGCGCCAGCGCGAGCTCTGGGCCGCAGGCATCAAGGTGCTCTCGCTCGTGTTCCTCGAGCGCGTGGCCGACTACCTCGACGACGGTCTCGTCGCGCGCCTGTTCGACCGCCACTTCGAAGCGCTCAAAGGCGAGCATCCTCCGTTTGCCAACGTGGAGGCGCGGTCCGTGCGGGCGGCATACTTCGCGCGGCGCCGCGACGGCGCCGCGGATACGCGCGGATCCTCGGAGGCCGATCGCGACGCTTTCGATCTCATCTTGCGCGACAAGGAGCGGTTGCTGGCGTTCGCAGAGCCCGTCGCCTTCGTATTTTCGCATTCGGCGCTGCGCGAAGGCTGGGACAATCCCAACGTTTTTCAGATCTGCACGCTCGCGCGCTCCTACTCCGAGCTCAAGCAACGCCAGGAGATTGGCCGCGGGATCCGCTTGTGTGTCGATCAGCGCGGGCTTCGGGTGTTCGATCCTGCCGTCAATGTCTTGCAGGTGTTTGCCAACGACACCTACGAGCGATACGTCGCCTCGTTGCAAGCGGAGGACGAGGCTCGCGGCGGGAGGCCCACGATCGTCCGCGAAGGGACCGCGACGCGGCGAACGAACTCCCCGGTTTCGATGACCTCGCCGGCGCGCGCTCGATGTGTCCCGAGCGAACGTCTTGCACGGGCGCGCGCCTTGACGCGCGGCGCCCTTCCGCCGTTCACCGAGGGATCGTCGCGCGCCACGAGACCGCTTCCAAACTTAGTTGACGCCGTTCTGACCGCTCTTGGCGAGGATCCTCCGGGAGGACCCGTGAGCCGAGCCAGCGTTCTTTCGCTCTTGGCCGAAGTCGAGCGTCCGTGGCTCACCGCGGCTCCGGCCCGGGTCGCGGCCGCGATCGCGGCGGCCCTCGTTGCCGCAGCCGATGCCGACCCTGATACCCTGAGGCATGGCGCAGATCAGGCTTCGGATCCGGCAGCTCCAAGACGGTGACGTCATGGTCGCAGAGTTCCCCGATGAGGACGTTGCGGAGGCGTGGCTGCGTGAGCGTCCGCCGTTCATCGAGGTGCTGCGCATGGAGTCCGCCGCTCCGGCCGAGATCGAGGCTCGGCTCCGCGCTGCGATGCGGCCATTCGACGACGAAGAACGCGGCTTGCAGGATGCCCACCAACAACGCCTGCTCGCCCAGCGGACGGCCGAGCTCAAGGGGCTGATGGAGCCCGAGCCCGAGCCCGATGCGGGTCGTCTCATGCACGTGCGCTGGGATCGCGTGCGCGGGCTCAGCCTGGACGACTCCCGCGACGATCGGACGATTCCCCCGGCCGTCTACGCGGCCGTCGACGCCTGGGTCCGCGAGCGCGATTCCTGGGTGGTCGACCGCGGGGAACAGGTCGTTGCGGCCAGTCTGAGCGTCTGGCCGGCGGCCGTCCCGAGCGGTCGCGAGTCCGATCGCATCGAGCCCGGGGCGAAGTTCGTCACCGGAACCCTGCAGCCGAGCTGACGCGGTGGGCATGGGTCCGATCCCGGCGTGACCACCCGCTTACGGGCAGACCGTCTCGTCGTAGTAGGCGCGGAACGGTGCGCTGAACGACGCGCCGACATCGTCGGGGTGGGCCCAGAAGAACAGGCCGCCATGATCGGGGTACTGCGCGTCGAACTGGCGGATGACATCGAGCGCGGCAGGCTGCGAGGCGACGGGTTGACAGCCGGGTTCGATGCAGAACCCCACGGTGACGGCGGACGCATCGCCGGCAAAGACCTGCTGCACGAGGGCCTCATAGTTCGCCTCGATTCGCGCGAGGCCGTCCTCGGTGAACGGCGAATCACCACCGTTGTAGTATTGCGGCATCAAGAAATCGATGGCCGACGCGGTATTCGTCAGGATCTCGAAGTACGGCTGGCCCACCTCGACTTCGTGATCCATGGGCGCGTGTGTGATCTGCTTGGACGCGCCGGGGAACACGGCGTCGAACCGGTCCCGTAGGCCCAAGGTGAGCCCCTCGAGGAACTCGCGATACGCCGGAGTGTCGAGGCAGTATTCGTAGTCGATGTCGATTCCGTCGAGGTCGTGTGCAACGACGAGCTCCGTGAGTTGATCCACGAGCTCGTCGGTTCGGTCGATGCAGGCATCCCAGCATTTGACCATCTCACCGCACGTTCCCTCCCAGATTCCGCCCATTCCTGCGCCGCCGAAGCTCAGCAGGACCTGCTTGCCCTGTGCGTGCAGGTCTTCCACGAGCTCGGACAGCGAAGCGCCGACGCATCCGTCGACCGGTTGGACCCCGCAGTCGAGATCGCAGATGTTCCCGGTCTCGGTCCACGTGTAGGTCACTGCGAATGCGATCACGACGTGGCTGTATGCGGCGACTTGCTCGGGGGTGGGGCACGCTTCCCAATTCGCCACGAAGGCGACGACCCGATGGTCGTCCTCGCAGACCATGCCGCCGTCGGTGGTGCTCGGGTCGGCGGTGGTACCACTGTCGTCCGTGGTGGTGCTGTCAGCCGTGGTGGTGCTGTCAGCCAGGGGCGGCGCGGTCTCGCCATCGCTCGTGGTCTCGCCTGGGCTCGTGCCCTCGGACCCGTCCCTGCTGGTGGCGTCTCGACCCGTCGACCCGTCGCTCGCGTCTGCAGACCCCGTGGCGTCTGCAGTCGCCGTGCTCGGCGAACGCGTCTCTTCCGAGGTCGCGGCCGAAGCGTCGACGGGGGCATCGTCGTGCCCAGAGCTGCTCGCGGCCGTCGCGTCGGACTCGCCTCCCACGGGATCGCTGCCGCACGCGCAAGACCCCATGATTCCGACCGCGACCCAAGACCACCGCATGACCTGCACGCTAGCAGGGGCACGCAGCGTGGTCGATCGCCCCCGCGACGCGTCGCCCGCTCATCGTTTCGTGTAGGCGGTCCGGTGCTCCCTTGGCTTCGGCCTTCCAATCGCAGCGTCGCGCTCATGTGCCAGTACGGCGCGAAATCTTCCTGGATCGGACGGTTGATCGCGCGGAGCACGTGCTGGACTTCCGCGTCGGTGATCGTTCCGCGCGTGTGGTCGACGACGGAGACGATCATGCGGACGAAGTGGGCGAGCAAGGAACGCTCGAGGCGGGGCGGGCGGCGCACGCAGTCAGAACCGTGTTCGTATTGACATCGATGTGCACTCTCAGCATCCTGCGCGCCACGCTTTGCCGGGATCCCATCGATGATCACAAGCTCTCAACGAATTTTTCCAAATGCTCGCGCGGTGATCGCATCGCTGATGGCCCTGGTCGCCGTGACGGGGTGCTCGGACGATGAGCCCAGCGAGGACGAGACGGGGAATCTCGACGTGACGAGCACGGGCCTTGGGACGAGCTCCGATTCGGGGGCCGAAGCCTCCACGACGGGTGAGATCCCCTCGCTCGGACCTGCGATCATGTTGGCCACGTACGTGCGTAGCCCGGACGGCAACGACAGCGTCTACGTGAAAGCCTTGCCCGAGGTTCCCACGGGAGAGCTCGAATACTCCGACTACCGCGAGTTCGGCGCGGTGAACGTGTTGACGCACGACGGCTCCGTGTACGTGTGGGACGGCGAAGCGGCAACGATGACCCGGTTTTCCGTCTCTGAATCGCTCGAACTGGTGGAGGGGCCGGAACTCAGCCTCATCAACGAGGGGTTCTCGGGGATCGATGCGCACTCGCATGCTTTCATCTCCCCGACCCGCGCCTACGCGATGTCGCCCCAGCTCGATCAGGTGATCGTGTGGAATCCGGAGATCATGGAGATCACCGGCACGATCGCGATGCAAGCTCCGGTGCGGCCGGAGGCCATGTCCACGGGCGTGCACTACCCCATCGTTCGCGGTGACCAGGTGATCTGGCGCCTCGTCTCGGCGAACTGGACCACGCTCGAACTCTTCCCGGCGACGACCTTGGCGGTCGCGAGCGCGACGGGTGACACGCCCGTTCAAATCGTCGAAGACGGCCGCTGCGCCGCGGGCTATGACGGTGCGTTTCTCGATGACGCCGGCGACTTGTACCTGCAGGGTGGGGCGCACTGGGGCAGCTTCGATGCCTTCGGTCCGAATCCGGGCGGCCTGACCACGTGCATGTTGCGGATCAAGGCTGGCGAAACCGCGTTCGACCCCGAGTTCACGCTCGACTACCAAACCGTGACGGGCTCGCCCTACAGTCGCCCTTGGTTCAACGTCACCGGAACGAAGTATCTTGCGTCGGTGTGGGATCCCGCGCGGCCGCTGCCCGCGGATTCGAGCACGTGGTATCAGGACAACACGTTCCTACCGCTGCTCGTCGATGTCGCCACGGGCCAAACCGCCCCGTACCCGGCCCTTTCGAACACCGTCCTCATCAGCAGCTTGCCATTCCGCGTGGACGGGGTGAGCTACTATCAGATGAGTTCGACGGGTTACGGTGTGGGCACGGCGGTCGACGTCGTGGAGCTGCACGAAACCGGCGTCGTGAACCGATTCCGGGCGCCGGGGGAGCTTTGGGCAATCGGTCGGATCCGTTGAACGCTCGTCGTTCTCGGCGTTCGCGCGGCGGTTGAATGTCGCCTGCCGCGCGGCGATCATGAAGATCGTGAAGGCGATTCAAATCCAGGAGAAGGGCGGCCCCGAGGTCATGCGGCTCGAGGACATCGAGCTGCCGCCTCCGGCGGCGGGCGAGGTCTTGGTGCGCCACGAGGCCATCGGAGTCAACTTCATCGACGTCTACCATCGCAACGGTGTCTATCCGTTGTCGTCCCTCCCCCATGGAATCGGCATGGAAGCTGCGGGGCGCGTCGAGGCGGTGGGTCCGGGGGTCTCCGGATTCGGGGTCGGGGATCGGGTGGCCTATCTCGCGTTGGCTCCCGGAAGCTACGGCGACGCCAGGAACGTCCCGGCGCAACGCGTGCTCGCACTTCCGGAAGAGGTGACGGCAGAGGTCGTCGCTGCATCGCTGCTCAAAGGCATGACGGTGGAGTGCCTCACCCATCGCGTCGTGGCGGTGAAGCCTGGGATGACGGTGCTCTTCCATGCCGCGGCGGGTGGGGTGGGTCTGCTCGCCTGCCAGTGGCTCCGGCACCTGGGCGTGCGCGTGATCGGAACGGCGAGCACGGAAGAGAAAGCCGCGCTCGCGAAGGTGCACGGTGCCGACGAGGTGATCCTCTATGACGGGAGAGAAGACGTGGTGGCCCGGGTCCGCGAGCTGACGCATGGGGCGGGTGTCGACGTCGCGTATGACGGCGTCGGCAGGGCGACGTTCGAGAGTTCGCTCAACGCACTTGCTCGACGAGGGACGCTCGTCAGCTTTGGAAATGCGTCGGGTCTTCCGGCACCGTTCGACCCGATCCGGTTGCTCCTGCAGGGTTCGGTCTCGGTCACCGGCGCAGGCGTCTTCGACTACACCGCGTCCCGCGAAGAGCTCGAGCTGAGCGCCAAGCGCCTGTTCGAGGTGCTGTCGAAGCGTGTCGTGCAGCCCCATATTGGCCAGCGGTTCGCGTTGACCGAAGCGCGTGCCTGTCACGCGCGGCTCGAGTCTCGGGCCTCCGTCGGCTCCAGCGTTCTGCTGCCCTCGCCCGCGTGACTTCCCGGCCAGGGCGTGAGGGCGGCGAGCGCCTCCTACCGACGTTGAGTGCTGGGAACCTCGGCGGGCGTGCGCTCGGGAATCGGCTCGCGTTGCCGGCGCGCGAGGGCCTCGGCGTGGGAGGGCAGCAAGGCCACCACGGCCGCGGCGACGCCGATGCCCGCGATCGTTCGCACCGGCTCGCGGAATGGTTCGACGGGTTCGCGCAGGCGAGCGATCTGCGCGCGGGCGCGCTCCTGGATGCTCTCGGCGAGGCCGTGAGGCTCTCCCTCCTCGACGGCGAGCGCGGTCGTCCAAAGCTCGTCCGTGCCATGACGTTGGTCGAGCCAACGTGCGACGTCTTTGGGGCGGATTCGCCGCTTGCGGTAGCGCCACAGCGCCCGGCCGCCCGCGAGCTTGGCGACCCAACCGATCGCCCACGCTGCGAAGGCCCATTGCGCGGTCCGGGAAGGAAACCGTTCCCCGGACAACCAACCGAGGTCCACCACGAGTCCTCCAAACCGGATGATGCCCGCGGCGATGAGCGCCGCGATCGCCACCCAGGTCAGGGCGAACAAGATTTCCTCCGCGAAGCGTCGGCGGTTCGACGCCCTGGCCCAGCGTTGCATGGTCGCGCTGACGGTCGGCTGCATCGAGACTCGGCGGAGACACTGTAGCCGGACCGTCGTCGTCGCGCCCGCCCTATCCGTCGGAACTGCGAACGAAGTTCTCCGTGACCCAAAGACCCTCCGTCACGACCACGCCGACCCCGATTTCGGTGACCTCCGGCGCGAGGATATTGCGGCGGTGCGCCGGGCTTCGCATCAGCGCGGCGTGGATCAGCGCAGCGTTGGGGCCGACGGCGACATTCTCCAGCACGGCGGCAAAACCAAGCCGCTCCACCTCCATGCGCTCGCGCGGGCCATCCCCTCGCGGACCCAAGTGTGCGAGGACGAGCCGGTCGGCCATGGTTTGGCTATGCCCTCGCGCGACGCGGTCCACGCGGGGATTCCGGCGGAGCGGAGACAGGCCGACGCGTGCGCGACTTCGGTTGGCCGCGGCCCACAGCTGAGCCTCCGCCCGACCCGCATCGAGGTCGATCTCGGCGACCGTCCAGGAGGGCGGCGCAGGCGGCGGAATCTCGCCGCAGGTCTGGCGGACATTGAACACGACCATCGGGCCGGACTCGCCCTCCGCCAGCAGTTCGAGCCACGCGGGACCGGGTGCGGCGCATGGCACGACGGCGCGGATCCCAAGTCCTGCGGTGTGGGGCTCGACGTCGATCGGGAGCTCGAGGACCGGGCCGTCGTCTCCGCTGCCGAGCAGCAGGGTGGGGTGGCGAAGGCCGGGAGCCAGAGCCCCGCGGAGGACGGCGTCTTGGCCGATGGGTCGGTGGTGGGGCCACGGTTCCAGCGCGATCGTTCGAGGCGCTTCGATCCGGAGCAAGATGGCCTGCCCCGCCGTGCTCGTGATCGCGAGACCGACCGCGACGTCCGGAGCGTGCGGTGGCGGGATGCGAGACCAAGCCTCGACGGCGTGCCCGCAGGTACCGGGGGCGCAAGGGAGGTCCACGGCCCGCCATTGCAACGAGGGCAGGGGTCCCACGTGCCCAGCGTGCGTCGCCCATACGTCCAAGTCGACCGGTGTTCGCATGGCGCCGCTGCTTGCGTCGAGGAGTGTCCGCGCCAGACGAGACAGCGGCGGATCGGGTGTGAGCCCCCATGCGAGCGCGACCGCGGCTTCGTCGTTCGCCCATTCCGAAAGGTGCTCGCGGGGCTCGAGCGTGGGCCCACACGCGATCGTGAGGTGTGTCATCAGGCAGGCCCCGAGCGCGCGGCAGGATCGCATCGACCGCTTCCACGCGCGGTCGCTGCGATTTCTTCCAGGCAAAAGGTCGCGGTCGCGGCTTCCTCGTGCGAACCTCGGACGCGATGTTCGATCCACTCGCGCGCCTCGGGATCGATGTGCTCCGGTTGCGGTTGCACTGGCGCTGGATCCGGTGGCGTAGCCTGCTGCTCATCGCGACGGTGGCGCTCGGTCTGCTTGGCTTCATCGCGGGCGTCGGAACGAGCGAGCGACCGGAGATTGTCCACGCGGGGCCGCTCGCGAAGCTCTACTACACGTTCGGTCTGTTCCTGTTTGGCGGGATGGATCTCGGCACACCGCAAGGGGGTCCCCCGTTCGCGCGCGTGGCCCTCTGGATGGCCTATTTCGCGGCGCCCGCGATCACTGCATCGGCGGTGATCGAGGCCGTCGTCCGGGTGCTCGGCGCAGAGTCGTGGTTGTTGCGGCGACTCAAGGGGCACATCGTCGTCGCGGGCTGCGGGCGGCTCACGCAGCTGTACTTGGCGCGCCTGCGCGAGGCCGAGCCCGAGCTCACCGTGGTGGTGGTCGGGAGCGTCGAAGAGAGCCACACGTTCGAGGAGCTGCGGGAGGTGTATCGCGCCCAAGTCGTCGAGGGCGACATCACGAGCGATGGCGTGCTTCGCCGGCTCCGCCTCGAGCACGCCGCCAGGGTGCTGCTCCTGACCGAAGACGACTTCATCAACCTCGATGCATCCGCGCGGATCTTGCATCTGGCGCCGAACCTCGCCAACCACGTCATCGCCCACGTGGGCGATCTGCGATTCATGCGGTCGATGTCGGCGACCTCGTTGGCGCGGCGCTGCCAGGTGTTCAACAGCCATCAGATCGGCGCATGCCATCTCGTGGACGTCCACCTCCTCGAATACTTCGAGAGCACGGAGCCGCGCGACATGGTGGTCCTGGCGGGGTTCGGCCGTTTCGGCCAGTCCGTGCTCGATGCGCTCCAGCGCAGCGCTGATGGCGCGTTCGATCACATCGTGCTCGTCGATCTCGAGTGCACGCAACGCGCGGCAATTTTCGCGGAGCAAGTCGGGTTCTCGCCCAACTACCACCGCGAGGTCGTGGACGGCGATCTGCGGGACCCCGAGGTTTGGGCCCGAGTCGAAGCACGCCTCGACATCTCGCATGTCGCCCCCGTGTTCATCGTGGGGACGGGCGACGACCGGACCGATCTCCGCATGGCGATGCGCTTGGCGAGCCGCTACCCTCACGCCCTCGTCATCGCTCGCAGCGACAGGCAATGGTCGTTCGCAGAGGACCTGGCACACGAGTCCCTGATCCACGTGTTCAGCGTGGCTAGGCTCGTCGCCGAGAGCATGCCCGCCCAGTGGTTTGGTCCGCGCACCGAACATCCGGTGCCGCTCGAGCCCAAGGGGGCCCGCAGCCCTGCCTCATCGATGTTGGCGCCGCGCGTCGCGAGTCCGGGGCATGCACGCGTCGTTCACGACGTGGCCGAGTAGGGTATAGTGCGGCCGTGATCCTCCGCTCGAGAGCGTACGTCCCTGCGTCTCGCGCCGTGGCCGTCGCGGCCATCGCATGGGGCGCATGGGGTCTGCTGGCCTGTCGTACCGAGGTCCAAGCCGAAGACACGTCGGAGTGCATCCATGCACCGGCGGCCCCGCCTGGCGCATCCGAGGTCGCGCCCATGTGCGTCGCTTCCGAGGCTCCACCTGCCTCCGCCGGCCACTTCGGGGCAGGCTTTTCGCTGGGCGAACCTGCGCGGCTTTCGGCGGCGCTCGAACGCGCAACGCAGACGCCCGAGGGCACGGGGGGCGGCGTGCAGGTGGTGCAGGTGGAGGGTGAGGTGGCCTCCGTGTGTCAGAAGCGCGGCTGCTGGATGGTCTTGGCAGACGGCTCGGCGAACGCGCGGATTCTGATCAAGGACCATGCTTTTTCCATTCCGGTGGATAGCCGTGGCAAGACCGCGCGGGTCGAGGGAACCCTGGAGACGCGGACGTTCAGCGCTGGGCAGGTGCGGCACCTGGAGCACGACGCGGGGCGGACGGGAGACGGCGTGGTTTCGCCGCGCCAAGAGTGGGTTCTGATCGCGACGGCGGTCGAGCTGCGCTAGAGGCGTCGATCAACGGCGCACCCATGACGAGAGGTCGATGAGATCGATCAGAACGATCAGAACGAACGGACGGAACGTAGACGCGTGGGTGGAAGTCAGCGCCCCAAACCCAAGGGCGGCGCTGCAGCATGAGCTCGACCACGCGCTCACGGCGTTCGCACGCTACCGCACGCGAAAAGCGTTGGAGGCGAGCGAGGTCTTTTCCAAGCACAGCCGCGAGGTCGATCGCGTCTTGCGGGGGTTCGAGTGGGACTTCACGTCCACCGTATCTCCGCGCGCGAAGCAGGGGGGCGCGATCCGAGCGGTGGCATGGAATGTCGAGCGGGGCAAACGCTTCCGTCCGCTCCTGCATACGCTCGAGCACCATCCGACGCTCCGCGAGGCCGACTTGCTCCTGCTCTCGGAGCTCGACATCGGCATGGGCCGTTCGGACAACCGCAACGTTCCCCGCGAGTTGGCCGAGGGCCTAGGATACCACTACGTATTCGCGAATTTCCACCTCGTGCTGTGCTCCGGAGACTATGGTGAGCAAGCGTGCGTGACCCCCAACGCCTCGGGGATGCACGGAATCGCCTGCCTGAGCCGCTTCCCGATCCGCCGATTCGCGGCCCTCGGACTGCCGGAGTACAGGGACAAGTTCGAGGTCCTCGAGAAGCGCCTTGGCACCAAGCGCGCGCTGTTTTGCGAGGTCGATCTCCCCGACGGACCCGTGACGGTCGTTTGTCTCCACTTGGATCCCTTCTGCGGCCCGGCGCATCGCGCAATGCAGGCGCGGGCAATCGCGACGGAACTCGCGCGCTTCGGTGGTGAACGCGTTTTGATTGGCGGCGATTTCAATACGCACACGTATAATCTGGCGGGCCCCGCGGGACTCGCCTTCGATGTGTTCCACAAACTCGCGCGGTTTGGGTTCGCGGGGACGGTGCGCGAGTACCTGACCCCCGAGCGACTGTTCGAACGCGAGGTGTTCTCGGCGTTCAAGGCCGCCGGGATCGAGTTCGAAGGCTTCACCGATCCTGCTTGCGGTACGATCAACTACGACCTCAGCGATCCGGAGGTCGTGGGAAAGAGCCTCGACGAGGTCCCCAAGCCCGTCCTGCGTTGGCTCCACCGCAAGCTCGAGCCATGGAACGGGTGCGTTCCCCTCCGCTTCGACTGGTTCGGTGGACGCAACTTGCAGGCGGTGCGCTGTGAAACGGTAAGAAAACCGCGGCACGAGGGCGTCCATGTCTCGGACCACGATCCCGTCGTGGTGGACTTCCTGCCGGTTTCCAAGCCGTAGGCTTCGCCTCGCGTCGTCACCTCGCGTGCGATCTCAACCTTTGCAGGCGGGCTCTTGGGGTCCGCACGCGAAGCGCACGTGAAGGTGCGAACGATGGCCGCGCGCGTGCAAGATGTGCTCGAAGACGGCGTCGACCCACTCGCGGTCCGAGCCGAGGCGCAACGCCGCGTCGCGTAGGCGCCGATGGTAGCGCTCCTCCAGGAAGATGAACTGCACGCCGCCCGTGCGTACGATCGCGTCGACGAGTGCCCATGTGACATGCCAATCGATCTGACTGGCGTAGAGCTGGCCATGCTCGGGCGCGCCCGCCATCGCGGGCAACCGCAGATCGACATCGCGTCCGCTCTGATGCGAGTTGTGGCCGGTGAGGCTGCCGCCCTTTTCGCGGCTGATGGAGCCGACGCGCAAGAGCCCTTGAAACCCGCTCGAGCGACGAAACTCGGCGAGGCCGCGTTGCAGATGCCAGATCGCGACCGTGCTCCCGAACGCCTCGGACTCGAGTTGGATCGAGTAGTCGGGCGAGGGGGGGAGCGCGACGCCGTGCTTGAGGCGTCCGATCTGGGGGCGTCCGACGGACATCCCACCCGGGATGGGTTCAATCTCGGGAAGGGGGGCGCTGCTCGGCGGCGGTGGATAGTGCCGAATGCCCGAGGGGCGCCACACCGAGAGCATGGCACCTGGAGGCAGGCGTGAGCTGTAGGCGCGATAGCGCCGATTCCACTGCTTGAGCTCCTCGACGCTCACGTCCCATGCGACCGCCGCTTGGTCCCAGGTCGTCGCCTCGGCAAGTTGCACGCGTTGCAGCTGTCTTGGAACCGGGGTGCTTCGGGCCAAGATCCGCAGCCGCGTGCCTGCGCGAACGTCTGGGTCCAATCGATTCCACGTTCGGATCTCGTCGACCGTAACGGAGAACTGGTCCGCGACCTGCTCGAGGTTCTCGTGGCTGTACAACGTTCGTTGGATCCACACCGCTCGAGGAGGCGGATGGCTCGACAACGCGGCGATCACCCCAGCAACCATCGTGGCGAGGACCGATACCATTTCGATGCGCCAAGCATAGCAAAGGCAATGAACGGTGTTCTGCGCCATGAGCGCAGCGCGTCGGAACGGTTGTATCAGGCGGTTTTGGGGCCCTTGGCTTCACCTGGAGGCAATGCGCCGAGGCACAGGAGACCTGGAGGCAAGACTCGGCCGCGAGCGGCGATGCCCAATGGGGGGGGGCCTGGCGCTCGACCGCGGGTCCGCGCTTGCGAGCGGGTACTCACGGAGATCGAGTCGTGAGGGGCCGCATGCGGCACTGGATTGAAGGCGCGTGAAAGCAGTCGCGACCCAGTGAAATCGCACTGCGACGGTGCGGGATCCGGAGGAGAACGTGCAGGGGCCGCCTGGTACGCGTGGGGGACGGTACGAAAACTACCCAGGTCGAACGGGATCGTGGTCGAACGGGTTCTTGTGTCGAGCGGATGATTGTGGACAATCGGACACGTTGGCACGCCTCAAGCACACCGAGAATGGTGCAGAGATTTTCCTGGCGACGCGCCACCTCGTGGGGCGGGCACCACGTTGCCACCTCCGGTTGTCTCATCCCTTGGTTTCAGGGGTTCACGCGGAGATCCGTTGGGATGGGATTCGGTGGCTCGTCCAGGACATGGGGAGCAAGAACGGCACCTTCATCGACGGTCGCCGGATGGGGGCGGGCGAGAGCGCGGCGCTCCCCTCGGGAAGTCGCCTTGCGTTCGGGACCGAGCAGGAAGGGTTCGAGATCATCGACCTGACGCCTCCGCGCCTGATGGCGATCGCGAGCGATGGGACCATCGTCGTCGCGGAGGCCAACCTCTTGTGCTTGCCCTCCGAAGAGCAACCCGTGGTGACCGTGTTCGAAGCGGACGGCCGCTGGCTGATCGAATCGGACGAGGGCACGCAAGGCCTCAGTGAGCAGCATACGGTGAGCATCCACGGGGTGCTCTGGACCATCGAGCCACCCAACGCGCTCGAGAGCACGTGCGATGGAACCGGGTCTTCCTGGCGCGGTGACGACGTCTCGCTCGAGTTCTTCTTGAGTCGAGACGAGGAGCACGTCGATGTGAAGGTGATCCATGGCAGGATGCAGTTCGAGCTCAAGTCACACGCGCATTTGCACCTGCTGCTCGCACTCGCGCGGATCCGCCTCACCGACGCCCAGGATCCGCAGCTCTCCGCCAGCGAGCACGGGTGGATCCATCGCGAGGACTTGGCGAAAGCGCTCAACATCGATGTGTCCCTGCTCAACCTGTGGGTCTATCGCGCACGTCGGCAGTTGGTGACTGCGGGAGTGCGCGATGCTGGGCGCATCATCGAGCGCAGGGTCGATGCGCTCCAGCTCCGGATCGGGTTTCGGCACCTCGTCATCCACCACGCGTGAGCGGTTCGTGGTGGAGCCGCACATGGAGGCGTCGCGCCCTCCGGATCTTTGGGGGTGAGGGGGTGGCCGCCCCGCCGACGAGCCGTGGTACGTTCAGCGAATGGTCGGAGGATACGCCAAGGTCGTTTTAGCCGGCGCTGGTTCGCTTTGGTTCGTCGCCTGCTTCGAGCCAGAGCCTCCTTCGGGCGAGACGGCCGGGGAAGCGAGCGCCTCTGAGGATGCGACCGAGGCGGGGTCCAGCGGGCCCTCGACGGACGCCGCCACGACGGCCGAAGACGCGACGACCGGCGATGCGTCGACCTCGGAGGGGAACGGCACCACCGCGACGACCGGCGAGGCCACCACGGCCGCGGCCGAGTCGGACTCCGCCGGCGCGACGACGGTGACGTCCGAGCCAGGGACCACGACCGGAGACGGGTCCGAGGGCTCCGACGCGGTTGGCGACTCCGGCAGCGAAACCGCGCCGGGAAGCGAGTCTGGCGGCTGCGATTGCGGCGAATACGAGGTCTGCTTCGTGTACTTCTGTCGCGAGGCCCAAGTCGTCTATCTGAATTTCGACGCCGAAGGTGACTTCTCGTACGACACCGCGGTCCGCGAAGACGCGACCGAAAACGTCCACGGCATCGATCCTGCGCTCGTGGGGGCGTTGCCGGGCTACGGTAGCGGTACGCAGCGCGCAGACGTGTTGGCGGCGGTTCAGAACGCCTTCAACCAATATGGCGTCGTCGTCACCGACGTGCGCCCGACCGAGATCGACTATGCAATGATCGTGTTCACCGAGAACCCCGGGACGGACCCCCAAGCGCTCGGTGCGGGACAGGTCGATTGCAACAACGCCGTAGGCAATAGCATCTACTTCGTGTACCTCACGGAGGAAGATCCGTTCACGGCCGACTACCACGCCAATCTCGTCACGCGCAGCATCGCGATGGGGATTGGGCTCGAGCTCGTCACCGACGAGAATGACGTCATGAGCTCCGAAGTTTCGAGCACGGAGAGCTGGTTCAGCAACGAATGCACCGCCATCGACGGCACCGCGCAGTGTTCGGCCCAGCATGCTCAGTTTTGCGATACCGGCGACGAGCAGCTTGCCCATATGGAACTCGAGGCTGTGTTCGGTTGGCGGGGTGGCTACTATTAGGGGGTATCCCCGTCCCGCGGCACGAAAGCGCGCCCGGTAGCGAATCAGCGCTTGGGTTCCGCCGCCTGTGGGCAAGGGCACCCGCCCGTCGCGGCATGAATCGCGCTTGACCCTTCGGAGATGCCGCGGTTGGATGGGGCATGCGATCGGGGTGGGGGAGCGGGATCGCCGGGCTGTCGTTCGTATTCGCGGGGTGCCCAGCGAGCACGATGGAGGAGACGGGCGCGGAGGGAACGGGTGTCACGGCGGGCGTGACCGGATCGACCTCCGTGCAAGGTTCCTCGGGAACGGCCGATGCATCGTCGGCCGAGAGTACGGAAGCGACGGCAGCACAGACCGAGAGCACTGGGGGCGTCGAGGAGTCTTCCGGACCGTCTTTGCAAACGTCGAGCGACGCGGAGACGCACGTCGCCGAGACGGGTGCCTCAGGTGACCCGGAGATCAAGTTCGACGTGGGGACCTGGAATGACCCCACCGTGACGATCCCTACGGAGGGGTGCCAAAAGGTCGACTTCTTGTTCGTGATCGATGCGTCTGGTTCGATGAGCGAGGAACAGGCGGCCTTGAGCGCGGCGTTCCCCGGGTTCATCGGGGGGATCGAAGCGGCTGGAATCGCCGACTACCACGTCGCGGTCATCTCGGCGTCCGCGGGTTCGTGCGGCGGCACCGACGGGGACCTCGGGCAGTTCCGGTGGATCCCGCCTGCCGGAGAGGACGACACCTGTGCGCCGCTGGCCGAGCGCTTCATCACGGGCCCGAGCGTCGCGAGCACAGGGGAGTTCCAGTGCATCGCTCAAGTGTATGGATCGGCATCGGGATACGAGCAGCCGCTCCAGGCCAGCTACCTCGCCCTGGTCGATCGGATTCAAGACGGGACGAATCCATACGAGTTCCGCCGCAAAGATGCGCTGCTCGTGATCGTCTTCATCACGGACGAAGACGATCAATCGATGCTGCTCTCGGGCACCGATTGCACCCAGGAGCCCGTCTCCGTGTACACGCACCTCTACGAGCAGGGCGTGCTCAAGGGGAACGCGACCTCGGGCGTCTTCATCGCGATCTCGGGCCCCGAGACCGAGACGTGCAGCTCCGGCTTGGGCAGCGCCGCCCCCGCGCCGCGCATCGCCGAGTTCATCGCCCATTGGGGAGCCCAAGGCTTCTGGGGCAACATTTGCAACGGGGACTTCGTCTCGGCTCTTGCGGGGGCGCTCGCGACCATCGAGGTCGGTTGCGAGCGGTTCAATCCGGAGGGATAGAGACTTCAGGTGCCGTCGCACCATGCCGCGAGCGGAGCGGGGGTGGCATCGCAAAGGTCTTGACCCCAGACCTCCACGCACGCGCCTTGGCATTGCGCGGAGTCGCGACAAGGTTCTCCGCTCGCGAGCAGCGGACGGCACGTCCCGTCGACCTGGCCTACGGGGAGGTCGCAATAGGTGTCCACCACACACGGGAGGTTGCCCGAGGTTGCGCCACAAGCCTCATCGAGCGCGAGCGGGGCCGCGCAGTAGCCCAAATAGCAGAGCTCGCTTTCGCAGTGGATGCTCGAGTAGCAGGTTTCCCCGTTGGCGAGCTTGCGACACGTGGCATCGATACATTGAAGCAGAAGCTCGGGATCGCAATCCGCGACGGTGACGCACGGATCTCCGTCGCCTGCGTACGCCGCACATACGGGGACCTCCAACGCCGTGTTGCAGTACCCTTCCGCGCAATCGGTGGTCGAGACGCAAGGATCGCCGACGTCCGGAGGATCGCTACACGTCTGCGAGGTCCACATGCACCACCCCGAGGCGCATTCGCCGTGGACCACGCAGAACGAATCGTTGGGTTGGTTGGGTTCCGAACAGACGCCGGAACAGTACGTGGATACGCAGTGGGCCGAACTCGTGCACGGCTCGCCGCCCGCGCGAGGGGGGAGGCAGGAGCCCTCGATGCAGTAGAGGTCCGCGGGACATTGGAGGTCCGAAGTGCAGGTCGTCCCGAGATCGCAGGTGCGACCCGAACACGATAGGTTCGTGGGGTTGCACACGAGCCCGGGCTCGCACCGTTCGGTCTCCGTCCCCGGGAGCGGATTCTCCGGGTCCGCGAAGGCACACGCTTCGCCCTCGGCACGGCCAGGACGGCAGGTGCCCGAGCTGGCGAGATCGCAAATGAGTGGCGCGGCGCAATCGGTGTCCGCGAAGCACGGCACGTCCGTTCCCGCGAGCGCGACACAAACGCCATCCGCGCCTGCGAGGATGCAGCGCGAGCCGTCTGCGCATTCATTGCCGATGAGGGGATCGCACGGGTCCCCGACCGACTGCTGGCCCTGCGTCAACCGTTCCAGAGCGCAAGGTGGAACTTCGGGCTGCAGATCCGTGGGTTCGCAGCGCGTTGCAGGCTCCGCGTACGCGTTGCACGGTGCGTCCAGCAGCGACGTGACACAAGTGGCGACGGCGTCGGGATCGAACGTGATCCGCCCTTGCGCGTAAGCCTGCGTGAGCGGGAGTAGAAGGGCGCTTGGACCGGCCTCGACAGGCGGTGTGCTGCCCCCCGATTCCAACACGCCCATCACCCGCGCAACGCACTCGTCCTCGCTTGCGGTGAAGGGTCCGAGCTCGAGCCGCAGCTCGCCAGTCCCACAACACGAGAACAGCCAACTGCAGCGCGCCGCGATGAACTGACGGATCGCTTCGTCGGGGGGCGTGCCACCTTGGTCCTCTCCGGTGCTCGCGGTGTCGTTCTCACCGCTCTCCCCCGAGCCAGTGCCGCTGCCCTCGGAGGCGAGCGAGTCGGCGCCCTCGGTCGAGCCCGCCGACTCGAGTTCTCCGGCGGAGGGTCCGGTTGGGTCCGTGTCTGTGTCCGGCTCGACCGCGGTCGTGCCCCCCGTGCCCGAGCTCGTCGTCGGCCCCGTACTCTCACCCTGGCTCGCGGTGTCCTCCGGACAGCCCGACGCGCTGCCCGCGAATGCGAGCCAGAGTGATCCGCGCCTCATCCACACGCTATGGCTCGCCATCACACCAAGCTTCTCCGGTTGGCAAAGTTCCATCGCACAAAAGGCGGCCCCACAGCAGCCGGCACGATCCCCAGCATTCGAGGCTCTCCCGACAAGGCTCGCCGGGACCTTTGCGCATGGTGCAGGTCCCGGAGGTCCCTTCCTCGTTCGGTGCGCAGAAGGCCTCTACGGAGCAGGGCTTGGTCAACCCGTCGGGGACGGGTACGCACGCGCCTCCTGTGGGTGTTGGCACCGCGCACAGGCTCTCCCAGCACAGACCCGATTCGCATTGGGTCGAGCTCACGCACGGGGCGTCGTTCGGCAGCGGCACTCGCGTACAGAAGGTGCTGATACAGGCCAGCGATGCCCGCACGTCGCAGTCGGCGTCGATCGTGCACGGTTCACCCTCGGCGCCAGGGATCACGCAGACGGGACTGAGGGGATCACTGCTGTCGCAGACGCCTCCATCGCATTGGAGGTCGGAGAAACTGTCGCAGGGTTCCCCATCCGCTTGGCGTGCCGCACACTGCTCCCCAAACGGGTGGCAAAATCCGCTCGTGCATTGGGCGTGGACACGGCACGGCTCCCCATCGGCCACGGCCACGGCACAGGTTCCGGAGTCGCAGAAACCAGACTCGCAATCCGCTCCGAACTCACAAGGTTCGCCCGCGGGTTTCACCTCGCCGCAGCGACCGAGTACACACACGAGACCCTCCGGACATTCCGAAGCCTCCGTGCACGGGGTTCCACGCGCGCATTGGCTCATGCAGATCATGTTTTCGACGTCGCAGACGAGGCCGCTTTGGCAAGGTTGAGCGCCCTCCGAGGTCGAGGCGATCGAGCAGGGTTCGCCCTCGCCCGAGGCGCGCTGACAGGTCCCTGTGGAGATCTCGCAATAGTGCGGCGTGGTGCAGTCGAGGTCGCTGAAACAGTAGTCCCCGGGCGAGGAGCCTGGCAGGCAGATCGCGTTGGAGCCCAGGGCATGGCAAACCAGTCCCGCCGTGCACTCGACCCCGAGCTCCGGGTCGCACGGCTCGCCCTCCGCGACCCGCCCGATCGCCATCTGCGCGATGTCGCAGGCCATCGCGCTGCTTCCAGGTGTGCAGTGCCGCGCAGTCGGGTCGTCGGCGGTGGGAGTACACGCCGCGGTCCGCAGCGATGCCGCGCATTCGTCCACGACGGCCTCGCGCAGCTCGATGCGCCCGGCGGCGTGACTGGTGCTGAGCAGGACGAAATCGTCGCTGGGTCCCGCCTCGACGGGGGCGAGCCGCGTACCGTGCTCGAGCGCAGCGGTGACGCGAGCGCTGCAATCCACGGCGTCCGTGGTGAACGGCCCGACGCTGACGGCGAGCTCTCCTGTACTACAGCAGTTGAATAGCCATTCGCACCGCGCGTGCAGGAGGTTCTCGATTGCGTTGCGGGCCGGCACGAAAACCTCCGTGCCGGTGCTCTCGGAGGCATCTTCCGAAGCGAGCCCCGTTCCACCGCTGCTCTCGGGGTCCGTCGCGACGCCGGTGGATCCCGGGCCACCGGTGTCGACGTCCGCGGAGGCCGATCCGCCCGAGTCTTCCGTCGTCGTCGTCGTGGCATCGCCGGTGGTTCCGGTCGTCGCCATGTTCTCCTCCGGGTCTTGCGGACAGGCGGAAAGACCCAGGAGGAGGCTACCGACCCACGCCGCGAGTCGCGATTGCGCGGAGACGTGCTCGGCGCAGAGACGGCGTGTGCACATCATGCGTGGACGAACGCTATCAAACGCAACTCCTTCCTCAAAGTGTCTCGTGCTTTGGAAGGAGCCCTCACGTGGAGTGGGGAGGATTGTTCGAATGCGCGCTCGGTCGCTCACTCAACGAGGCGACGCGCGGAGAGGACATCGCTCAAACGCTCGATCCGATTGAGGATCCTTAGGATTTGTCCATGGTTGCGGATCTGGAGCGTGAGGTCGACGATGGCCTTCTCCCCCTTGTCGGAGTGACGGGCCGAGGTCCCCGTGAGGTTGACGCCCTCGAGCGCCACGAGTTCCACCATGTCTCGGAGCAAGCTCGGACGGTCGTATGCGACCACCTGGATGCGAACGGGGTAGCTCTGTGTGCCCCCTTCACCCCAGCTGAGGTCCATCCAGCGGTCGGGTTCTTCGTGGTTGATGTAGTTGGGGCAGTCGGTGCGGTGAATGACGACGCCTCGTCCGCGCGTAATGAATCCCACGACGTGATCCCCCGGGACCGGACGGCAGCACCGCGCGGGTTGGCTGAGGACGTCATCGACGCCCGACACGCTGACGGACGTCGCGGCGGGGCTTGGAAACGCGCTCTCCCCCAGTGTCGGGATCACGGTGGTCTGGGGCGCGCCTTGGATCTCGAGCAGCTTGGAGGCGACGGCGTGCCCGCTCAGCTCGCCAAAGCCGATCGCGGCGTGGATCTCCTCGAGCGAGTCGTAGCGCGGGTAGAGTGGGACGATTTCCTCGAGGCGCCTCGCGTCGATGCCGAGCCGTTTGAGCTCGCGCTCGAGCGTGTCTTTCCCCTGGGCGATCGACTGCCCGCGCTCTTGCAGCCGGAAATGCTGGCGGATCTTCTGACGGGCGCCCGCGGTCTTGACTTGCCGGAGGTGAGGATTGAGCCAGTCGCGACTCGGGCCCCCCGTCTTGGTCGTGAGGATCTCGATGCGGTCGCCGGTGCGCAGTTCGTAGTCGAGCGGCACGATCGCGTCGTTGACCTTGGCGCCGCGACAGTGGTGGCCCACCTCCGTGTGGATCCTGTAGGCGAAGTCGATGGGGGTCGACCCCTGCGGGAGGTCGACGACGTCGCCCGTGGGCGTGAACACGAACACTTGGTCGGTGAAAATGTCGGTCTTGAGCGACTGCGCGAGGTCGTGCGGGTCCGTGACGTCTTTTTGCCACTCCATCAACTGCCGAACCCAGTTGATCTTCTCGTCGAATCGACGATCCGCGCGCTTGGCTTCCTTGTAGCGCCAGTGCGCGGCGACACCGTATTCGTTGTAGTCGTGCATCTCCTGGGTGCGGATCTGGATCTCGAGCGGACGACCCGAGGGGCCGATCACCGCGGTGTGGAGCGACCTGTAGTAGTTCTCCTTGGGCTTGGCGATGTAATCGTCGAACTCGCCGTCGATGGGGGTCCAAAGACCATGGACGAGCCCCAATACCGCATAGCATTGGTCGATGCGCTCGACGATGATCCGCATTGCGCTCACGTCATAGACCTGATCGAAGCCGATGCGCTTGCGCTTCATCTTTCGATAGATGCTGTAGATGTGTTTTGGCCGGCCGGCGACTTTGCCCTCGATGCCGGCGTCCGCCAATGCGCGTTCGATCGTCCCGATCACGTCGTCGACCGCACCCGTGCGAGCGGCCCGCTTCTCCGCGAGCAAGCGTTTGATCTCGCGGTACATCCCTGGGTCGAGGCTGCGGAACGCGAGATCCTCGAGTTCCCATTTGAGCTGCCAGATCCCGAGGCGATTCGCGAGCGGGGCGTAGACCTCCATCGTCTCGTTGGCGAGGCGCTGCTGCAGCGCAGGGTCCAACAAATCGAGCGTACGCATGACGTGGACCCGTGCGCACAGGGCGATCAGCACGACACGGAGGTCCGAGGCCATCGCGAGGAACATCTTGCGAAGGTTCTCTGCCGCCTCTTCCTCGAGCCGGTCCCAGCGGATGCTGTCGAGTCGTAGCACCGCGCCGCTGAGCGCCACGATGTCCTCACCGAGCCGCTCCTTGGCGAGTTCCAGGTCCAGACGCCCGCGTCGATGGAGCTCGTGGACGAGCGCCGCCGCGATCGCCCGCGGGTCGAGGCGCAAGTTCTCGAGCAGCTCCGCCGCGGCGATCCCAGCCAACTTGGCATCGTCTTCGGCGGGTACGGCCGCCATGAGGGTCCGCGTCGCGTCGATCAACGCCGCGGCTTCGCCCCGGTGCGCATCACGGAGCTTGTGGAGTCGCGTGTCCAGCTCGGGTGTCACGTCAACCTCCGGAGGTCAGGTCCTCGGCGGCGAGCGCTGGAGGGGTGGGGTCGTCGCGATCGTCGAGGAAACCCGCGGGGAGCACGACCTTCTGGACGCCTCCCGTCTTGCCTCGAGGTACGCGCATGGCTCGCGGAGGAAAGGCCTCGTCGGCGTCGAGGAGGGTGAGCACGGCACGGACCTGGGAGAGGGTCTCTGCGCTCATGATCGCTTGGCGGAAGCGCGCGCTGCCGTGGAAGCCTTTCGTGTACCAAGTCGCGTGCTTGCGGAACATGGGTACGCCAGCGGTCTCGCCGAACCAATCGCATAGGCGCTCCGCGTGTTCCTCCATGACGACGGCGATCTCGCCCAACTTGGGAGGATTCTGCGGCGCGCGTCCCTCGAACACGTCCACGAGGTCGCGAAACAGCCACGGCCGGCCCAGACAGCCGCGGCCGACGACCACGCCGTCGCATCCCGTCTGCCTCATCATGCGAAGCGCGTCTTCGGCCTCCCAAATGTCGCCGTTGCCGAGCACGGGGATCCGCGAGACGGCCGCTTTGAGCGTGGCGATCGCGTCCCAGCGCGCTTCGCCGTCGTAGAGCTGCGCCGCGGTCCGAGCATGCAGGGCCACCGCCGCGCAGCCCTCGTCCTCGCCGATGCGGCCCGCGTCGAGGTAGCTCAGGGTGACGTCGTCGATCCCCATGCGAAACTTGATCGTCACCGGCACGGACCCCGCCCCGGCGACCGCGGCACGCACGATGTTGCGCAGCAGGCGTGGCTTGAGCGGGATCGCTGCGCCTCCGCCTTTGCTCGTCACCTTGCGGACCGGGCATCCGAAGTTCATGTCGATGTGATCGACGCGACCTTCGTGGATCAGGCGCTTGACCGCCTCGCCCACGAAGTACGGGTCCACCCCGTAGAGCTGCAGACTGCGCGGACGTTCATCGGGTCCGAAGTCCGCGAGCTTGAGCGTCTTTTGGTTCCCGGTGACGAGCGGCCGCGCCGTGATCATCTCGCTGACGTAGAGGCCCGCTCCAAAGCGCCGGCAAAGCGCCCGGAAGGGGTAGTTCGTGACGCCCGCCATCGGTGCCAGCACGACGGGTGGCCATACGCGCAGGGGTCCGAGCGGCACGGGAGCGAACTCTCCGGGTCGCGCGGGGGGGACGTCGCGGTTGATGTCGCTTTGGTAGATCGGATCCACCGTGGCGCGCATGGTACACGCCCTGGGGGGCCTGTGCTCGTGTGTGGCGAGCAAGGCGCAGGTCGCACCGCCTTTGGAAGGTGCGGCGATACGCGGCTTTTTTCGTCCGATCTCGCAGTTCTGGTACCCGCTTCGTGTTGGCGGGCAAACGACAACGGAAGGGGTCGGCCGCGTCTGCTCCAGCGCAGCGCCGCGCGAGTCGCTCGAAGAACCGCCGCGTCGCGGAGACGACCACGCGTCGCGTGCGTGCGCCCGCCGATCCGCGCGAGCGCAAGATCCGGAACCGGACGATCGCGGGCCTCGGCTTGCTCGCGCTCATCAACGCGTACGTTTTGCTCGGAGGCGATGGGATTTCGGCCTTGAAGCTGCAGAGCGCGGTGATCGGTGCCGCCGGAGGCCCGCTCCCCCCCGTGGCCGATCCGCCGGAGCATGCGTGCACCCACGACCCCGTGCGGATCTTCTCCGAACTGGACGGGCTCCTCCGCTTCGAGGTGCTCCTCCACGGCGGTGTCACCCTGCGGTTGTCGCTGCTCGAGCTCGGCGTCCTCGCCGAAGACATCGATCGCATCGAAGCGAGCATCCGCTCCAAGGTCGACCTTGGGTTGCTCGGAGGCAGTGGGGCGCCCTTGCGCGTCGCGATGGACCGGTCCGGCGGCGTCCATGCCCTCGAGATCGAGTTGAGCGAAGGGCACGTCCTGCAGGCATGTCGCGAGGGCGACACCTTCGACGTCCGAAACCTGCAGCACCCACTGCGCACCGATGTCGAGGTGATCGCGCTGGAGCTCGGACGTCACGCCGATCTCACCACCGCCGTGCGCGACGCCGGCGAAGCGCCCGAGCTCGCTGAACTCATCGCGCGGACGTTCGCCCCCGAGGTCGACTTCCTCACCGAGACTCGCCCTGGCGACCAGGTCCAAGTCATGGTCGAGAAACGCTGGCTCGGTCGCAAGTTTCACCGCTACGGTGCCGTACTCGCGGCCCGCTTCCGCGGGAGCGTGCGCCGGGCGACCATGGTCCGCTACGCGCCCGAGGGGCAGCCGTCGGCGTTCTACACGGCCGAAGGCAAACCCGTCCGTCGCGCGCTGCTGCGCAGTCCGGTCGCGCACTTTGCCGTCGACCCCGAGGCCAGGGAAATGCTCCTCCCCTCGGTCGAGGTCGTCGAGGGCCAGCTCGGCGCGGCCTATCGCTTGCCCGAAGGCGTCCCGATCCTCGCGCTCGGCGATGGGACGATCCGCGCTGCCGATCGGACCACCGAAGAAGGCGTCTTCGTGGATCTCGAGCTCGACTCCGGGATGACGGTTCGCTACGCCCACCTGATGCGCACGCTCGGCGAACTGCGTCCGGGGATGCGCGTGGCGCAGGGGCAGGTGGTCGGGCTCGCCGGGCACACGGGGCGCACGCCGTTCGATCGCCTGCGGCTCGAGCTTTGGGCGCCGGGCGAGGACGGAGAGATGGCGACGATCGATCCGATGCGCCTGACGACCGGCGAGCGGCCGGACGTGGTGGGCGAGGCGATCGCGGAGGCGGCGATGCTCCGGTTCCGCGAGGACACCGAGCCGCAGCGTCGCGCACTGCGGCTCGCGGATTGAGGGAGAGGAAAAACACTGTCGCCCCTGGAGGCGTCTGCTTGACGTCGGCGCGACGCGCTATTGACCGCCCAGCGAATCCGCCCACGCGCGAATTGTTGCTTGGTGCTCGCTACCTAGCGGCGTTCCGTTCGCGGGCATGAAGCCCTCCGCATCCATGTCGCGTGCCACGCGCTCCGCCATTTCACCAGCGACGCCCATTGCCTGCATCTCCGCCAGCGCCATGTCTTGGGCATTCGCGAACTCGGGATGCGGGAAGGGCTGCGCCATCGAGGCGTTTGCACTGTGACACATACCTCCGCCGCCCCCCTGACAGTTTGCGGTGAGGATCGGATAAACGTCCGCGAACGTTACCGCCATCGAACCATCGTCGCTGGAGCCATCACTCTCTTCGGCTTCCCCGCTCTCTTCGGGCGCCGTGGTGCCAGAGTCTTCACCTTCAGCGTTGCTCGTCGAGCCACTGGAAGATGTGGAGCTCGTCGAATCGTCCTCGTCCTCTTCGGAACTCGAGCTACTGCTGGAGGATGTGGCTTCTTCTTCCGTGCTTTCCTCGCTCGTTGACTCCTCTTCCGTGCCCTCTTCTGTAGAGCCGGTGCTCTCCTCGTCTTCCTCCTCGTCGTCAGACTCCTCGTCCGTGCCTGCCTCCCCGGAGCTTTCCTCGTCAGCGTTGGTGTCACTGGTCGTGCCAGCGGTACTCGTGCATGCGAACGACGTCGCCGCAAAAAAGTAAACCAGGAGGGGGTAGCGCTCGGCCATCACGGATCGACTGTCGCGTAAATACCTCCACGCAACCACTCGAAATTTGAGTGAGGTCCAACGGGTCTCCGATCGCGCCTAACTGGTGCGCAACTCTACGAAACGCGCAGGTCGAAGCGGAGGGCGTGCGGGCGGCGAACGAGGTCACGGATGCATCGGCAAAGCGCGATTTTGAAAGTGCGTTGGCTCTCGCACCGCGGCGTACGCTCCTGTTGGCTTCACCGCGCCGGCGGAGGCCAGAATCGAGGGGGCGCGGTAGTTCTACCGTTCCAGGGTCGCGTCGTGAACGATCTCACGAGGGGGCACGAGGTTATCGTGCTTGATGCCTCTGCGATTCGGGGAGCTGGTCGTCAGTAGTTCGTCCCTGGCCTAATAGAGATAAGCGGCTCCGATCCCGTAGTAGGATAGCGGGGCGTCGTCGTGTTGATCTCCTCCAATTCCGCGGGAGACACTGTCCTCTCCGTCTGCGCCAACCGCTAGGACGTCTCCATTGAAACTAAATGCCAGGCCGCGACCAAAATAGTCATACTCGTCGGTGTTCGGGGCCTTGATATAGCTGCGCGGGACCCATTGTCCACTGTCTTCGTCTCTCCGGAAGGTGTAGACCGCACCTGAGTCCACCGCGGAGTTGTCACCCTGATCGCCCTGGATGCCAATCGCGGCACTGTCTTCCCAGATAGCAGCCACTCCAAGCACTTGTCCAGTAGCGTCCAGGGCCAAGAAACTTCCAAAGAAGTCACCGTTGCCAACGTTGGACGCCTTGATGTACGCCTGCTGTGACCACTCCATGCTCACACTTCTGACAAATACATATGCCGCGCCTGAGTTTTCGGATGCGTTGTCGGACTGGCTCCCGTTGATTCCGGACGAGGCACTGTCTTCGCCGTTGGCCCCGACGGCAAGCACGCTTCCGTCGTCACTTAGCGCGATATCGCAGCCAAAATAGTCGTCTGCTTCAGTGTTGGACGCTTTTACGTACGCTTGCTGCATCCATTGGCCAAGATCGTTTCGGGTGAATACGTGTACTGCGCCCGAGCTCTCGGCTGAGGTATCGCTGTCGTCGCCGTCGATGCCGACTGCGCCGCTGTCATCTCGGTGGCTAGCGGCTAGCGTGCGTCCATCGCCACTAAGTGTCAGGTTCTGACCAAAGGATCCACCGTCTCGTGGACTTGCAGGTTTGATGTAGGCCTGCTGAGCCCATGTCCCGCCGGCTGTCCGCGCAAAGGTATAGACGGCTCCGGCTCCCGAGACTGAGTCGTCGGCTTGATTCCCGTTGATTCCTCCGTCGGCGCTGTCTTCACCGTGTGCGCCAACAGCAAGAATGCTTCCGTTGTTGCTCAAACTAACCGCCGTTCCGAACCAGTCGCGCGCGTCTGGATTCGATGACTTGATGTACGCTTGTTGGACCCATTCTTCGTTACTATTCAGTGCGAAGATGTATACGGCCCCGGTGTGTGACGCCGTGTTGCTGCTTTGATCGCCATTGATGCCGGCGCTGGCGCTGCTTTCGCTCGGTGCTCCAACAGCGATCGTTCTTCCATCGCCACTGATCGCGACACTTGAGCCAAAGATGTCGTCTGCATCTGGGTTCGAAGCCTTTATGTACGCCGCCTGCGACCATGTCCCGCTATCCGCTCTAGAGAAAACGTATATTGCACCAGCCTCTTCCATGGAATTGCTGGCTTCGCTGCCGCCGTTGACCCCAGATCCTCCGCTGTCTTCGTTGGGAGCCGCGACGACCAATGTGCGACCAGCTGAGTCTAGTGCGAGCATGCCGAAGTCATCGAGTGCCTCGGCGTTCGATGACTTGAAGTATCCGACGCCATCTGACAAGAATAAGGGTGGGCTTACAGGCGCTGACTGGCTGCATTCTCCCGTGCTGTTACAGGAGTTGACCCGGTAAGTCGCGTTGGCGCGAAGATGCAACGGAACGATCGCCGTTGTCGCAGTTGTCTGCAGGTTCTCTCCGATTTGAACGAACGGTTCTCCGGAAGTCCAACTTTCTTCAAGCACGTAGTAGGAGGCAAAGTCGTTGGTGCTCCAGCTGAATTCGAACTGTTTGATCGCTGCGAGTTCCAGAGTGAGATCTGGTGGTGGCGGGATACAGGCCGATAGATCAATCCTGCATGTGTCGTCGCACGCAGCGAGGCCCGATATCAGACCGCTGTCCTCGCATGTAATGTCACCTGTGAGGTCATGCTCGCATTCTTCACCAACGAGGGTATCAACGACTCCGTCGCCGCAGTTTTGTTCGCTTGCATCCGTCTCTTCCGAAAAAGTACAGTTGCGCGGGCAGGCATCTCCGTCCTCGCGGTTTCCATCATCGCAGTCTTCCTCGCCCTCCCATACGAAGCCATCGCCGCAGACTGCGAGCGCGCAGTCTACGCAGAGGTCTTCCGAATTCATGTTGCCGTCGTCGCAAATTTCTTGCCCCACCCAGATGAAACCGTCGTTGCAGCCTGCTCGGGTACAATCCAGAAGACACGCTCCAGCATTGGAAAGGTTTTCTCCAAGGTCACATTCTTCCCCTGGGTCCGCGTTTCCGTCGCCACAAATTGGGGGAGCTGTCGTGTCGTTGGAACCACTTTCCGGTGACTCTCCAGAGTTAGTGGTTGAAGCTTCGTTTTCGTTGGACCCCGTCGCCGACGTCGTTTCATTGTGAAACGTCGTGTCATCCGCGTTGCTGGTGTTGCCGCCGGTGGGGCCTGTCATCGTGCTGCCGGAGGAATCAGCCGTTCCATCGTCCTCGACCTCCGTGGATGGCTCGAAACAGCTTGGCAGTGACAAGAGCAGAACTGCGTACGACTGGAGCCCTGACGGGAGGGTTGGGGCTCGCCTTGATGAGGCATTTTGGAGCGTCTCGACCACGATGAGAATCCTACATGTCGCGACGGGGGTCCCGCAAGCGTTGCTGACTTGCGACGTGATCGAATTGCGGCCGTTCCGTCCGCTCTGCGATAGGCCCATCGGCCTGTAGCAAGACCTGTGCGATGGCGAGCGCTGTTCGCGGCAAGAGCGTTGAGTCTCCGTCGCAAGATCGCTAGCGACGGTCCAGGTCGTGGGTACATTGTTCAGGCTCCAGAGCGGAGCGCCGGCTGGTCCGCGATCGCACTAAGCAGGGTCTAGACGACGACTTGCGGCCTCCCGGTCCCCGCCCTGTACGCAGTTTCTGAGACCTAACGGAACCTCCGCCTCGTAGACACCTCGACTCGCCGATGCCTATGGGGCGGCCTTGCGCATGCGATTCCTGACGTCGTCAACGACACTTCGCCGGACCGACAGCTCGGGAGAGGAACTCGCTCGTGGTCGCGTTCTCCTGCCTCCTCGACATACCTATCGAGATCTTGGGCGTGGCCGCTTCCGGATCCTTGGAGGACATGACCGGCAACACCATCAGACGCCGTCAGTTCTATTTACGCATGAAGTTCGGGCAACCTTGTATTCACGGTCGAACAGTTCCGCATCGCTGCGCACAGAACAATGTTGGCGTGTTGCCGGTGAATGAAGTGGACGAAGGTCATCGAGACCACCTTGTTGTTTCCGCCGGCGGGTAGGAGCCTTCTGCTCAAGCGGAATCAAGAAGTCAGCCTGTAGCTACCTTCCTCCTCGGTAATCTTTCCTGCCGCCAGCCAACGCTGGAGGAGCAACTCAATAGCCTTGTCCAACGGCTGCCCCTTGCTGCCGATCGCGTGCTCGACGAGCTTCACTCCTCGGCCTCCGAGCGAGCCGAAATAGGTGCGCAGCCTCCATGCATCGAATAGGTCAGGGCGTGCGAGATGTCGATGAACGTCCACTTGTCGCCCCGTCGCTCCGTGCTGAAACAGCACTCCGGCCCCGTGAAGTTTGTAGCTCCAAGAATCTGTCCCGACCACTACGTCGCCCGTCCTGGCAAGGCTGGTGAGGTAGGCGTCGCCTTGGCTATCGAACTCAGCGCTCGGAGCGAGAGAGAGAAGCAACTGCTTCTGCAGGGCAACGTACTCCGCGACTTCGGTTAATGCGTCTGTTCCCATGATATGTCACTCCTCTTAGAATGGTAAGCCTAAACGTTCTGCGGCTTCCGCAGCCTCCGTGATGAGCCTCGTTCCCGTCTCCTCTGATACCTCCCAGATACGGACGGGGACCTGCTTGACGCCCGCCGCACCGGCGGCCCGGGCTCGGTGATGACCGTCGATGATGATGCGCTTTCCGTCTACGACGGCGATATCGATCGCCTCCCCCGCTTTGAAGCCGCTCTCTTTCATGCTCGTTTTGAGCCTCCGTATCTGGCTTCCGCTGAACTCGTGGGGTCCCTGGCGACCTTTCAGGGATCGTACTGGCACGGTGGCCTGAGTGGGCTTTCCGATTACCGGCGTGCCGGCAACCCGCACTCCATCCTTTGCGGCAATCTGGGCCCCGGCATCAACAGACCCAGTGACGTGACGCGTTACGTCGTCGCTGGTAGTGGTCGCGAGGTCATCGAGTTGACTCGTGATCCTTTCGATCGTTTCTTCGCCAATCTCTCGAATTCCGAACTTGATGAGGTGATAGACACCCGTGACCGCGCCTGCAGTGTCGACGACCTGCAGCGTCGCCGCAACGATGACGACCGTCGTCGAGACCTCGCTCTCCGGGGCCGCCGTGCCATCGAGCAGGCTGAGGATGGAAAACCCGCGGTTCTCGTCATAGGAGACTGGTTTGTCGAGTAACGGGAGGACCGCGTTTTCGAAGTAGTACCGGGGTAGCCGGGTGACTACCTCCTCTTCACTGCTAGGGTATCGTTCAAGTTTGTCAACATTCAGGACCGTAGAGAAGGCCAGCGCAGACGCTTCGTGTACAGAGAGACCCGCATCCCTGAACGTTGCATTCAGCGCTCGTTCGAAGACCCGGCCCCGTGTTTCGCCCTCAACTGCGTGGACTGTCTCTAGGCGCAGGATAGATGGGAGTGGGTCTTGGGCATTGCGCCCATGTCGGTCTACAAGGCGCACCGGGCTGCTATTGCAATACGCGTACCGATTGACCCCGTCCGCAAGACCGATCGGGTCTGGCGAGATCCACCTCCCGAGCCACGGCGCGTAGTAGCGCGCCCCGTGCTGCGCGAGGCCGGTCTCGTCGTCGCGCTCCATGCCGGTGTAGCGGTAGCGGTTCGGCGACACCTCGACGCTGGCATCGCAGGCGCGGAAGGAG
>Ga0315910_10000173_pt1 | contig 74506 bp, 125 predicted proteins | sample EdamamesoilMG_FD_204470 | JGI IMG/M metagenome (GOLD analysis project Ga0315910, IMG submission 204470) | Garden soil microbial communities collected in Santa Monica, California, United States - Edamame soil | ecosystem: Environmental > Terrestrial > Soil > Garden | place: USA: California... | reverse complement strand
ACCGCTGGAACCTGATCGCCAACTTCCCGCAATACAAAGACCAGCTGCTCGCGGTCAAGACCGACTACGACCGCTACGACTTCGGCACGCTTTTTCGGCTCGAAGAGCTCTACTACACGAGCAAAGACCAGATCACGGTCAAGCACTTCTATCACCGGCGATGTGCCGCGGTGCCGGAAGGCCGCTACGTGATGATGGCCGGCGATGTGATCCTTTGGGATGGACCGTGCCCGCGCAAACGCGGCTTGCCTATTGCGGTGATGCAGTCGGGCAAGTTCATCGAAAGCACGTTCGGCTACGCCGACGCGTGGGATTTGATCGCGATTCAGCAGGCGCTGAACCAGGTCAACAGCGACGAGATGCAGAACTACGCGACCTTTGGAAGACAAAGCGTCGCGATAGAGAAGGGCACGGAGGTCACGCTCGATGCTCTCGCTCAAGGCACTGCTTTTTATGTGCCGCCTGGTGCTCAGATGCCAAAGGCAGTGCAACTGGCGGCTGTACCTAACACGCTCCCGGATCTCAAAAGCTATCTGCACAAGATGCTGGATACAGTGTCCGGGCAAAACGCTGCCTCGCGCGGTGATCCAGATCCGAACGTCCGGTCGGGGGAGATGAACGCGCTCCTCGATTCGATAGCCATTCGCTACCAGAGCTTTCGCCAAGACGCCGCGAGGAAATTTCGCATCGACGGCGCAACCATCTTGCTCGACCTCATCACGCGCTACGGCGAGACGCCGTTTCTGGTCGACATCGCCGGCGTCGAGCAGCGTAGCTACGTCGCCGAGTTCACCAAAGAAGATCTGTCAGGCGTGCAACGTGTCGACATCGAGCAGATCAGCCCGCTCATGCAATCGACCGCGGGCCGACTGCAGATCGTGACAGCGCTTCGCAACTTACCGCCCGAGGACCGCGCCGCGGCCTACGAGATGGTGACGACCGGCAACAGCACGCGCTGGCTCAAGACCGAGAGCTCGGCCGAGATGCTCATCCGCAAGGAAAACGAGCTCCTGGTAACCGGCGAAGCGCCTGTCGCAGTGCTGCCCGGCGACGACCCGTTCCGGCACTGGCCACTGCACAACGCGATGTTGGAGCAGCTGATGGCTTCCGAGAACCCAGACATGGAAGCCGTTATGCGGATCCGTCTGCATTTGCAAAAGCACACCGAAGCGTACTTGCAGCTGAACCCGCTCGTCGCGCAGTTCCAGAAGATCCCGGCTCCGCCGCCCATCATGCCGAACCCCATGGCGCCACGCGGCAACATGACGTTCGAGCTCATGCTGGCAAGCGGCCAGTTCCAGGGCATCACACCGCCGGGCACGGGTCTCAACCTCGCGCAAGGCGGAGGCGGTGCCGCTCCGGGCGGCGCCCAGGTACCAGGCCAAGCGCCGCCCGATGGCGGCATGAGCGCGCAGGGCATGCAGAGCGACCAAGCAAGCCTGCAGGACAGTGGCGATGTCCAGGGTCAAGTCGCGGCCAACGGAACGCCGTTGCCCGAACCAAGCCAACCGCCGCCGATGAGCGGCCAGTGATGAGCTTTCAACTCCGGGAAGAGAAGAGAGCAGCGGTATGAATGAGGGAGCAGTAGGCGGCGCATCGGCGCCCAATCAAGGCGGCGGAGGCACCGGGCAAGGTGGCTTCACCGGTCAAGGTAACCAGGGATACGCGCAGCCGGCGCCCGCATCGCAGCGCGCGCGCGTAGGCGACTTCAGCGGCTTTTCCGCGCAGGGCATGCCCCAGATGTCGCAATCGCCCGTCACGCCGGGCGCAGACGGCATTCCGGGGCAGCAAATCGCGCTTCAGAACGCGCAGGTCATCGATCGGCCGCAAAACCCGAACGACCCCTTTTCCCCGCTCGACAACGGGCTCGATGCACAGTCCCAAGCGCTCGCGCTCAGCGATGAGCCCGACCCGCTTGCGCCGCTGCCGCCCGAGGGCGAAGAGCAGCCGCTGCAAGCGCAGACCATCAACGCGGAAGAGATCCGCGCCTGGCTCAACGAGCGCCAGCAGTGGATCGAAAGCGACGACCTCCCCGAACCCTTCATGAGCAAGTTCGGGGTCGCGACCGTCAACGGTCAGCGCTACCGCATCCCCGTTTCGGAAGCATTCAAGGGCTACCAACGCAACGAAGACTACTCGAACAAACTGCGCGAGATGTACGCGTACGAGCAGACGCTGCAGCAGCGCGAAGCGGGCTTGCAAAAGCTTCTGACCGACATGGACCGCGGCGAGAGCTTCCTCGACGCCATGGTGTTTTTGGGGAAGTTCAAAGGCTTCTCCGAAGCCGCGATCATCTACGGCACCCAGCTTGATGCTGAACGCCGCATGACGCCCGAACAACGTCAGATCCATCAGACGTTGCGGGCCGAGCGCGCCGAGCGTAAGCGCATGGAGATCGAGCTCCGAAGTCTGCGCGCGCAGAACCAACAGTCGCAGCAGCCGCAGCAGCAGCCGCAGGGACCGAGCAACGAACAGGTGCAGGAGATCTACCTGCAGCAGCTGAAGTACCTCGGACCCAAAGCCGCGCAAAAGGTGGGCTTCGTCAACACGCCCATCGCACAGCAAGAGTTCGAGCGGCACTTCAACGCGCGGTTGCCCACGATCGCTGGACGCGATCTGACTAGCGAGTTCATCGAGGATGTCATGGTCGCCGCCATGGAGTCCGTCGAAGCCCATTTGCAGCGCTCGGGCTACGTGCGCCCGCAAGACCCGCCGCTGCCAGCGGCACAGTCCTCACAACCGCGCGTTCCCGCCGGTGTCCCACAAGGCGGCCAATGGGCCGCAGCACAACGGGCACAAGCCGCGCAGCGCCGCCAAGAGCTGCCGCCCGTGTCCACGGGTGCGGGCCCCACACAACCCATCACCAACGGCAACCGACCCACACGTGCGCGCATCGGCGAGTTCGATCGCGGCGTCCGCGGAAGGTTGTAAAAACGGCGGCTAATTCAGCTTATTCACACTCTACGTAAGTGCTTTGTAAGCTGCGCCACTTTTGCTTGACTGTGACAAATTCCTCAAGCAAAGAATATGTCAAGCGTGATCGACCGAGTCACACCAGCCTCGCTCCCACGCGGCCTACGAACACATCCCGGAGCGTAGGCGTCAGCGGTTGTGCCCTAGGGGCATCACCAAGTTTTTTCCATGGGCTTGGTTCACCCCCGAAGGCACGCCGCCTGGCAAACATCCGGAGTTGAAAATCATCCTTCGCTAGGAACCCTGCTCTGTAGTCACTGCACCTCTGTGGACATGTAGCGCAGCAACCGAAACGAGCGCGGCGACGGAAAACCACCGGCCCGCTCCGAGTACGACTCCGCAGCCATAAGCGGCAAGCAGGCAAGACGCACGACGCACGGCACCCCGAACGAAAGGGCTCAAACCCTCAACGTTTTGGAGTCGTGTTATGGCATCAGTCCCCAGTGTTAACGGCATGTTCAAACAGCGCTACGGGCGCTGGATCGATCCGCTTCCAGACGAGCACACCCTCGCTGATTTCGGCGATTTCATCCCTTCCGAGAACCGTCCCGGTCTCGGCTACAACTTCCCCGTCTTGACCGGCCTCGAGCTCGGTCAAACGGCGAACGTGGACGGCAGTGCTTTCTTGCTGAATCCCGCTGTGGACAGCACGGTTCTGAACGCCAACCTCGACGGCGCGACCATCTTGCTGCAGTCGGTCGTGTCGTACGACACGATCTACAAGAGCTTGAACGGCACCGGCAACGGCAACCAGGGTCCTGCGTACAAGACCGCGCTCGACCAAACGGTGCAAGCGATGCTGCAAGGTGCAGCGATGTACCGCGAGCTCGCCCTGGCCTACGGTCCGGGCACTTCGACCGCAGTCGCGTCGAACATCGGCGTCGTCGGCGGCTCGGTCAGTGGCGCGAACCTCGGTGCGACCCAGGTCGTGTACCTGACGGAAGCGAGCTGGATCCCCGGCTTGTGGATCATCGCCACCGGCACCAACGGCATGAAAGTCGACATCTATCAAACGGATGGAACGACTCTGCGCGAGACCAACGTCAACGTGGACGCTCGTCCGAGCACCACGCAAACGCGTCTGCAGCTCACCAAGGCTGCGAGCGCGAACACGGTCGCCGCCAACGACAAGATTGTGCCCTTGGGGTGGCGCACCAAGTCGTGCTTCGGCCTCGAAGCCATCTACAACAACACGGGCTCGATCTTCGGCATCAACGCCGCGAGCGTGGCGCCGTGGCGCTGCATGACGTTCTCCGCGGGCGGCGCCATGTCGCGCGCGAAGATCATGGCCATGTCTGCCGCCGTCAGCATCAACGGCGTGAAAAACGGAGGCAAGCTCTTCGTTTGTGCTCCGACTTTCGCGGACCTCGCTGAAGAGGCGAACGCGCTGCAGCGCTACACGGCGAACACCGACAAGGTGAAGCGTCAGGGCGCATCGCAGTTGATCTACGAGACGGCGGCCGGTCAGGTCGAAGTCGTCGTGTATCAGTACGCGAAGCAGGGTCAGGCGATGTTCATCTCCAACGACAACTTCCGTCGTGTGGGATCGACCGACTTGACCATGCGCCCGATCGGCGGCGGCGCCGAGGCGTTCTTCACGCATTTGACGGGAAACGCAGGCGCGCAGATGAAAATCTTCAGCAATCAAGCGCCGGTTTTTGAGATGCCGTATCGCAACTTCTTGATCACCGGCATCGCGAACAACACCGCCAACGGCGGCGTCGCGCTCGCGTCGTAATCAACGCTCTTGCTGGGGGTGCGCGGTCGAACTGCTCCGCTCGCGTACCCCCAGTGGGTTTTCCAAGGTGGTTTATGACGCCGGAAGAAGAGATGCAGATGCTCAGGGCGATGCTGGTCCAATACGGACAGCAGCCCGCGTCAGAGCAAACATCGCTCGACGCTGCTCGGGCGCAGCAAGTTCCCGCTGGCGAGTATCGGCAGCGATGGGACGTAAGCCCTGCACCCGAACCACCGCGGTACCGCGGTGACGCATACACAACGTCTCCGGACGGGCAGGTGCCTACACAGGCTGTCATGGACAACTTTTACGATCGCGCCGCGCTCGAGCGGATTCTTCGCGGAGGCTCACGATGACTTGGGATCCAAGAGCGATGATGGGCGGGTTTCAACCCGGCGGCATCATGGGTGGCGCGGGCCAGGCTCCGCAAATGCCAACCTTGCCGAACGGCCGCATGCCCGTGATGGGCGGCGCAGCTGGCGGCGGCATGCCCAGCCTGCAAGATTTTTGGTCGCGCGTGCAAAACGCTGGCGGACAGGTCCACGACGGTCTGCGCAACGCGCGCATGGACTTTCGCGACGGGCTCGTCAGTCGACTCGGCCAGCTGCCGGGCATGATGGGCATGCAGCCGCGTCCGGGCGGCACGGCGGGCGGAGGCTGGGCCATGCCGCAGCACTTCCAGATGCCGCAAGGCTTCGCGGCGCACATGCCTTGGGGTGCACCCGGCGGCGGCCCGGGAGCCATGGGTGGCACGGTGCCGAACGGCATCGCGGCGGGCGAGCCCAATCCTGCAGCTGGCGGCGGCGGGGCCGCGCGCGGCAACTACGTCAACAAAGACCAGGGCGCGCGCGACGCAGCAAAGAAAAAGGCTGAGGAGATCGGCAAGAACGCGAAGGGTTACTGAACGTGGCTGGCTACGGCATGACAGATCCAGCCGCTGTGGCGGCGATCAACGCGATGGCGAAGAAAAACGTCGCCGCGACCAAGCCTGTTGCCCAGACCACGTACACGCCCACGCAGCTTCAGGACCTTCACAGCGGCAACTTTCAATCCCTGTTTCCCGGCTCTTCGTTGTTAGGCGCTGGCGACAAGTCCAAGCTCAACATGATGCAGTTCGGGGCAAGCTACATGCCCTCAGTGAATCCGACCGCGCAAACCACAGGCGCAGGCACGGGCACGGCGTGGATGAGCGGCATGCCCGACTGGGTCCGCTCGAACTACGAGAACATGGGCGTTGACACGAGCTCCATCCCGCTGTGGGGCGGCGGCACGTACGTCAGCAAAAACTCTCCCGCAGCCATCGGCAGCGGGTCCAGCGGTCTGGGCAGCGCGCTCGGCGGCGGAGGCATGGGCGGGCTCGGTTCGATGTCTGGCATCGGCAGCGCGCTTGGCTCCATGCTCGGAGGGGTGGGCAGCGGCGGCTCCTATCCGTCGACACCCGCGCCCTCCGCGCCGCCCGTGGACCAACGTCCCGAAAAGCCGAACCCGCAACGCTACTACGCAGGCGGCTACACCACCAACGAGCTCAGCGATCAGATGAGCGCCGGCGACAACTTGGACGGCGATCGCGTCAAGTCCATCCAAGACGCGAAGAAGTACGCCTACGCGCAAGCGCACCCCTCGGAGGACGTGTCCAAGAAACAGGCGACGGAATCCGCCAAGACCGCTGCGCAAGGAACCGGCGGCCTCTACGACTCCGAGGGCGAGATCTACACGCGCGAAGAAGCGGACAAGCTCGCCAAAGAAGAGTCCGACAAGCGCAAATTCGAAGAGTCCAAACTCTACAAGGGCGGCCCAGCCGCAGACGCTACCTACAACGGCGGAGCTGGCAGCGGCTCATCCGGCTCTGGCTCTGGCTCTGGCTCTGGCTCTGGCGGCGGTTTTGGAGGCGGTGGAGGCTTCGACCTCGGCTCCATGCTCGGCGGTCTGAGCTCGGTGTTCGGCGGCATGGGCGGGGGCGGAAGCGGCTTCAACCTCGGTTCGCTCGCATCGCTCGGATCTTCGTTGGGCGGAGGCTCCAAGGGAGGCCTCGGCGGATTCTCCATGCCGAGCGGCTTTAGCTCGGGCTCGCTCGGTGGTTGGAGCATGCCCGCAGCCAGCGGCGGCGGCGCCAAGACATCATCGACTCCGCCTAAGGCCAACACGACTGTGGCGGGGCAGGGCTACGGCCAGAGCTCGCCGACGACCGCCGCCGCGATCAATAAGATGGCGACAAAGAACAACGCGGTCGCTGGCAGCGGCTACGGCATGACGAACCTCGGCGCCGCGCAGCAAATCAACAAGATGAACTCGAGCAACGCGGGCTACGGCATGAACAGCCCAAGCGTGCAGTCGGGCATCTACAACAACCTCGCGCTGCAAAACAAGAACGCGACGAAGATCGCCAACGAAGGTTCGAACGTCGTCAAAACCAACCTGTCCGCACTTCCCGGCAAGCTCGGGCTGAGAGGGTATTTCTGATGGCCTTTCCTATCATCGCGCTTCTCACCGCTGCCGCGAACGACGCAAACCAGCGCTCCGCCTACCGGCAGCAGGTGGCCCAGGAGGCGCGCGATGCGCCCAACCGCATCATGCGGGCCTATGCCTCGCGCATGGGCGGGCAGCCCTACGGCCAGATGCAAGCCGAGTCTGAAAACAGGCTGAGCGCGCTCAAAACACAGGCCGACGCCTCGCGCAACAATCAGATCGGAGCGCTCCTGCAGGCTTACCTGAGCTCCACGGGCGAAGACAAAGACCCCGAGAAGTACGGTGACAAGTACGCGCATGAGCTTTCCAGAAACCCCGGCGAGGGCGGCTTCGGCGCGGGTAACGTCATGGGCAAGGCCCAGCTCGATCCATGGGATCGCGATCCGTGGGGAGACGCGGGGTACTAAGCTGTGAACACCACCGAAATGCTCGCGCAGCTGAGGCTCAACTGCCTCATCGAGGACAACGCGCCGGACTACCCCGACGCGGTGCTTCTGCGCGAGCTCTCGGATGCTTTGACCACCAAGTTTGAAGACACGATCATCGGCTTTCGCAACGGCACCTGGCAGCAGCGCTACTACGAGCCGGTTGTCTCTGGAACGCCGTCCTATCGGCTTGGTCAACAGGTCACCGTGCTTGGCAAGGTGGAGATAGGGTACGGAACCGCCACCACAACGGCCAACCTCGAAGCGATCAACTTCGCCCGCCTGGAGAAGGTGGACGAAGGTCACTCCGACCTGTTCGAAGTTGCTTACACGGGGCTCGGGCAGCCCAAAGCCTACGTGCTTCGCGGCAACACGCTCGCGCTTTTGCCGACGCCCGACAATAGCGGGTACGTATTACGTATTACGTATTACCGCCGTGCGCCCAGGTTGTTCGCTAGCCAGAACAGCGTGTCCGGCACGGATCGTGGGCGCGTAACTGCGGTCGATCCGGTGGCCAAGACCATCACGGTCAACACCATGCCGTTCAACCAGGCGTTGTCCGTTCCGGCAGCCATCAGCGGCACTGCCACCGTTGACGTGGTCACCACCACCGGATGGTTTGACCACTCACTCAGTAACGTCATCGCCACCGTCTCCGGGTCCGTGCTCACGGTAACGAGCCCACAATCGCTTCGCGATGTGCAGGTGGGCGACTACGTGCGTGTGTACGGCCAAAGCGATTGGCCCATGCTGCCCGAGGACTTCCACCGCTGCGTGGTGGACGTGGCCACCACCAAGATTCTCATCCAACGCGGATACCAGCAAAAGGCCGCGAATTTTGCGGGCGACGTAACCGCAGATCTACAGCGCTTTGACACGCTCTACAGCAACCGGACGCGCGAAGAGCCTCGAAAAGTTCGCGCTCCGCTTACAGCGCTTCGTCGCTGGAGGCTGCGATGAGCCAACAACTCATTGCCAAGCCCCAGGGCATCATCAGCGAGCCAAACAAGGTTGGACAGTTCCCGCCTGGGGCGTTTGCGCGGGCGACCAACTGCGCCATCCGGTCCTTCGGCGCTGTCGAGCAGGTTCCCAAGTGGTCGAGCCTGTATTCGCTTGGTCTTCCTGGGTTTGGGGTTGCCGGTGGCGCCTACGCCCTCAGCGATGGCCCGCTCACAGTGATCCTGTGGCAAGCCTTTGCCCCGCCTTCCGTTGACTGGCGGCTCAAGTACGTTTGGACCAACGAGTCTACAGGCGTCGTCTCGCAAGGGATCATCGCGCTGTCTCCGTGGTCAGACTTGGTCTCGAACGACATGCGCACGGGCATGTTGCTCATGCGCAATCGATTGATTGTCACGGCCTCTGACCGCTCGTTTGCTGTGGATTTTGTTTCCGATACCTCGGGCGCTCTGACCGCGGTGGAGGGCCCAAGGTACACGGGCGTGATGCAGCCTGCCATCGTCGACCGAAACGCGGCCACGACCGCTGACGCCGACGGCGGCATTCTCCAAGCGAATACCCATCTGACGGCAGGTGTTGCACTTCGTTCCATTCACGCGGACGGGTACGAGCTGCAGTCGCCTTTGTCGATGCTCGGGGACTACGCCAACCTCAGCACCACGCTCGCGCAGTACCAGATGCAATGGCAGATCTCCTACCGGGCTGCTGGAGGCGTCGGCTCTCCGTACAAGCCCAAGCTTGACGTATATCGCTCACGCTCTCAGAGCACCGGGTACGATGCGATCAACAACAAGTACTTACCGATCGCCTGCGGATCCAACCTGTTTTTAAGCAAAACCGTAGACGTGTCCCCCGGCTCCACGGGCACCACAATCGGCGACACCACCCCGGAAAAAGCACTTGGCGAAGCGCTGCTTACCAACACCGTCAAAGACGGTGCCACGGCCATTCCGCTTCCACCCATGCCGGCCAAGACTTGCGCGGTCTTCAAGGGACACGCCTTCTTTGCCAACCGGATTGACCCTGCAACCGTAACGATTCTGAGCCCGTACTTCTGGGGCTCCATCCCGTCGAGCGCTCCGGTTGGAATTGCGTTTTATGGCGTGGGCGAACGCGTGTACTTGGCTGCAACCGCGACCAACGCCAACCCCACGGTGACTGGATTGGCAAACACCAACGGTGTGGTAGCTGGCCAAAACCTCTTTTATTACCGCACCGACACCGGCGCGCTGGTGATGACAGGCCGAGTGCTTTCAACGACCGGCACCACGATCACCTCCAACACGAACAGCAGCTATTCGGGCTCTGTCACCGTGGTGGCCGAAGACGTGATCGAGATCAACGGCACGCGCTACGGCGTGGGCACCTCTGCAACGGACCTGGTTTCAAACATCACCATTGTGGGCACGCTGAACCCTGACGCGGACTTCTACGCGACGGCCTTGGAGCCGCAGTCGGCGATCGCGACGGCCAGCGTGTACCCGTCATTCTCCCCGACGGGCGGCTTGGTCATGCGCATGCGTACGAGCGCGAACATCACGCTGCGCGCGACCAACGGCACCAATTACTCACCCAAGTTGCCCGACATCACCGCGACGGTGCTCACGATCGATCCCACGCAACAGCCGAACGGCTACGCCTGGAGCGAGAACAACGAGCCCGAAAACTGCCCGCCTTCGAACTTCGAATTCGCCGGCAAAGGCTCCATCTATCGCATTATTTCCACGCGCGATTGTTTGTGGTTTTTTTGCAGCGACGGGCTCTTTCGCCTGAGTGGCAACGGCGGCGCCGTGGGCCAGGGATACGACTGGGTGCTGGATCCGGTGGATCCGACGCTCGTGATCATGAACCCGCAGTCCGCGTGCGTTCACCGTGAATACGTATACGCATACACAAATCGTGGGTTCGTATCGATTAGCAGCGAGGGTCAGGTTCGCGAGATCTCAGACGGTCGCATCAACCCGTCTTCGCAAAGCACATCGGGAAAGCTTCCCAATCGCTCTTGGACACGCATCCAAACCAACGGCGCCAACGACGCGACAGTCTGGCTCGAAGCCGATCGCGCCAACGACGACGTTTGGATCCGCACGGGTCTGTGGGAGTCCAACCCCAAACAGATATGGGTCTACAACACCAAGACCGACACCTTCTGCACGCTGATCCCAACGCTGTTTAGTCCGCGAGAAATCCCGACGCTGGGCGTGTACAGCGCTGCATCGCAGCAGATGTACACAATCTTCAGCGGTCGAGATCAGATCTATATCCCGACCAACTCGAGCAACAACCTCGAGGAGGCAGCCCTGATCTTTCAGCCCATGTTCGGCAACGGATCCGCGGCGCCTCACACCGTCAAACACTGGCAAGACATCCAAGTCTCGTTCAAGACGCCGCAACCTTCGAACAGCTGCGTCATCACGCTACGCGGAACATCTGCGTTTGGCTCGCAGACCTCGCGGTTTTTGCCGTCCGCTACGGGACAACCGAACAACGAGGCTGCACGGGTGAGCTTTGTACTGACCCGCAATTTCCCGGCCATGTCGAACATGTGTTCATTCACATTGTTTATCGGCGAGCACAGCTCCGATTCGCCGGTGACGCTCGAAGCGCTCTCAGTCAACTACGTGGACTTCACCACAGACAGGTGGCAACGATGAGCGCCAAACGACCCATTCGCCAGCGTCTTTGGGCCGACGAGACCGTAAAGGGCCGTTCGGTGGGCGAAAACATCCGCAACCTCGACTCCGCGCTCAGCGCCATGTCCCCCATGCGCACCGTGGAGTTTCAAAACGTCATCTACGAGTCCGGGGGCCTCGTGTTTTCTGACACCAGGCTGCCAAGCGGCGCGGTCGTGATCTTCGTCGCGAAGGCGGATGGTAATTGGCTGGCGGTCAACGCTGTGCCGGAGCTGGGTTTTTCCGGATCGGCCGTGAGCGTGAAGATAAGCGGTCTGACGCCTGGTGAACGCTACGCAGTCATTCGCTTGCTGGTGGTGGGCTAAATGGGAGTTGCATACGACGACAATGGCAACCAGTACCAGGTGCCCGATGGTTACACCGTAACCAACGACGCCAACGGTCAGCCCGTGGTGGTCCCCATCGCGGGCCGCAACCCGAACATCGTTGTGGCTCCTCAAGGGCCCACGAGCACGCACAACTCGAGCGCGGGCTACACCGGCACGGTCGAAGCCGGAACATTCGGCGACTACCTGCTCAACTCGATGACGCCCGAGCAGCGGGACGCGATGATCGCCAAGGGTATGGCCGAGCAAAAGGCCAACCCCAACGGCGCGTTGCAAGCGCCGCAACGCGCGTACATCGCGAGCGGCGGCGACACCCCGTACCTGACGCCCGAGCAACGCATCCTCAAACAAAACCGCGAGATCGTCCAAGACGCCTCAACGCAGAACGATGACGCGCTACGTCGACTCGAGAAGCTGTCCCAAGACACGGCTGCCAGAAACCAGGCGGCCATCGACAAGTCCAATGGACTGATCGATGAGCAAGACCCACGCAACGCCGCTTACATCGACGCGCTGCGCGGTGAGGCCCAAAAACTTGGCACTTCTCGCGACACCGCCAACCAAGGCTCACTCAGCGCGCTCGGCGACTACACCAAGACGCTCGACGAGCTCAACGCGCGTAACGATGCCACCGTCGCCTTTTCGCGCGGCGTCTACGACGACCTCAAAACACCGATCTCGATCGACAGCCCGGAGCGGCAAGCCGCGCTTGGAGCGCAGAACGAAGCGCTCTCCATGCTCGGTGGCACCGCCAACGGTGCGCTCGATTACCAGAGCCAGGCGGCGCAAGCCTATGCCGACCCGCGCTACGTCGCGATGCGCGACCAAGGTCTTGCCGACCTCTACGACGTCAGCAAAGGCTCGAAGGATGTCCACGTAGGCCAAGAGGATCCCAAGGCCTATGCGGCGGCGATGGATGCCTTGGACAAGGCGTCTGCGCTGACCAACCCCGCGGTCACCGACCAGGAAAACTTCCTGTACGAAAAAGCGCGTCAAGGCTGGGAGATGGACCAGCGCGCGCTCGACGCGGCGAAGATGTCGAACCTTCGCCGCCGCGGCATGGCAGGCGGCGGCGCCGAGCTCACGTTAGGCGCGCTCGGTAGCCAGCAGATCGCGCAGCAGCGCGTGCTGAGCGATCTCGCAGCCAGCGCGCAGGCCGTGGCCCGTTCGCAAGACATGTTGCGTTTGCAGGGTCAGCTCGGCGGGCAGCTCAACAGCGAAGCCAACGCGCTCGCCACGGGCAACGCCAATCGACAACTGCAAGCGCTCGGGATGTACGAGCAGGGCGCGGAGACCGCACAACAGTCGAGCTTCGATCAGTCCTACAAGCGCGGCGTTGCGGCAGACAACGCGAGCGCGAACAACCAGGCCACGCGCCTTAGCGGTCAAATCGCCTACGGCAACCAGGCGAACGCCATGCGCGACGACGCGTACAACGATAAGCTTTTCGAGCAAGCCGAGCGCGACGCGCTTTGGGGTCGGACCACGAATCAGGCCGGGCTTGAGCTCAACGCGAGTGCTCAGAACAGCAACAACGCGACCAACAAGTTCCAAGGCACCACGAGTGTTTTGAACAACAACTATCTGCGCGACGCCGAGCTCGCCCGCACCAACATGGGCATCGAGGGCGTCAAAAACAGCGGCCAAACCGATCAGCTCAACCGCAGGCTCGGCGTGCAGGGCGCACAAATCGGCGTCAACAACACGGCCCAGTCTCAGAACAACCTGCTGGCTGGCATCGGCATCGACAACTCGAAATGGACCACCGGCGCAATGCTCGGCAATAACCAGGTCGAAATTGGCACCGCCGCAGCCAATAGAGCCGCGCTCGAGACCGCGCTCGCGGGCAACGCTGCCAAGCACGATGCTGACAACACCGGCATCTTCGGATTGCCGATCATTGGCTCCAAAAACGGCCTTCTCGGCGGCTTCGGTATCGGCCGCCCGAGCGAAGAGGAAGACGCCGCGGCCATTCGCGCGCGCTACCCGGGGTGATTCATGGAATTCGGCTACAGCACAGATCCGCTTGACCCCGAAGAGGAAGAGCGCAAGCGCACGGCGGCGCTTTCCGCGCTCGCCGCTGCGGGCGGCAACGCTTCGCCCGAGCCCATACCCGATCGCGAAGCGCCCATCGCGCTACCCGAGCAGGTTTCGCCGCCCGACCACGCCGTCGAGCTCGGCACACTCGAGATCAACGCGCCCACGCCCGAACCGCCGCTTCGCGATCCGGACGAGCTGCCGGCGCCCGAAGATGAGCGGAAGTTCCGCGCGGCCGAAGCGCTCGCGGCGCAAGCCGAGCCCGCCAAGAGCCTCGAAAGCACTGAGCGCAGCCCCGAGATGAAAGAGGCGGCACCGGCGAGCTCGCCCACCACGCCGACCGCGCAAAGCCCGGTGAGCGAAGCCAAGACCGAGCGCGAGCCGCCGGCGCAGCAAGACCCGCTCGAAGCGCTCATGCTGCGCGGCGAAGAGATGCGCCGTAAGCAGCTCGAAGAGTACGACAAGCGCGGCGCCCCGGGCGTCAACGGTTGGGCGTTGCTCGCGGACGTCGCGTTCAACCACGGGCGCAGCATCCCCGGCATCCTGCAACAAGCCGATGCTGAAAAGCAGCGGTTCGAAGAGGGTCGGCGCAAACTGATGACGGGCGGCGCGCACACCGATCCCGTAAACCAAATGCTCGCACTCCGACGCGTCGAAGCGACCGAGGGCGCACTCGGCGAGCGCGGGAAAACCCGCGAGCGACTGGAGAAAAAAGACGAGACCGCAGCAGAGCAAGCCAAAAAGGACGTGGACGCGGCGCGCGCGTTCTACAAGAAAAACGGTGTTTCGGAGGAAGATCTCGCCCTTCTGGATGGCGTTTCCCCGAAGCAGCTTGGCGCGCTGCGCACGGTGCTAGACCAGAAGTACAAGCTCGCCAACAAGGACGAGATCAACGCTGCGGCGGGCGAAAAGGTCGCTTCGCAAACGCACGCGAAAAACGAGACCAACGCCACCGACGCGCCGCTTCTGGCAACAGCTGCAGGCGCCGTTCGCGGCGCACAGGTCGACGAAGAGATCCGCGCGCTGCCTACCAAACCGCAGACGCCCGATCAGATCGCGGCCGATAAGCTGCAGCGCGAGGGCTTAGAAGAGTCCAAGCGCCGTACGGCCGCTGCCGAGGGCGCGCGCGCGGACGCCGCTACCGCGCGCAAAGAGGACAAGGCTCGCACGTGGATCACGGAGTACGGCAACAAGCACACCAAGCAAATCGATACAGCTTCGCTGGTGGACGAGCTCGACGATGTCATCGCCGCCGCAGACCGAGACAAGAGGCTGCCGCCTGGCCTCGGCGTCGAGCAACTCAAAGAGGGTGCGGACAAGTATCCGCTAGGTCAAACGTTGCGGGGCATCGCCGGGTTGGTTGGTGATGACGAATACAACCGGTTCCAGTCCGAAGCTGATTTCAACCGAAAGCTCCTGAACCGTCTTGCCGAAAGCGTGTACCGCATCGACACGGGCGCGAGCGGCAACGAGCGCGAAGAGATGCGCGCGGCCATCGCCAGCGCGACCAATCCGCTCGCGACGCTGGACGACATTAAGAATTCGATGAAGATCCTGCGCGCTCGGCTCACCTCGCAGCTCGGCAACGCTGCAGCGGCAGCGCCGGATTTGGCTGCGCAGTCGCTGTTAGGCGGCAACATCCGAGATCCCAAACGCTGGCTTGGGCACCTGCAGCCAAACGCTGCGTCAGCGGACTCAGCCGGCACCGAGGGCTCGATCGACGACGTACACGATCCCGGAAAGGCCAAACGCCCGAACCGTGCAGCCAGCGGCGGCACACCCGATCGGCCAAGCAACCTTGGCGTCAACAACAGCGTGCCCAAGGCAGTCGATCTTGCCGATTGGGAAGACTACGAGGAGCTCTGATGGGCACCCGATGGAAAGTACAAGGGCGCACCTTCAACATCCCGGAGGATAAGCTCGACGCGTTCATGGACGACATGGACGCAAAGGGTCTTACGCCGACCAGCGTCGACGACGAAGAGTCAGAGGCGGCGGAGAGCTCGGCGCCCGAAGCTGTGATGACCGTGGGCACGCCCGAGGTGATCCGCAGCGAAAAGCCGCTCGGCCGCTCGCTCAACATGACCGAAGTGCGTGAGACGACGCCCGAAGCTCCGAGCGGCGGCGACTGGTTACGCGGCCTCCTTGGCGGTAGCGAAGACCCTACGGGCTTTTCGACGCAAGCCTCCTCGATGCAGCCGGCTGACTACGGCAGCGCACCGCGCGCGATCGGCAGCATGGTTGCCGGCGGCGTGCACGGCTACACCGCGGGACTCGATCGTGCCGCAGGTCAAGCGTTCGACGCCGCGGCGCCCGTGCGCCAATGGAGCCTTGACGCCGAGCGCGACAACCCCGCGCTCTTTGCCGCAGGCGATTTTGCGGGTTCTGTCGCAAGCCCCGTCAACAAGATTGCCGCGGCCGCGCGCTTCATCAAGCCCGGAGTGGGGCGTGTGCTCGGCGAGGTCGGCGAACAGATGGCGATCGGGGCGGGTGAAGATGCCGTGCGCCAGTACGGCGATACGGGGCATGCAGAAGCGCCGAGCGGATGGCTTGCCGGACTCACGGGCGCACTGTCGTTGCCGGGCGCGCTGGCGAGCAACGCCGCGGCCAAGAGCGCCGCGCGTCAAGCCACGCCAGAGGCTCGAGCGCTGCGCGCGCAAGACGCCGACAAAGAGTTTCTGCGCAGCGCGGGCTACGACGACAAGTCCATCGATGAGCTCGCGGCGCAGCCGGAGAAGTACGGCAACGTGCTCAGCGAGATCAAGCGTCTCGCGGACGAGCGCGGCGGCACATACACGATTCCGCAGATGTCCGCATCTGTGCAGCGCGCTTCGGACGAGGCTGGCCTAGCCAAGCGCGCTGCAGCGGAGGCGATGGCACAGGGCGGCGCGACCGTCGATCCGATGGACATCGCCGAAAAGCTCCGCGCGGACGTGCGCGAGCGCAGCCCTGCAGCGCAGTACGGGGCTCCGCTTTCGTCGGATTACGTTGCGGGCGCAGACGCGATCGCAGACCGTTACGCGAATCATGGGATGGGTATCCCGGGCGGCCGCATCGAAGAGCCGGTGCAGCGCGTGCCCAACGCTCCAGACCCCATCGCAGCGCTTGCCAGCGCGCAGCGGGTTCCGGTTGCACCCCCGCCACCGCTTCCGAGGCCCACCCCGGCCGTCGCGGCAGCGCCTACGCCTACGCCCGCCTTGCCGCCTACGCCAGCGCCCGCTTCGGCGTTCGGGTCGCTCTTGGGAGCTTCGCCCGAGTCGAGCGCATTCGGCGCGCTCGGAGCCGCGCCAGCGCCCATCGCAGGAGACCCGATCGGCGCGCTCGCCGCACAGGCCTCTCCGCCGCCCACGGCTGCATTGCCACCTCCGCCATTGCCCGTGGCCAACCAACCGCCTCCGGCTGTGGCCGAGCCTGACGCGTGGATGCGCGGACTTGGCGCGCAAGCGCCGCAGCCCGCGCCGATGGCGGACCTTGGCCCATCGCCCGTACCGTTCAACGCCTACCTCGACGAGCTCGACAAAGCGGGCCAGCCGATCAAGCCCGAGCTCGCGAAACCAGAGGACGCGTTCGCGCGCGAGCGTTATGCCGCCATCGATCACGCGATGGATCTCGGCGCCGAGCGGGCCAACCCCGAGCTTGCTACACAATGGGAGGACGCCAAGGCGCAGCAAGGTGTGCTCAACTTGATCAACGATCAAGCCGGCAGCGCGCGTCACGACGCGCCAGCGTTCTTCGAGCCTAAAAACTCCGCGCTTGGCTCCGTGCTCGGCAGCATAGGCGGCGGCCTTGCCTACGGCCTCGGCGCAGGCGCGCTCGGCGCAAGTGGACTCGGCGCGCTCGGCGCCGGTGCAGGCATGTACCTCAACCACCTCTACCAACCGCGCAAGCACAGCATTCACGCGCAGTGGCTCTCTGGCGACACCGCCGACATGATGGAACGGATCAGCGAAAAGGCGCGTTTGCCCGTGGGCGCGGCCGATGCCGCGGGCCGTGATGCATTCAGGGCGCCGCCGCCAGCGGCAGACGACAAAGACCCGAACGGGCCCACGTCTTCGCTGCAGGGCTATCCCGCCGGCATGACGCTCGGGCGTGACACAACAAGCGCGATGAAGGCCGATCCGGGGCCATGGATGCCCTGGGCCGACGACTACAACGCCGATCGTACCGACGACGACCGCGCCGCAACCACCGAGCGCCTGGTGCGCACGGACCCGATCTTCACCAAGCAGATTTACCAGCCGCTCTTGCAGCGCAACGACGGGAGCAACGCGTAATGGCCACCGAGATCTTCAAGAGCCAGCCCATCCTTGCCGGCTCGAACGCTGACACGGCGGGACTCACCGTCCAGGTCAGCAACTGCGACAAGCTCACGCTGACCCTCGCGCTGTCGGTGACAGCCGCAACGCTGCAGGGTACAGTCACACTCAACGGCACGAGCGACCCAGTCACCGCGCTCGACCCCACAAGCGCGTTGCCCGTGCTGACCACCGGCGCGCTCATCACCGCCGCCCCGAGCGGCATCACGTTCGCAAGCAATGCGATCACGCTGAACAACCCCGCGATCGGCACGTACGAAGTTACGGTCGCGTACTCGAGCTTTCCGGCCTGGGTGCGCGCTGTCTACGACTTTACGAGCGGCGGCGGCACCGTCGATTTACGCGCCACCATCGGCGCCTGGTCTGTGTAGCAAAGGAGCTTGCGATGGCTGATTTTCTGGTCACTGAAGTTGCGCTGGTCGGCACGGGCGCGACGCAGATCGGCCGCTCGATCCGAGTTGCCAACTGCGACAAGGTCACGCTCAGCTGCGTGGTCAGCGTAACCGCTGCAACGTTGCAGGCAACACTGACGCTCACCGGCACCAACGACAACGACCGCGCGCTCGATAACGCCGCGGTCTTGCCCGCGCTCACCACAGGCGCACTCGTGTCTGCCGTGCCGGGCACTGTCACCTACGCCGGCAACGCGATCACGTTCAACAATCTTGGTATCGGCACTCAAGAAGTCGTCGTCTCGTACAGCGGATTTCCAAAATGGGTGCGACCCATTTGGACGTTCACGAGCGGCGGCGGCACCGTGTCGGTCCAAGCAACCATTGGCGCTTGGTCAACCTGATAGGAGCGGACGATGAGAGGTCAAGCTGGCGCCATTATTTTTCGGCCACCACACGCAAACGGCGCACTCGATGACGGGTTGCCGGATCCGCTTGCCGTCGAGACGAACACGCCGTTTTCTTCGGCTTCGAGCGCGGCAACGCTCACGCTGCCAAACGGCATTCCGATAGGCGGATGCTGGGTCACGTTTACCGTGGACAGCGACTGCTACATCCACTTCGGACCAAACAGTTCGATCGTGGCCGCCGCCCCAACCGTGAGTTGGCCGTGGATCGCGGGCGTCGAATACAACCGCTTCATCAACGAAAAAGACGCCTACTTCAGGATCATCCGCAAGACAGCAGACGGCGTCCTGAAGCGCGTTAGATCTGAACTTTAGCAGTCGATCAGGTCACAGGTTCTCCGGGATGAGAACTGAGTCACGATGTCTGGTTTCGGGAACACGTTTCGCAAAACACTCAACGAATATGTCTTTCGCGGCGGCACACTCACCCAAACTCATATCTGGGTGAGCTTGCACACGGGTGATCCGGGGGCTGACGGCGCAAGCGCCAGCAGCAACGAGGTTACCGGCGGCTCGTACGCGCGCTACGACAGCACGAACAATTCGACCTTTTGGGCTGCGGCCACCACGGCGGATCCGAGCACGATCGCGAACGCGCAAGCGTTCACGTTCCCCACGGCGACCGCCAACTGGGGTACGGTCACACACTTCGGGCTCTGGTCGAGCTCATCCCTGCAAACCGCGGCGGCCTTCATCGGCTCCGCAGCGCTTACCGCCTCGCAGGTGATCAACAACGGCAACACCGCGTCCTTTGCAACCGGCGCGCTGGTGCACTCGTTCGACAGCGTCTGATGGGCCACACGCGCCAGGTCTTGCGACTTGGCGCGTGTGCTCGCGCTCGACGCTTTGACTTCAGCTAAATCCGCAGCCGAACAGTGTGTGAACTATGGCCGTAATCAGCGCTGCCTCATACGATCCAACAAGCGGGTCCGGTTCAGGTCAGTACCTAAACGTCAATTACACGGGCGTGAACCTTCGCGCCTCGCATACCATTGGCGTTCGATTCAAAGCGACAGGCACTGCCACCAACTACAGCAGCGCAAGTTGCTATTACTTGGCGCAGTCCGACTTGTCTGGCTCGTTCATCGGCCGAGCCAACGGCGCCACGTCGACGGCTCAAAACTGGACGCGCCAGGGCGGCTTCTTTTCGTACACGCAAGACACGACGGCGCGCTCGACATGCTACGGCAACACCAGCACCTGGTACCACCTTTGTCTAGTCTACAACGCGACCACCGGCCAGATTAGAGCGTACATCGACGGCACGTTCATCGGGCAGCAAGCGTCCAGCACAACGCGTTCTATCAGCAGCACGGCCAACGGGTTTGGGATCATTGGTCCGGGCAAGTTCGCGGACGCTTTCTACTTCAATCGAGCGATCTCCGACAGCGAAGTGTCGGACATGGCCTCGTACCGCGTGCCGCAAGTCACAAGCGGTTTGGAGTTGTTCTGGCGTCTCGACAGCGACGCCAGCGACAGCAGCGGCAGCGGGCGCAACGGCTCAACAGCCGGAAGCGGCACAGCGCTCAGCTACAGCACTTCAGACAATCCGCCGCAGCCTGAGTCCCCCGCCGTAGACGTTGCTGGAACCGGGACAAGCGCGAGCACGTTCACCGGCGCGCTCAACGCCAGCAAACCTATCGCCAGCACCGCCACCAGCGCGTCCACGCTGACAGGCGCGGCACGCCAATCGCAAGCGCTTGCGTCCACGGTAACAAGCGCGGACACGCTGACCGGCGCGCTCAACACGATCAAACCGCTGACGACTGGCGGTCTCACGAGCGCCAGCACGCTCACCGGCGCAGCCGTTCAGATCAACGCGCTTGCCGGAAGCAGCACGGATGCAAGCACGCTGAGCGCGTGGGCTCGGCCCCGCTGGGGCAGGCGCATCGTCGACAACGGCACAACAAACCTATCGCGTTCGGGCATGAGCTTCTCAACCAGCGCGTTCACCTGGATGGCATGGCTGCGCGGTCTGAGCCTGCCCGCCAACGGCGACACCGTGTACGCCCAGATTCAGGGAACGTCGTTCAACGCTCGGCTAGGGATCATAAACGCGGCTGGCACCCAGTCATGGTCCCTGCGTGTTTTCGACGGCACATCCACGACGGTGGTCTACGGAGCCGCGACGGATTCGGCGTGGCACCACGCTTGTCTCACCTACGACGGCACGGATGTCCGCGCTTATGCAGATGGATCCTTGGTCGCCACTACGGCCATCGCAATCGCCGGCCCTACAGCCACTCTCCTAAACATACAAACCGCAAACTCCGTCAGCGGATGCTTCGGAGAGCTTGCGCAGGTCAAGCTGTGGTCCAGAAAACTCCCGGCCGGCGACATCGCCAGCGAAGCTGCGTACAACACACCGCATTGCGCCACGGAGTATCTGAGCGGATGGTGGGCCCTGTCGTGGCAAAACGTGACACTGGACGGCTCGGGCAACGGTCTCACGCTCGCCAACAACGACTCAAACGAAGCCCAGACCGAGGCGCCGTCCACGGATCCGCCGCCGCTCAACGCGCTTGCGGGCACGTCGACATCAGCAAGCACGCTGACCGGCGCAGCACGCCAGTCGCAGGTGCTCGAGAGCGCGGTGTCGAGCGCCTCAGACCTCTCCGCTTTACTGGGGCAGCAGCAGCCAATCGCGGGTTCGTCAACGAGCGCATCTACGCTGAACGCGCTTTTGGGACAGTCACAGCCAATCGCCGGCACTGCCACCAGCGCATCCACGCTCACCCCGGCTGCGCTGGCACAGGCCCAAGCCCTTGCTGGGTCGCTGCTCTCGGCCAGTACGCTCACAGCTTCCGCGGTCCAAAATTACGCCATCCTCGGCAACCTCAGCTCGGCGAGCACGCTTTCCGGCACGGTGAGCTCCGGCAAACCTCTTGCGGGCGACACGCTCGACGCCAGCACCCTGACAGGCGCCATAGTTCAGCTGCAGGCGCTCGTTGGCACGTCCGACTCCGCGAGCACGCTCATACCGCCGGCGCTCGGCATCAACGGCCTCTACGCCGGCACACTTTTGACCGCGAGCACGCTCACCGGTTTGCTGAACACGGAAAAGCTCCTCGCGGCCACGGCCACGAGCGCGAGCACGCTTTCCGGCGCAGTGAGCTCGATCAAACCCCTTGCAGGTGACCTGGCAAGCGGCTCAAGCCTCGACGCCAACCTGTCCCAGCCGATAGCCCTTGCGGGCGACCTGGGCTCTGCGAGCGCGTTTGTCGGCGCTCTTGTGATGTCGGTCTCCGGGACGCTTTTCTCCGGCTCGAGTCTACTCGGATCTGGGTCCCAGTTTCAGCCGCTGGACGCCGAGCTCGACAACGCAAGCGCTCTGTCGGGAGCGTTGAGCACGCAACTTTCTGCAGCGCCCCTCACCAGCGCGAGCACGCTCTCCGGCGGCATAAACGTGGCTGGCCCTCGAAACGTTTCTGGTACGGCGACGAGCGCGAGCACGCTTTCCGGAACGTTGACAGGCGGCGGAGGCGGTGGCGGGGCCGGCGGAAACGCGCGGACCCTTCGCAGGATGGGCGCGCTCGGCGTCATGCGGCGACCTGTCAGATAGCGGAGCATCTGACAGTCAAGTCGCGTTCGGCGTTCGGCGTTGACCATACGCGAAATTGAGCGCAGCCAACAGCTGCAAGCGTTATACTGCTTTCAGTACCGCAGAAAGCTGTAGCTCTTATGTCTCCGGAGGCTCTGCGCGCTGCGTGTTTTACGATCGGGTCGATGTTGGTGCTTGTGGGCGGGATGGACGACGCGTTGACCGCGGCGAGCATTCCTGCGCTCGGGCTCATTTCGGCAGGCGTGTCCAAGGTCTTGATGGCGCTGGGCACGCTGATGGTGGGTTACGCCAAACGGGCAAAGGTCTTTGGCGACTTCTCCCTGAAGGATGTCAGCGAATCTCTTCAGGAGACGTTGGCCGCGAAGGCCACCGCGTCGCGCAAGACGGATCCTGGCGTCGGTCCCAACAAGTAATCAAGCAGCCTGTCCGTGCCGCCGGTGCCATTCATCATGGTGCTGGCGGCACAGCCAGCGAACTTCAAACGGCTTCGAATAGTCGTCGTGGTGCCCATGAGCATTTGCGTTTCCGCAAATCTCGCACGAACCACGGACCAACCGACCCTGGTTGATTGCGTTGTTGATCGCGTTTCGTGCTGCGACCTTAGCCGGCCGAAGTTTCGAGCGCCGACGTCTTCCGACGGTGCACTTTGCCGATGCGCGCTCAGCTACGCATGACATGCACGCTGAAGCTCTGCCGCCGATGTAGGTGTCGTTTCTGTGGAACCTGTCGAGCGGTTTCTCCTCGTCGCACAGACGACAGGTCTTTGACGTCGCCTGCAGCGCCGCCGTTCGTTTGGCAGCACTCCTCTCCGCGCGACCCTTGCCGCGCGTCTGGTGGTACCGAGCGTTCTGCTCAACCCGAACGCACCCCTTGCACTTGTTGATGCGGCCGTCGCGGTGGCGCCAGTTCTTAGTAAACGCCTCCACTGGCTGGGTCACGCCGCATCGGATGCATGGTTTTTCGAGCATCTCCCAATCGTAGCTCTAGTTTCGGAGATTTCAAATGACATCGACAGGCGACCGCCCAACCGGGGGACACCCGCCAGTGTCCCCCGAGCGCGGCCTATCCGAGCGTCTGCAGGGAATCGCAGACGCGCTCACAACCCGCACAGCTCAGTTGCTCACGCACTACACGCGCGAGCGGCTGCCGCCGCTGCTCATCGACGAGCTCAGGTTGTTCGCCGAGCAGGCGGTGCGTGGCGCCGCGCTCGAGGGCGCACGCTCGGCGACGAAGACCTATGCCGAGCTCTTGCCCGTCCCCAAAGGAACGCCCACCGTGAGGCGCCTGCGGGCCATAACAACGAATAACAAGATCCCACCCCTGCCTGACGGCGTCTGAGATGTGTGCTATGCCGTATACAAATGTCGGCAGATGTAGCACAACATAAGGACGCTGGATGGCTAGAGGATGACGCGGTCACCCAAGTCGACGAATACGGGCCGCGCGCGGTGAAGCATCGAATGCTCCTGCGCGCGGCCCTTCTTTTGTTGGGCGGCGGCGTGGTGTGGGACGCGCGCACGCGCGCGCACTGGAAGTCGATCACCGGCGACGACGAGGTCACATCACGCGCGCTGTGCAACGCGATCCGCGCGAGCGGCATCACCGTCGATGAGCTCCTACGCTGAAGCCTACGGCGGCGGGATGTGCAGCGTGAGCTCTCCCGCGCCAAACACCACGTACTGGTTGATGCCGATCAATCCGGTGAGAAAGTTCACAAGCAGGATACCGTCGCTCGACGCTGCGTGCGTGTAGCTCCCGGACAGCGGATTCAGATACAGCCGAACGTGGCTGATGGCGCTTCCGAGATCGAGCGGAGCGGGCGCGGGGAACGCCACAATCCCATCGTTCACCGCGCCGTTGTAGATGGGGTCGCCGTTTTCATCCAGCTCGCCAGACGGGATGAACGTCCAGTTTTCTACGACCCACGGAAACCTCCCCGCGGGGGACGTGATCTCAGTTCCGTCGAGCCGGTACAACCGCAATGCACTTGCCATAGGTCGGGTTATCTCCCGCACCGACCCTGGCACACTGTGGCGCGAGTGTTACCTCGCACTGTGTCGATATTGTGTGTCTTGCAATACCGACACAGCGCTGGTTAGCCAGGAGCGCTAGACGCGCGTGAAGATGCCGATCCAGACCATGTGCGCACCGGTCGCGGCCACGATGCCGCAGGCCGCCGGGAATGCCCATTTGAAACGCTCCAGGGCCACGGTGATCCAGCGCATCGCGAAGAACATCAACGCGATCGAAAGCACGATGCCGAACGTCATGAGCCAGACGTTGCCGCGCGCGGTGTGCGCGATGGCCAAAACGTTGTCGCCGCTCATCATCACATCGGCGACGATGATTTGCGGGACGGGCCCAAACATGTGTTCCCACCACTTCTTCTCGGTTTTCTCGGGCTCGCCGCGCTTCTTCCACATGTTCAAGGCGACAAGGAGCAGGTATCCGCCGCCCACGAGCGTAAAGGCCGCGTACTTCAGAAGCCATGCACCGAGAAACGCGAAGCCGATGCGCGCGACGACCGCGCCGAGCACGCCGAACACCTTCACACGATCGCGCTCTGCTTCGGGCACATTCTTCGCCACGCCACAAATGAGCACCGCGTTGTCGAGACTCAAGGCCGCATCCACGAGCACGATCCACACAAGCTGAAATAGCTGAAACATGACTTGTCCTGGGGTTGGGGGACGGTTCTAAAACAAGGCCCCGGCGTCATCAAACGCCGGGGCCCACATGCGCGCTCACGTGGAGCGACTTTAGTTGGTGTCGATCGCCGCCTACGCCTACCCCTGTCACCAGCATGGACGGCCAGATTGGGGGAGCGTAGGCGACTTCATTCCGGGTCTCATCCGCGCTCGACGCGCCACGCGGCCGGGTCTTCTCTCCTGACTCAGTCGTGAACGGCGCCGACCCACGCTTCGAGGAAGTTCACCTTGTCGAGGTACTTCCAGTCTACGAAGTCGATGTCTTTGCCGTTCTTGTCTTTGGCGTTCAGCGTGTTGTCGCACTCGTCCAAAAACGCCTTGAGGTCGGCGTTCGGCTCGCCCACCACCAGGAACGACACCGAAAATTCCTCGCTGCCAGCGTCTTGCTGAGCGCCGATTTCGCGCAGCGCCTTCTTAGTGTCCTCGCGGTCCGAGGGTGCACCGTCCGTGGCAATGAAGCACACGGTTTGATCTTCGTTGGTCTTGGCCTTGTGGATTTTCCACGCGGCACGCAGCGCTGCGGCCGTGTCCGTGCCCGGGTCCTTCGCCGTGAGCGGCATGATTGCATCACGCGCTTGCGCGGGCGTCAGGGCACCGAGGTGCTTGGCACCGATGCCGAACACGCCCACGTCCACGCCGTTCGTGTCGTACTTCGAAGCCGCTTCGATGAAGCTGATCGTTTGCTCTTTGAGGTACTCGATGCGCTGCATTCCGTTCGGACAATCCGCTTCCTTCATGGAAAGCGAGATGTCGATCCACATCTGCGTGTCGTCGCCAGCGTTGATCTCGAGGTGATTGGGGTTTCCCATGTGTCTTGTATCCCGGTGAATGGTTACGTGTTGTAAAACGTGCCTACTCTAAGGGTCGAAAGTGGTTTGTCAAACCGATAAGCCACCAACCAGCCCAGCGCCTGTGCGGTTATGGACCGCTCCGATTTCATCACTCGGTTGTATTAGCGTCTGGATGCTTGGTGGCCGGTCCCGGTGGCAGGGTTCGAACCCGCAACATCGTGGTCCAAAGCCACGCGCTCTACCATTGAGCTACACCGGAAGTAACTACTCAAAACGTATCGTGAGTCATGTCGTGGTGAAGTCGGCAAAGCCAGTCAACATCAAGCGGTTTTGAGTAGTCGTGGTGATGCGCCTGGCCGGGCTTACCACAGGCGCGGCACGGCTGGCGCTTCAGTTTACCATCGCGAATCGCGTTGCCTACCGCTGTTCGCGCTTTGTACTTTTCAGGCGAACGCGCGCGCATCGCTTGCTGGGCGCGCTGTCGCTTGGCTTTCCGGTCAGGCAACTTGTTACGTTCGACCTCGTAGGTCACGTACCGATCACGATTGCGCCGGTAATTGAGTCGCGCCTCAGCCTTCGTGCACGACTTGCACTTCCCGGAATGCCCATCCACCATGCGCGGAGCCGCGTAGAACGCCTCCAGAACCGGAAGCGTTCTACGACACACAAAACACTGCTTTTCTAGGCGCTTTTGTTCCATGGTCTAGAAGGGAATGTCGTCGTCGCCTGGGGATCCCTCAGCACTGAAGCCGCCAACCTGTTCGAAGCTGTCGCCGCCACCGGCTGCACCCTGGCTCTGACCTTCGCCGCGACCGCCGCACAGGATGACGTTGTCGGCCACGATCTCGGTTGCGTAGCGCTTTCCGCCGCCCTTAGCATCTTCCCGGCTACGCGTCTTGAGCTTGCCCAGCACAAGAATGCGCGAACCTTTGGACAGAATCTTGTTGAGCGCTTCGCCGCGCGGTCCCCACACGACGACCGAATGCCACTCAGTCTCTTCTTTGCGCTGCTTGGTGTCTTTATCAAACCAGCTCGTGGTTGTGGCCATTCGCAGCGACAGCACGCCCTTGTTGCTCTGTGTGAAGCGCAGTTCGGGATCCTGGCCCAGGTTCCCGAGTAGACGGACTTCGTTCAGACCCTCTGCCATTGTCTTGTTCCTTGTTCAAGATGACGAATACGTGTTGCAGGTGCGCGAGCACGAGCTTGCCGCCTACGCGGATGCCGTTCTGGTAGTGCTTGGTCGCGCGTGACTTGTTGTCAGTGGGAAGCTTGATGGCTTCGAGCTCGTCGAACGCATCGGCGAGCGCAGCCTGAAAGGCGCCCATCTGCTGCGCGTGATCCTCGCGCTCCATGTTGAGCAGATGTTCGAGCGTTTTGATGGCGCCCTGTTCTGAGGCCGCGGGCTTCAACGGCGCCGCGACATTTTGCACGGGCACGGGTTGCTTGCGCAGATCTTCGAGCTGCTTGGACAAACGCTTGTTCTCCTCGAACAGCAACCGCTTGTCTTGTTCGCGCTGCACAAGATCGCGGCGCAGATCTTTGACGGTGGCTTGCAGCCCCTCGGCCTTCGTGCGCTCCAGATCAAGCTGTTGCCGAAGCCCCGTGACCACGGCCTCGCTCTGCAGAAGCTGCTGCTCCAGCTCCACCTTGGCGTTGCTCGAGTTTGCGTTGAGGTAGCTGTGCAGCGCGTTCAGCACGTCCCCGGGATGTGTCCATCCGGCGCCGCCCAACATGCGGTTGATCTTCGCCAGCGTTTCCCGAAACTCTTCCTTGGCGTTTTTGTGATCCGCAACTTCCTTTGCGAGCTTGGCGTTGAGCAGCTTGAGATTGTTTAGATCATCCATGGGGTTATTGTGTCTCCGGCGATCCGGTCGCTTCAGGATGGTGTAGGGCTGCGGTATAAAAATCAGGCTTGGTCTTCCCCGAGCGAGTCTTACGAGTCCGCGTGCGCGTGTGGTTCTGCATCCACGTCCAAAATCGTACCGCGCAGGCATGGCATATCAAAGTTCGTTCAGACCAGGCGCAGCCCGTAGCTTCATGCGCTACGCCTGGACAACTCGCGCAGATCACAGTTGCAGGTTTTCGCTGGTCTCGATGCGCACGCCTTCGGGGAGCTCTTTCATAGCCGCCTCACGCGCAGCGCGTTTAGCCTCTTCACTGTGCTCCTTCTGGCCTTTTGGCAGGCGAGGGAGGTGTTCTTTGACCTTGTCGCGGAAGAGCGCGGCGAGCACCGCGAGTTTAGGCGCTTTGGTGGTTTGGACAAACTCTTCGGCCGCCGTGTCGACGAAGGTGTCCACCACCTTCACACTGTCTGAATACTTGATGTAGATGCGGCGAGCGACCGTCTCGATCGAGGTCTTGCCCGTTATCTTCATGGCTTCAAGCAAGTGCGCGCGCAAGTCTTTGCGGCGCTTGGCGATGGTGTCCGCGCGCTTTTTGAACGGCTCGGCAAGCTCCATGTAGTAGTCGTACTGCGCGCGCAGCCCGGCCTCCTTGCTGCCCTGCGCCTCATCGAAACGGAGGTAGTTGAGCGCCTTCTGGTCGAACGCCTCCGAGAGCGCATCGAGCGCTTGTGTGACTTCGCCACAGCTCGCCTCTTCCTCTTCGACATACTTCGCCGTGATTTCCGCGAGCGTGAGCGGTTTGGGCGGAGGTTCTGGAGCCGCGAAGTCTTCGTAACCTTCGACGCCCATAGCAGCGAGCTTCTGCGCATCCAGCGTCAACGCAGTGTTGAGCTCGGGGTCGGTGCTCCATTGCATCTCGTTTGTCATGTCAGCGTGTCCCGTGTTTCTTGATGGTTTTTGCGTATCCGAAGTCTGTAAGAGCCTTTTCCAGTAGCAAGCGGATGGCGTCGGAGCGCGTGATCTTCATGCCCGGCAGCTCGGACTCTCGGTGCTTGGCAAAACGCTCGACGCGTTCAAGCAACTCGTCGTCAAGCCGCGCGCCCGTCTGTCTATTCGGTCTACTCATTTGCCAGCCGTCGCCTGTTCGGCGCGCTCTTGTTCAGCTTCAATCAGCTTCTTCCAGCACCGCTCCACGCATGCGATGCGTCCGGTTTGCGTGGGTTGGTTGTACGTCTTGCGCAACCACACCATGTACTCTTCGAGCTTGTCGACGCTGTTCCAGGTGCGGATATCCACGTCGAGTCCCGTGCCTTCGCCGTACATCCCGTGGTTCTCGCACAGGTACATCTCGTCGCTGTACTCGTGCTCATCGCCCTTGACTGCCGCTGCCAGCTGCGCCGCACGCTCAGCCTTGCTCCGCGAGTAGTCCTGCTCGTAGATTTGCCGCGCGCGTGCCGCCCAGAGCTTCGCTTCGCTGAGCCTATCTTCCCAGTAAGCCTGCCACTTGCCGTCCTTTTCAGCATCGGCCTCCTTGGCATGCATCATCGATCGGATGTAGTTGACGACCTCGTCCTTGGTCTTCAGCGTGTCGATCGTTACGACCTTGTCTTTGTAGGCTTTGCCGATGAGACGCGGCAACCGCATGCCAGTCTCGGGGTCCGGCGCCTGCGTTCCGTCGTTCACGCCGATTTTGTGCGCGGGCCGCGTGTCGGGCCGCTCGGACGCGGCTTTGCGCGCGTCAATCTCGGCTTTGCGATCGTTCAGCGCGTCTTTGAGCGTCGGCACCGGCTTCGACTCGACCACCTCGGCCCGCGCTTCCGGTGCGCTGTCGCCGGCCTGACCCATCTCGTCGTCGGTGTAAGCGCCAGACGTTTCTTGCGGAAACGCTGCACGGATAGCGAGCGCTTCAGCAACCTTCGCGCACATGTGATCGCCCATCTTGCGCCACATGGGCGAGCGCTCGTCACAAAACGCAGCGTATCTCGCCACACGATAGAGCGGCTCGCGGAACCCGGTCTTGAATACACCGACGCGCGCGGCCGCGGGCGGGCCCGCTTCGAGCCACACCTCTTTCCACACGCCGTCTTTGCCGCACCACTCCGTGCGTGTCTGACCCTCGTAGCGCCCCGTGCGCTCCGCGATGAGTCTCAGCCCGTCGATCGACACCATCGTCTGACGGACCGTAACGTACTCATCTGTGTTCGGATCCTTCTGCCTGCGGGGAACACTCCATATCTGGCGCGCTTCAGGCGACAAGCGAAGACGCTTGCAGTTGCCAACAAAGAGCTCGAATTCGGCGTCGGTAGCACCTTGGCAGTAGGTCTTCTTGAGCAGGTCGAGCCGCTCCTGCGTCCAAGCCTCGAACGGCATGGGCTGCGTCAGCGCGACGCCAGCCTGGACGACTGTCGCGAGATTCGCCGTGCCCGGCCCAATCGGCACGAGGTTACGAAGCGCGTTCACTTCGGCGTCTGACAAAACGTGCGTGCTCATGATTGCGGCTCCTTGGGTTCAGGCTTTTTGCGTTTCTTGATCGGGCCGCGCTTGAGCGGGCGGCCACGCGAATCGACAAGCGGCTCTGCCGTAATGCCAAGCCGACGGTTTCTCTCGATGAGGGTCTGCGCGCGCGCGAGCGCTTCGTCTTGGCGCTTGACGAGCAACACATCGATGAGACCGCGCACGCGATCAAGCTCGTCGTCGGTCGCCGTCTCAAGCCATGCGTCTACATCCATGTTCACGTCTTCCTGTGGCGCTAGCTCGCCCGCCTCGGCTGCTTCAAGCAGGCTCTCCAGGTTCTGCTCGAGCTCCCCGCGGGCGTCGCGCTCGGCCTCGTGAACCTCCGGACTCTCCAACAGGGGAGCGTTTGCCCGCCTCGGGTCCGCGTCGTGGTCGCTCTGCGTTTTCCACTGGTCGTACATGCTTCAGGTTCTCCTGGTTAGGCTTGGGCTCCACGTAGAAGTTGCAGTCGTACGCGTGGAGCATCTGGGTCAGCGAGTCCGCAAGCTCGCCAAGTTCCCAGAGCTTATCCGCAAACTCGACCGCAACTTTGGTGATATCGGTCGACGCGCGCATCGCAGCATCGGAGAACACGGGCCAATCTCCACCGTGCTTGGCGATAAAGTCGCGCATCGTTTGGCCAGAGTTGGCAGCACGGCCAACTCTGTATGACTCTCTGAGCAGCAAAGCGCTTACAGCCGCTTTCGTGGCCAACCAATCGCGCTTGGGGTCGATGTCGCTCGCGTTCATGAGCGGCAACTTGGAGCGTGCTGCCAAGTTTGTCAAGCGAGCTGGATTAACTTTGCCAACTTAATCCAAACCCCAGCCGCGCATGACCTGCTCTGGTCAATGGAGGAAATCTTGAAAAACCTCTTGCGATCAAAAGCATCCACGGATACAGATCGGGCCATGGTGGTTGGCAAACGAACAGCGCGGTCGCCGGTCGAGTCTCGGCATGCGGCCGAGGTCGAGATGGCGATGCGGGACGGGGTAGGCGGGCTACGTCGGGCAGCTGCGAGGCTGGGCCCGGCCGTGGCGATCATGGCCTACATCCGCCTAACATTTACGACACAGAGACAGCTGGCGGCAAAGCTAGGGGTGTCCCAAGCAAGTGTGTCTCGCTTGCTAGATGGGACGTTGCTGCCGAATTCTGAGCTGCGGGCGAAGCTCGAGGATGTATGCTCGATCCCTCGCGACCTGTGGGACCGGTTCTAGGAGCTTCGAAACCTTGAATGACACGCCGCCTGGCTAGGTCACTGAACGCTGCGCGCAGAATGAAGCCTGCGCATAGCGGTGAGTGCACTCAGCCCTGCGAGCAAGTCCCCAGTCTCGCGCGAGAGACGCTCATCTCGATGGCGCCGCCGCCAGTTGCGCAGTAACCCCTTACTGCACGGTGCAGCTGACGGCGGCGGCATCATTTTCACGACACGCTCATCCACCAATGCCATTCGGAGGAACATATGCGCGCGCAAAACAAACGGCCCACCCGGGGCCAACCGGGCGGGCCTGAACACGCAACCCATGCACCAAACATGGGAAGCTTATCAGGTTCTCGATCCAATGTCGTTCCAGTCGTCGCTTCGGGGGTCCCGTCCCGTCACAAGAATGAAACCAAACGTGCTGTCGTAACCTACATCCGACCATTGCACCTGTTTCCCGTGATGGCAAGTGCCTTTTGCGGAGGTGCGTGATGCCCTGGGTCAAACACTCCGACCAGCGTTGGTGCGACCCTGAGTTTGCGCGCCTGAGCGACGGCGCGCAGGCGCTCTGGTTCCGCGCCGACAGCTACACCGCGTCACAACTCTTGGACGGCTTCCTGCCAGAGGACGCCCTCCGGCATATGCGAACGCGGAAGCGTTACATCGACGAACTGGTCCGCGAAGGGTGGTGGAAACGCCTCGAAGCTGGCGACCCACTGGCGGGTGACTGGCGGTCCACTGGCGGCTGGCTGGCGGTTGGCTGGCAAGAAAGGATGCGCTGCAAGGTCGACGTTCTGGCGACCAGAAGTGAAGCAAAACAACGAGTTAGCGCCAAGCGTTCGCAAGAACAAAAACCGAAGTTCGCGCCTCCCGATCCCGTACCCGTTAAGATCCCAGAAGAGAAAGAAGAGATCAGAGAGAGAGATCGCGCGCACGCGCGCGAGGCTCCGGAAGTCCAGGGACGAAACCCAGAACCCGTCGAGCGTTTCATCCCTGCGCGCCGTCCACTCGGAGAGTCGCCGCCCGACTTCACCCCGGTTGTCCCGCCCAGACCGCTCAAGAGCGTGATCTGGGATGAGCACTGTCGCATCGTGCTCAACCGAGACCCGGCCTCCGCCGGATTGCCAGACTGGAAGGCCGTGGAGGCCGTGGAACGGGCCGTACTCAAGGAAGCCGGCGATTCACGCCCGGATCAAATCGTCGCCATACGGCGCCTGCTGGAGGCCTGGAAACGCGACACCAAATCGACTCAGCAACTCGCCAACTTGGCGACGTACCTATTCAAGTACACGAAGCCACTTGCACACCCAAAGCCAGTTCTCAAACCCGCTCCCGCCCAGCGCGCCGTCGAGCCCGAGGTTGATCTGGTGGATCCGACGCTCGAGTTCGCCGAGATGCGCACGTTCGGTCTTCAGGTGCTCGAGCAGCTGCACGCTCGACACGGCAAGACGGTGGCTCAATGAGCGACACCGAGCGCGTGATCGAAGAGGCTCGTCGCTTCGTCGAGCTTCTCAAGCGCGAGCCCAAACAAACGCGGCGAGGCATCCTTGGCCCCGCGTTTCAACCCATGACGACGGTTACGCGCATCGCGTGGCTCTCGCTCGTATCGGGCCTCATCGCCTCGAACAAAGCTTACTTCCCCATCATGCCCGAGCGTCACACCGTGACCGTGGGCGGTCCAGAAGACCGTCACACGTACACGTACGAAGAGCGCCCGGACATCGTGCTTTCGAGCGCGCGCCAACATGGAATCGATGCGCTGCGCACGACGCTCAAAGCGGAGGCTTGGGCGCGCGAGATTGCGGTCCAGCTCGATGAAACCTCTAACCGCACCGAGGAAGAAAATCACTGCTTCCGCGTGGTATCGGCTTTCGCAAACCACTTCGCAAAGTTTCATCTCAGCGCTTGGTCGATTCGAGAGCCCGCTTCACTTGACCAAGAGCAGCGAGAAATCCAAGCTCAAGGCGTCGTGAAGCGCGTGATCAATCACGCGGGCGGAAGAGCGCCACGAGCTCGCGCTGCCAACGACTTCGGATGAAGTAGTCGAAACCCCAAACCCCAGGTTTCCCTATGCCACGCAAACCCAAGACCCACATCGAAGCTGCACTCGCTTTCCAAAAGAAAGAAGAGAAGCAGGCGCGCGAAGCCAAACGCAAGTCCAGGCGCATCACGCAGCAGGTGCTTCCGCACACGGCGCGGCCTAAGAAGCCGAAGAAAACGAAGTGGGTGCAGCTCACCATCGACCACGCCATCCAGGTGTTCAACGAACGGGAACGTCATGCCGAACTATCAGCGTATGAACTTGGCGCAGTTGCTCAAAACCGTGGCGCAGACGCCGGCGGACAAGCGCCGAGCAGCGGCGAAGCATGCTGTGAGTCGGCGTTCGGTCGAGAGGAGAGCCGGCAAGTCGCGAACGGTTGACTTGTCGCGCCATGGGCAAGTGATCCCGTGCCCGCAGTATGCGACGGGGCGCTTCCCCGCGAGCGCGGTTGCAGCGGGTTGGATCGGCTCGGACTACGTCATCACGGCGCCGTGGTTTGTGCCGCGGCTCGACCTGTGGCCCAAGGACGAAAAGACGTTGCGAGCGTGGAAGCGCGATCTTCGTCAGGGCGCGCGCACTCTCGCTACGCTTGGCCTACGGAAGATGGGTCACGACTTCGGGTATGTGGAAGGTAAAACGCCGTGGCTTCCCGAGCTCGAAGCCCACATCGAGCATCTTGGCATCGCGCGCATTGTGCCTGCGAACACCGTGAAACTGTTCGATGTCGATTCGCTTTTGGAGTGGGGCCACGAGATGCGCGACGGTCTTTACGATGTGTATGCGGGTTTGAAGCACGATAAAAACGGCAAACCCATCTGGAAAGGGCAAGACGCGGACGCGGATTACGAAGTCGGTCCGGGCGTCATTCAGTGCGTGTACAGTCAACTCAGGTTGGATGGTCACGGCGTTGGTTTCGTCTACCGCTTCAAGCCAGAGGCGCTCGAAGCTCTACGAATCGCAGTGTGAAAATGACTCTGAAAAGGCATACAACAAAGATGACACTGCCGACACCGGCACCGAGAGTGATTGTGGTGGGCGCAGGCGTTGCGGGGCTTGCCGCCGCGCAGCAGCTGAAGGCTGCGGGATTTACCGTGACCGTGCTCGAAGCGCGCAATCGCGTAGGCGGACGCGTACACAGCGAGGTGAATTCCGTAGGCACAACCGTAGACCTTGGCGCCGCGTGGATTCACGGCAACCAAACCGAGTTCGAGGCGGTTGTCGCGGCCATGAACCTCGCGACAGCCAATAGCGACTGGACGAAATACAAATTTCACAAAGCGGGCGCTTCGACCACGCTCACGCAGTCGCAGTTCGACGCGCTGACGTTCAAGATCGCCGACGCGTGCCTGTGGGCGGCGTGGTGGGCGCCGACCTGGTCACTCAAGACGGTGATCGATGTCGCGTGGAACAACGGCGACTTCGCCGGTTTCTCGCGCGAGCTCGTCGACAACTTTTCGATCGCGGGGTTCGATACCGAGTTTGCGCGCACCGCGACCAAGATCCCCGCGCGCGCCGTGCTCGAGCTCATTCCCGGTTTCAACGACGCGCAACAGTGGGCGGCGTTCACAAGCTCGTCGGCGGCCGACAACACGTATTTCCCGAACGGCTACAGTCAGGTCGCTGAGCAGCTAGCGCTCGGGCTCGACATCCGGCTGAACGCGCGTGTCCACGGCATCGCTTATCCAGCGAACAATCCGGTAATCGTGACATCCGATGTCGGTTCGTACCTTGCGGAACACGTGATCGTGACGGTGCCGATCGGTGTGCTCAAAGCAGGCTCGATCACGTTTACGCCCGGTCTCCCAAGCGCAAAGCAGACTGCCATCTCGCGCCTTGGCAGCGGACTGTTGAACAAGGTCATCATGGAGTGGGCGCCCGCTGATCAGTTCTGGCCCTCTGGGCCCGATGCGCCGCAAGTGCTCGGCATGCAGAGCGCGATGCGCGGGAACTTCTCGATCTGGATCAACTTGCAGCCAGTGACCGGCAAGCCGGTTCTGCAGGCGTGGCTATCGGGCATCGCCGCGGAGAACGCGGAGAGCTGGAGCGACGAGCAGACCAAGATCGAGGCGATGGCGCAAATTCGCGCAACGATCGCGCCGAATGCCGCTGACCCCCTTAGTGTAAAAGTTACCCGATGGGGGCAAGACCCGTACGCGCGCGGCTCGTATTCCACGTTCCAGCTCGAGACGCACCTCGGCGATCGCGCAGCGCTGCGCGCGCCTGTTGCGGGCACCAAGGTGCTGTTCGCCGGCGAGGCCACACTCGACACTGGGTTCTCAACGGTGCCCGGCGCGTACACGTCGGGTAAGCGCGAAGCCGACCGCATCATCCAGGCTTACGTATGAAGAGGACGCGCAGTCGAAGGCGCGATGGGCGCGCGCTGCACATAGCTCGTGGCGGGCGCACGTTGTGCCACGTCGACGCTGCAGGGCTGCAGCTACAGCCGGAGACTGCGCCCATCACCGCGGCCACGTGTCGACACTGTGCGCCGGCTGCCGCGGCGCTGCGCGTAGCAGCCATCGAAGAGCCCGCGCTCGATCCACTCGAAGCGCTCACAGAACACGATCGCGGCGTCTACGATGAGATGTGCGCCGGCGCGAAGCACGAGGGTTGGGAAGGGTACATCCCGCACAGCGGCAGCCAGACGCGGGCGATTAAGCGATTGCTGGCGCGCGGTCTCGCCGTCGCCACCGGACACGTGGTCACATACACGCGCCCAGGGGGCGAAGTGTGGCGCAGCCAAACCTACAGACCCATGGAGCGTGCGCTTGGGCAAGCTGAGTAGCCTGGACGACTGGGAACCTGGCCCGTGTCATCTGTGCGGGGCCAAAGCGGTGACCGCCAACGACCGCGGCGAGCTCTGCGCCAACTGCGCGGACACGCAAACGCTCGACAGCTTTGGCATCATGGAGTGCCCATCCGAAGACTGCGGCGCTCCACTGTCGGAGAGCGATGTAAGCGAAGGTGTTTGCAGGTATTGCGGCGACCACAGCGAGGCCGTCGAGCGCTGGGAGAAAGACCGAAGGGCTCGCGTGAAAACGTAAGCTGTGATACATTTCACCTCGTGCGTAGGTTGTTGATGCGCTCTCTGCGTGCGGTCCCGGCTCTGTGGAAGCTTGGTGCAGCGGTACGCACTTGGCTGCAGAGCCGGGAAGCAGCGGCTCAGCAGCGTGCGGCGCGCGAGTTTGTGGAGCGCGACACGGACCCCGCTCCACGCAGCATGCGGCATGCGTGGAACACGCTGGCGCAGTGGCGTCCCGGAGAGCGCGAGCGGCGCAAGCTTGCCGTGCCCGTGTGCGCGCTTTGTCTCGCCGAGCTCACCGAGGCCAACCGCGACGGGAGGTGTCCATGGTTCAACAGCTAACGACCAAGCAGCTCACCAAGCGCAGGATCTGGGACAACTTCGATCTCGATTTTTCGATCTCGCCTGAGCGCCAAGTTAAAATTCCGCTCAAGTGGCAAGCGGAAAACCTCGTGCGCATCAAGCTGCCGATCCCGACCGGCATCACCACGGGCATTCGCGTGCACAAGCGCGCGGCGCCGATCTTTGAAGCGTGGTTTCGCAGCTGGGACAAGGAGTGCTGCGAAGCGCTCAAGGAATTTGGCGGCAGCTTCGTTCCACGGCTCATGAGGAGCTCGGCCAACCTTCCCAAGACCGACAACCCCACGCGCGACTGGGCGCCCTACCTGAGCCGGCACAGCCGCGGTATTGCGCTCGATTTCAACCACAGCTATCCGCTCAATAAGCAGGGCCAGCCGGGCGTGCCGCGTGGTGAGCCCGGATGCCTGTTGCCCATTATAGATAAAGCCAGGAGCGTTCGGGTTGACGTTACGGATCCTGCTGGAAACGTCTGGCAGGCCGGAATAGTCTGCGGCGTTGACTGGGGTGGAAAACTGATAGACCCCATGCACTTTGAAATTGGCTCTTGGTAAGAGAGACCCCGCGGCGCGCTAACGCCCGAGGTCGTGACCCACAGAAGGATTGGTTCTATGGATGCAAAGGCAATTGCACGGTTTTGGTCGCGCGTCGATAAGAAAGGCCCAGATGATTGCTGGCCATGGCTCGGGGGCTGCGACCGCGATGGTTATGGAATGCTCGGCAAAAAGCGGGCTCACCGCGTGTCGTACACGCTGGAGTGCGGACCCATTGGACCGGGATTGCTTATACGCCATCGTTGCGACAACCCGCCCTGCGTGAACCCGCGGCACTTGCTCGTCGGCACACAGAAAGACAACTCGCGAGACTGGCCGATCATCGACAAGGCGCGCGATGTGCGCGTGTTGGTGACCGACCCGAGCGGCGCGAGCTGGATGGCGGGCATCGTTTGCGGGATCGACTTCGGCGGCAAGCTCATCGATAGTATGCACTTCGAGGTCGGCGAAGTTCGCTAGCGTCTTCGACCGCGTCATCCAGGATGGACGCGTCCTTCATCAGCATTCCGCGAGTGGGCGGATACTCGATCCACACGCAGGTGTCGTGAACACGGCCGCGAAAGATGGCGCGGTCGCCGTTGCGCAGGATCAACCGTGTGCCTTTGCGTGGCAACGAGTCCATCAGCCGTCGTCCCCTTCCGCCGATAGCTCGTTCATGTTGAAGGCTCCTCTGCCGTGAGTGGCACCACGTAGCAGGTTGTTACGCCCTCGAACGCGCGAATGTCTGCCGCGTGCTCGCCGGCGATCTCTTCGGTGAGGTACGGGCCAGCGGAGTGCTCGCCCTCGAAGCCATCGACCTTGTACACGACCATGTAGAGCGTGCGCTCGGGCTTGTAGACATCGTCCTCGTGGACGGTGACCACGGGGGCGTACGGATCCGGGCCCGGCTTCACGTACCGAGCGCGCTTGAAGCGGTCGTCGTCTTCGGGTGAGATTTTGCGACCGCGCAGCGTGCTGAGCGAGATGCAGGCCTCGCCTTGTCGCCACGCGTCCTGCAGGACCTCGCCGACGATCATGGCTTCTTCAGCCTCCGCGTCGCCTGCCGGGACGCGAATAACCTCTTCCTCTTTGAGCGCGCGTTTGTGTCGCGCTGTGGTTGCGGGTTTGGTGGGTGCGGTGGCTTTGAGCTCAGTGGTGTGGCTGTCGAGCGCCGCGCCGAGCCGAGCTCGCTGGCCGGCCCACCAGCGCGTGAACGCGCTGAGTCTCTGTTGCGTTTTGGGGTCGATGGTCATCTGATGATTTCTCGCGGATCTGAGCTGGACGCAGGACGATCGTAAGCCTGCGAGTCGACATACGCTTGGGTCTGGCAGTGCGGACAGATGAAAAGCATGTACGACTCGTTGCGAGGGGAAGTTTCAAACTTGCCCTCATCTTCGCGAGCCCGCATGCGCGCGTTGCACTTCGTGTTTTTGCACGTCCATGTGTAGGTTTTGAGAGCTCGGGGGTTGGGTTTGACGAGCGTTTCCACGTTAGATCCTCTTGCACCTGATGTTGAGGCACCCGCTGTCGTACTTACATTGAAACGACCACGGGGTTCCCCTTGAAGGGATGACAGTGCGCCGTGTTTCAAACGGCAACTCGCTCTCTTGCGAGTACCGCACTACGGTGTAGTCGACTCCAAAAACCTCGCAGTTCCACGTCTGGTCCCAGAACCAGAGCGGGTCGTCTCCGCAGTGCATCTCGCCGGGCTCGAACGGATCGCCAACTTGAGTTTCGAAGTAGTCGCGCGCTTCGCTTTCCAGGTAGATGTCGTAGCACGATGCAAACAGAGCTTGGCCCACGGCTGCGGCGTCCACAACTGGAGCTTGTGCGCCGGCAGCGCTGGCTCGTGCCGCGTCTTCGTAAGGCGAGTCGAGTGTGTTGCAGCCCTGCATGAAGCAGAACGTGATGAGTCCGGCCAGGCCGAGCCCGATGATGGCGATGGTGACAGCCGGTGATGTTCGGTGTTTGCGTGGCATGGTGTGTCCTTAGGGTTTTGGGTAAGTGGTATCGAAGTCGAAGAGCGCGCCCGCGGCTTCGACGATCTTTTCTTGTGCACTTTCGTCGGGCTCGCACATGCAGCGGTAAGTAACAAGTAGCGCGTCGACGAGCCCTTCTCGCATCTTGCGCCACTCGATCTCGGCGCGTAGGCGCTTGTTCTCTTTTTGGAGCTGCGCGACTTTCGAGTCTTCGTGGATGCGGCATTTGCGATCGGGGCCGCATTTGTAGTCGACCTCGCATGGTCGGCTTAGGTTGTGGACGGCAATACGAAACCAGTCGGCATCGTCTTTGCTCACGGTAGCCCCCTGTGGTTGCGTTCGCAGCGGTCGCGGCACAGCCAGCCGTCGCCGACCCAGCGAACGTGTTTGCGTTTGAAGACTCGGCCACAAGCGATGCACTCGTGGCCGATGCGTGGCCCTTGGACGGGCTCACCGTTCACGCATGCGCGTTTGACGATGCGATCGAAGTTCCAGATGAGCTGCGACGTCCAGCTGTAGCCGCGGTTCATTTCTCAAACCTTTCCAAGCGCGCAAGCTCCTCGTTTGCGGGCGGTCATTCCGGGAAGCTCTGCCTGTTGTATCGATCGGCAGAGTAGGACATGCGCGCACGCTCGCGCTTGGCCTCGTGCAGTTTGCGAAGCCGCGCCTGCGTTCGTGGGCTCAAAATGTGGCACCGCGTGTAGTGCTTGGCGATGTCGTCATAGACGAGCACGGTCCCATTGTCATTGATCCGCACAAAGTAGGTCTGCATCGGCTCACACGAGAATGCTTTGCATCGCGCTTGAAATTCCATGTCCGTGTCTCCTGGTTGGTTGCGTCGGTTCATTGCGTGCAGATCCACTGGCAATAGTTGCGCGCGTTGCACGCGCAGTAGGGATGCGTGGGGTACATGCAGAGCGGCTGCACTTCGTAGCAACTGCCGTAGCCCTCGGCCGGCGGTGTAGCAGTGCAGCTGCCGCAGCAGAACAAAAAGAAGAGGGCAAACAGAACCGTCCATAGGTGGGTCATCGTTTAGGTCTCCGTTGAGGTTTGCTATCGCTCCATAGCGGTTTGGTGAGAACGACAAACAGCATAGCGAGTGTGATCTTGATGGCTTTGATCATGTTGGCTTGGACTGCGCCTTGACCTTGCGCTCGCGCTGTTTCTTGCGTCGCTGGCGCTGGCGGTAGATCTTGCGCGTTTCAACGGCCGTATCCGTGGCGGTGCAGTGCTCCATCACGATGATGTGTTGTTTCATGTCGGTCGTAATGACGATCGGTAACCCCGCGTCGACGGCGCGACGGTAAGAGGCGAGAAACTCCTCGCAGAGAAACCGATAGGTGGGTCGCGCGTTGACCGGGCCGCCTTTTGGCACGTAGTTGCGCGCGCTGATGACAGCTTGGTTAGTGGGAGCCCCAAGACCAGCATCTACGCAATGCTGGATGATGGTCTTGGGTTTGCGGATACCAGCAGCCACGAGCGCGCGGATAAACGCGGCTCGTGACTTGCCAGGATCTTCGGTGATTCGCTGCTGCTCGGTCATGGGTCTTTGAGTAACGAGGTTGCGTACTGCTCACGCATAAGGGTCTCTACGTTCGGAATGACTTCCGTAGTCTCGTCACACGTGCACTCGTTGACGCGGCCCGTGCACGCGTTTGGACAGCAGAGCTGTTCGCAGTCTGGGCACAGCACGCTCCACGGCGAAGGTTTGCCGCAGTGGTCACACGGGAGCGTGATCATGGATTCGCCTCGTCGTCGATGTCGCGAGCTTCGAACCCGCACAGTTCGCACGGGCTTCCGAGATGCTCGCAGTCGCCTTGCAAAAAGCTCATAAGCACGAGCCCTGCCTTGGTTTCGAAGCGGTGTTGCAGCGCGAAGTCTTCGAGTTTGCCAACGAGCACAAGCGCGCCGCGTCCGGTCCTGCTGTAGCTCACGGCTTCCACTCCGCGAGCTTGCGGGCCGCTTCGAGCAAAGCTGAACGCGCTTCGATGCGCGCCACTGTGCGCTTGGCGTGTTCCGAGAACGGAATGTCCACGGCAACCATGCTGAGCGCCGCGAAGTCGGTCGCGTGCCGGATGACCTCCTGCACGAGCGGCTCGCGCGCGTCGTGTGCGGCCACAGCATCAGAGAGCACCATGGCGCTGCGTTCGAGCCAGCCTCCGGGCCTCTCGTTGTAGAAGGTTGCAACCCATTCGCGCGCCTGTGCCACGGTAGGTGGTTTGTCGTCGTCGGTCATGGCTTCACCATTGATCGCGCAGCGTGTTCGCGTTGCTCGGCTGCAGCGCGCCAGTCGCAGGGGTCTTCGCCCGCTTCCCACGCAGCCCGTAGCTTCGACTTGAGGTTTTGTATCTTGCATGCCTTGCCCGCGGCTCGGTGCCAGTCGGACCAAGTCATGCCGTTTGCGTTCATGGGTTCGGTTTGGCACTTCGCGCCTGAACGTGTGCGGGCCATTACCTCACCTCGACTCGGACGAACTGCGGCTTGCGATAGCAGCTTGGTTTGCGTTCTGCCTTCACACGATCGAACGATCCGTTTTTGTCGGGCATGGTGTTGATGTGTACAAGTCGGACTTTCTTCATGGTGGCAGTCTTGAACGACCAGCATTCACCTCCGGGCGCGAGCTCGGCGCCTTCACCTGCGGTGTTGTAAAAGTCTTCGCTGCACCCGTAGCAATCGCTTTTGCTAGGCCCATCCGCGCGCTTCATGCTAACCACGCCTCCCACGCGTCGATGATCTGGCGTGCGTGTAGCGTGCCGATCTTGGCCACGATTTGCCGGAGTTGCGTCTCGGCCGCTTCGATCGTGAGCGTGGGGCTTTGAGCGTACGCCACGGTTTGCGCCGCCGTAGGCTTCGACTTGGTGGTGTGTCCGTTGGCTTTTGGTTTTTCGGCGGTGGGCTTGGCTTCGGTCTTGGAGACTCTGCGATGCTTCGCGGCAATCCCTTCTGCAGAGCGGATGGTCTGAACGCGGTTACTCAGCCATTCCGCGAGCGGTTTGCTGGTTTTGCGCACGGGCCTGAATCCAGCCTCGCGCGCTCTATCCGCCATCTGCGTGGCGGTGAGCTTGGCGTCGAGCGTGCGGATAAAATCAGTGAGCGTTTGCTTGGGTGTGTTGTCGGTCATGGGTATGTGTTCTCGTATTCTAGACGTTTGCGGGCCAGCGACGGTCAGGCCGCCATGCTCCTGTGACGGGTTTCTAGGTAGCTCAGTGCGTGATGGCGCAGACGTTCGTAAGTGTGGTGCCAGCCGCTCTCATCGCAGAATGGAGCGCTTCTTAGCGCGTCTGTGTAGGCCGTGCAGGCCATGCCGCTACACGTGTCGAGTACGCCGGTCATGTATTCGGCGACCTTGTGCGAGGTGGCGGCGAGCACGCAATAGGCGACGCGTGTGGCGATGCCTGCGGGTTTGTTGGCGTTGATGAGCGCGGTTCGCAGCTCGGTGAATGGGTTGACATTGGTGGGCATGGTGAGCGCTTTCGTGTGGGGGTTAGGGCAACGTTTGTTCGCGTGCTTGCAGCGCGCGGATGACTGCGACGGGGATCTTGATCGTGCCTGCGGATGGCTTACGGCAGCGCACGCTGATTTGTTCGTGTGACCAGGTCAGATTAACTGTGATGCCAGCCGCTTCGTGCGTGGCAATGGGCGTGCTCAATAGCAGCGGATGCAAGCCGAGCTTCCAACCTGGCGCGTCATCAATGGGCGTGTTCACTGGCCCTCGGCCTCGCGCTTGGCCACGAATGCACGGATATAGGCCACCGCCTCTTCGGGAGTTTCTGCCCCGCCGCAGCCGCCGTGCCAAATGCAGTTTGGATTGTGGTGGTCGTGGTCGTCGTCGTCGTCGCAGTTGCACGCGTCGTCTTCGCAGTTGCACGCATCGTGCGGCGCAGCAAATAAGCGTTCTAGGTCTTCGAGCGAAAGCCCGAAGTGATCACGTACGACCTGAGCTCCGTAGTACACGCCAAATGCGTCGGGAGGCGCTTCAGCCAGCGCTACAGACATCGCGCTTTCGGGGTGTGGCTTGAAAGTTTGTTGCAGATCTCCGCGGGCTACGTAGTGGCCCCAGACGCATGCGGGTGTCCCGCATGGGTGCGTTACTTTGGACATGTCGAAGTGTGTTTCGCGCCCGAGAAAGTTTTTGAAGAACTTCTGCAGTGCAGCTTTGTCTTGCGGACCTTCTTCGAGAGCACGAGCGAGGTTTAGGACACGTTCTTTGTGCATTGGTGGATCTCCGTAGCGTGGGGTTAGTTCAGCCGATGAAAGCGACGTAGTTGACGCCGAGGGCCATAAGCTTGTCACGGATGACAGCGGCTCGTGTGAGCCCAAGCGCGTCCTCTGCGCCCTCCTGGAAGCGGTTCGAGTTGACGATTGTCAGTTCGGCACCATCGCCGTATGTGACGTCGAGCGCATCCGCGATCTGACGCGCTTCGATGCCTTGCAGGTTGAGATCTTGGGTGGTGACGTAGGTTAGGGTTCTGGGTGTGGTCATAGCTTTGGAAACTCCACGGTTGACGCCCATTCGGACTCTGTTTCTAGAATCAGCTCGGCACACGTGCGCTCGCAGCGTATGCGCACTGCACCATTGTGCGGATAGGTGCCGCTGTTTCGTGCGGCTGTATGGCTTGCGCGAAAGCTTTCCGGCATCCACTCGATCAACGCGGTTTCAGACTTCGGACCGCTCCACTCGCAGCGCGTGCCGAGTGCTTGGCCACACTCACAGCGAACATTGGTCACGGTGACACCAGCCATTGCAAAACGTTTTTGGGGAGCACTTCGATTACGTGGTTGCCCTCGCACAGCAGCTCACAGGACAACCCGCCATCCATGTTGATCCAGAAGCGCGCGGTCCAATGTTCAGCGTCTGGACCGTTGCGCACGGCTTTTCGGCCGTTTGTGAGCAGGTATCCGGTCCAGTTGGTGTCACGGAAGCGCGTGATCTTGTTGCTCATGAGTCGTACTCCGCGCTCATGAAGCTATCGAAGTCGTCGCCGAGCAGCTTTTGCATGGCGTCGCGCGTTTTGCGGCAAGCCTTCCAAATGGCTTCAGCCTTGCGCGAGTCGGGGTCGTAGCCAAGTTCAGAGCAGAAGTCGTCAAAACCCTCTGCACCACTACGGGCGTCGAGCTGTAGCGAGCTGAGCACGGTCTTTAGGTCTGGCTCCTTTTTGTGAGCCAAGCCTTGATAAAAAGGCGTTTCGAACTTCTGCGCGCCTACACGCAGCGTGATCGCGTATTCGTGACATTGCCACTTGTCGCGCGTAACAAGGTCAACGTACTTCGCTTTCATGGTGATGTGTCGCATGGGTGTGTCTCCGGTTGTTGGTGCGTGAGCGTTCGAATGGCTGCGCGGTCGCAAGGTACCGCGCAGCGCTTCCAATGTTCACGAGAGTGCGCTTTTTAGGCGCGGATTCATGGCCGTCTAGCTCCTCTACAATAGGTTGTGGTTCCACAGTCTATAGGCCGTAGCCGTATAGTTGTTCCCAGACTGACTAGTGCATGGCACCACCTCGTGTTGAGCGCTCCAAACTGCGCGCGATCGAGTGTTCCCGGTCCAAACGCGCAGCTTGCAACGTTCACGCTACTTCACGATCTCGCCGCTGTCGGTTTCGAATGCCAGCGCCTTTACCGGGTAGTAGCCCAAGTTGCCCGGATCGCTTTCGCGCGAGACCCGTGCAAAGGGCTGCAGCCCCATACCACCACCAGAAATGAGATCCTTGAAGCCGTGAACTGTATACCAGACGCGCTCGAGTTCATGGTGTGGCGTGCCGGGAGCGCCGGGTAGCGTCGCAAACGCTCGTTTGCATGCCTGTATTTCGTGCCATTTAGCGAGGCGATAGGCCATGGTGATGTTCTCCTAAGAGCGTTGAGCGCTCCCACGTTGCCCGCAGCTGAGGGCTGCTACAACGTGGCAGGGTTCAGCGTGGGTTATCGCTGTGGTCTTCGCACGAGTCGTCGAAACAGCCGCAGCCGTACGCGTTCGGGCTTGAGCATTCCGCGTCACCGTCGGCGCTGCAGCCGTGCTCCTTGCAGTCGTGGCAAAGCTTGTCATCCATGCTGATTTCGAAGCAGTCGCGGCAGGGGCAGCTTGTGTATCCAGACTTTGACATGTCATCACCTCAGCAGTGTTTGTCTAGGAACGTGGCTGCGAGCTTGTGCAGATAGCGCATGGGTATCCATTCGCCTTTTGACATCTCGAACACCTCGCACGCTGGCTCGACGAAGCGAGCGAAGTTGCAAGGCGGTCCGATCGTGGTGTCGTGCTTGCGAAGCAGCTGCTTCATTTCCGCGTAGGTGTCCGCGGTCAGTGCGATGTTGGCAAGCACGAGGGCGCTTGTGCGTGACTCAAGAGCCACGTGCGTGAACGGGCAATAATCGCGAGGTTTGGTCATGATGCAGCTCGCTTGCACTCGGCGTTTGCCATACGCAGCTCTTGACCTGCCTCCAACACGTCCCACGATTCGGCTGCGCGATTCCATTTGTAACGCTCAACATCCTTGCGCGATCGGCTCACGGCTGCACCGATCCCCAGCCGAAGCGGCCGTCAACGTTGTGCCAAAAGGCTTTGGAGAGCCGATAGACGCGCATGCGCAGTGGAGACATCTCATTGCGCCAACGCACAGCCGGAAGCGCAACGCGAAACGAATGGATAAGGCGAAACGAATGGACAAGGCCAACGTTTACGCCTCCAAAAATCTTTGGCGTGACACCGTCGCCGGGGTCAACGCCCAGATGAGCAACTTGCTGATTGCCTACGTACAGATACACGGCGCGCCACGCGCATCCGTCATACCGCACACGTTGCGAGGGTGGACGGTTCGCAGTCTTGAGTCGGAACATGGCATCACCTCAGAACGGCAAAGAGTTGGGATTGGCGGCGATCCAGGCAGCGAAAGCAGCGCGATCCAGCTCGGTTTGCCGAGCAACGCGTGCGGCGGGCAGTTCTGCGACCGTAACGGGCAGAACGGACGTGTTGCGATCGTCGCTGAAGCCTTCCACATGGCTCTCGGCCACCATGGCTTCAGCAACGGACGCATCGACGCAGCCATAGGAGTAGCTGGCGCCCACAAGCTCATCGCGCGAGCCGTACTGCGGCCTCGCAGTGACAATGTTCACAGTGATTGACATGGCATTACCTTTCAGCTCTGCGAGTCCCGCGCAGAGCGTTGGGGGTGAGTGGTTGAGCCGCGAAGCTCGGGGGTTAGAAGCTGCTCTTTCGAGCCGCGCCGCTCAACCACTGAAGCGAACCTAGCAAGCGAGTAAACAACCGTCAAGGCTTCATTGTTTACTTTTTTGAGAAAGCACAGGGGGAGAACGGTGGTAAAGTCAAGCAATGACAGCCGAAAAAGACGGTGGAGAAAAAGATTTGCTCGATGCAAGTGAGCAGACGCTCGCATTAGCAATGCAGGCCAGTGCGGATGGCGCTAAGTTGCTGAGATCAAAGCAAGAGCTGTTGACGCCCAAGGGCAGGGCAGAGCTTGTGGTGGTCGACAGTATCACCGCGGCGCAGAACTGTATCATTCGGCTCTTGGAGCAGAAACAACCCGAGGGGGCCGACGCGGACGAGATGAAGGCTGCAGCGAGCCATGGCAGGACACAGGCTCAGCTCGCGATGTGGGTGATCGAGTCAGCCATGGGGATTACGCCAGCGCAGCAGGGCAAGAGCGCCCGTGACATCGCGGCGCGTGTGCAGGTGCAAAGCCTAGGGGCCGAGCTGTCGAGACGCCTAGCAGCGAAGCAGGGTAGGCCTCGCATCGTAGAAGCAGCGATACCAGCGCAGAGTACAGACGCGCGCGACGATCGAAACGATGCAGCTGATGGCGGCAAGCCTGCAGCTGATGGCGGCTGAACCCGCTACCCCGTACGTGCCCACCACCGCTTGGTTTCCAGCGGGTCCCATCGAGGGGGAGGGATGGGCCGTGAAGGTATGCTAGTTCTCTAGCCTTCCTCTAGCTCGGGCTTCCTCGCGCACGAAGCAGCCGCGCGTCCACTTGCTTGGGAACAGCGCGGCGCCGGGTATCCACCACCAGAGAAAGACAACCAGCTTGTCGATGAACTTTTGCATGGGTCCCATCTACCACCCTCTGGGTTTGACGCGTGGGTCCCATCCCGTGCTATGAGCCTCTCACTCCCTTCGTCTAAGTCCGCGGCATGGAAGGACACCGAGGTGCTGCAGCACTGCGGAGATCGGGTTCGAGTCCCGGGGGAGCTTTGCTCTCGTAGCTCAACGGATAGAGCACCGGGCTACGGACCTGGTGATGCGCGTTCAAGTCGTGCCGAGAGCGCTGATGTGAGCGAAGTTTCACGTGCAACATGAAGATCGACGTCAGAGCGTGTGATTCGTGTGGAAAGCGTTTCGACGCTGCAGCTGAGGGCGTCTTGGCTTCAGACGAAGTCGACTTGTGCCGGAAGCACGCGCACGCGGTCGAACTCGTTGCCTGGAAGCACGGGATACGCTGGCGACCACCCAGCGACCGCGAAGACGGGAGCGGAAGACGAAGATCGAGAGGGCGCTGACGCGCCTTCTTCCTTCCGTAGCCTCTTCGTCTCCCCCACACCGCGCTGCCGCCGCTTAACCTGACAGGTTGTGGCTCCTCGCTGCGCTCGTCGCTAGCATGGACAGCCGGTCGCCACGAACCGCTGCGCTCTCTTGCCCAGTGAGGGTCTCATGTCGACAGGTACATTTTCAAGTGGTAAGCACAACAAATGCTCAACGGGGATGCGATACGGCGCAAGAAGGCCAGGGCCAAGGTTGTGGAGGCCATGGTGGAGGCTTCCGGGGTGCAGGTCACCAAGGTGCGCGGGGAGATGGACGGGAGGCCTCTCCGGCGGAAGATGCCCAAGTTCGAGCCTCGCGTGTGTCCCGAGTGCGGATCTCGGCGTCGTACGCACAATCGGGGCTGCTCGCTGTCTGGCCGCATGGACCTCAAGGCTCGGCGCGTCGGATAGACCGTGCTATCTAGCCCTCAAGGTGCCAGTCCCATGCAGAGGGGCTTACGTGCTCAGGTAAGCTGGTCCAACCATGGGTACGGACAGAGCCGGTGCACCTACGCTATCCCGGAAGCTCGTAGTGGAGTCCGCCTGGGACGGCGTTCTTTTGTGCTATACAGAGCTCGAGTTTGCCCGCGACGCTTCATAGCCCACGAACGTGGTGGGCACCGGGACAGAGCTATAAGCGGCAGACTAGAGCACGGGGAGAGCCCGTGACGCTGGAAGAGGCTATTCCACGATGAACCAGCGGCCTGAACACTGCTATGCTCTGCATACGACGCTGCCAATCGTCGCACGGCCTGCTACCCGCCCTGAAATCGGGTCCGCAGGCCGACCTAATTGCATGGACCCCGAGACCTGGAACAAGCTGACCGCAGCGCAGAAGCTCGAGTACGCCTACGAGCGTAACCGGCAAGCTTGCGCCGTGTGCACCTGTTCCCGCTGTGAGCGTCCACTCTTCAGCTACGCTCGCCCCGAGCTTCTGGCTCAGCTCGAGTATGCCCCGCGCATCTGCGTTTGGTGCCGCATCGAGCAAGCCGACTTCCAGCGCTTTAAACGCTGCTTCAGCGCCAAGGGTGCCGTGCTGGTATGACCGAACCAACTCCGCCCAACTGCTTCGAGTGCAAGCAGTTGATGCGCCACGACGGCGACAGTCAGGTCGGCGCATACCTCGTGCGTCACTACAGCTGCGAGCATTGCCTCCGAGCCGCAGTCGACAGCCTCAGAGACAAGTACGGGCAGCTTGCCAAGATGGTTAACCAACCGAAGATCGACTGATGACCGTCCCGAAGTGCCGAGGCTGCAGCCACCCGACCGCTGAGCACTACCGCGCTCGCGACCCGGACTGCAAAGCGCTCGACTCCATGTACTGCGGCGTAGACGACTGCATGTGCTGGGAGCGCTTTGCAATCAACCGCGACATCAAGGGCCCGCTCACGCCGGAGCGAAAGCCTCCGAAGCCATGAAACAAAGCCCGGCCAAGCTTGAGCGCTGGCAGCGGATGCATCGCCGCGATCACGTGCGTCCTTTCGGAGCTCTTGAGGAGCCGTGCGCCATCTGCGACGAGCCTAATCCCAGTTCCACTTGTCCCAGCGCTCGTAAACCCGCTCCGTCTTCGTCTCTTCCCCCAGAGTCTGACGTTTGAGCTTCGCTCTTCGACGCTGATGCTCGATCTGCCGGTCGCTCGCGCTCAGATCGCGCCAGCATGACCCGCCCTTCTTGTGCCCAAGCCTCGTGTTCTTCGACCGGCTCACGCGCTCGAGCTCCACGCTTCCGAAGCCGCTTTCCACGCCTGCAGGGCCCGTTTCCCCGCCTCGGTGACCTGGTAGCAGCGTCTGCGGTAGGGGAACTTTGTTGCCGTTGGGTCCGACACCACGCGCGAGCTTACAAGGCCTTTTTCTTCGAGCCGCAGAAGTTGCGTGTACACAGCTCTGTGATTGAGAGGTTCTTTGCTCCGCTTCACCAGGTGCAGCGGATAGGTCTCACCCGCTTCAAGCAACGCGGCCACGATGCGTTGCTCCATGAAGCTCAGACCTGTCGGATTGCCGTAGCCCATCGCTCACCCCGATTTCGGGTCCTTGACGTTCAAGATCACAAAGTTGCGCACAACCGGTGGCGTCAGCTCGACCCTGTAGCCCTTGTGCAGAAAGGGCCGAAGCCGTTCGGTCGCGCAATCCGGGCACACGTTGATTTCTTCGGGCATCACCGTGGCAAACGGTCCATTGCCTCCGCCGCAGTCGGCACACTTCAACGCTTTGCTCAAGATGCTGCAGCCGTTGGCGGCTCAAAGCCCTTCGGAATGGGGTAGTTGTAACGCTTCATGAACGCGATCACGGCTTCGCGTCGAAAGCGCAAGTGGTTTCCGGGTGTGCGGAAACCATCCAACTGGCCACGTTCCACCCAATTGTGGATGGTCTTGGGGTCGACCTGGAGCAACTGGGCCACTTCCGTGGACGTGTACTGGTCTTTGCGAAAGTCGGGCCTCGTCATGCTTCAATATTAGCAGAACTCTCCTAGACTTCCAGGTTCCCCGTGCTAACGATGCGGCATGGTTGAACTAACCCCGCAGTCAGAGGCCGCCCTTGTTGCCGCTGCTCAGCAAGAGGCCATCAATAACCTCATCGAAGAGAAGAACGCTGCCGTCCGCAAGATGCACGAGGCACATGCCGACTACGCAGAAGTGGCCGGGAAGCTTTTGCGGTGGGAGCTGCTCGACAGCGACATGCTCCGCTCGTTCGTAACCGCTGTCCGCGCGCACTGCCTGTTTCCGAACGCACCGGAGGCCGAGAGTCTCGGGGACCTGCTCAAGCGGACCGAGCTGCTGCACACGCGTCTGGAGAAGCTCCGTGTCTGACATCACCCCGCAGTCAGTGTACCTCCCTATCGATCTGGTCATGACGCTGCTACCAGGTCACCGAGCTCTCACCTATGGCGAAGCGCAGCAAAGCACGGACCACGCTCTACGCGACTGTCGCGCTCGCTCTGTGTGCCGTGCCGCCGGTCCTGATGTCGAGCTCGAGCGGCGGCTGCCAGCTGGACACGCGCCCGATCATCAAGCCGCACCCACCTGTTGAGTCGGACGACTCCGACTCGGGAGAAGACCATGAGTGAGCAAGCCTGTGTGGCTATGCCCGAATACGTCTCGCATAAACGCGTGCGCGCGCTGAAGCTCAAAGAACTCGTTAAGCTATACCACGACGGGCGATCAGGTGATGAGTGGATTAGAGGGGTGCTGCTGCGGTTCGACGACTCGCGCTTCACCCCGCTAGAACTCGATGTAAAGTTCGCGCTGCGCATCAGGTGGGGCAGCGATCCTGGGTACTACGTCGTCTACGAAGACGGCTATCAGTCGTGGTCGCCCACCCAGGCCTTCGAGGAAGGCTACACGCGGGTGGAGTCATGAGTCACCGTTCGCTGCTTACAGAAATCGTGATGACACTCGTGCTCTGCGTCACGTGCGCGGTGCTGAGGGTGCTGGATGAGTGACCGACAACATGTTCACCGGATGATCAACGCCTTCGATGCAGCGGCGCAAGCGATTGAGAAGTGTCCACCAGACGAGCGGCGAAGAATCATTGCCGCTCTCTCCGAGTTCTTTCGCGGCGAAGGTGCGTTTTCCCAGGCACCTGCCAACCCGCCCGGCTGCGTGGACTGCGGAGCTCGGCTCTACGGATTGGGTCACGTGCGATGCAGCGTCTGCAACAAGAAGCACAGTCTCCGCACCGGCGACTTCAACGAGTGGCGTCTGAACGAGTCTTCGCGCGCGCCGACCCCCAATGACGAACCGGGGGACGGGTGACTGAGCTTCTACCGCTCAAGCTCCCGTGTTCTGGCTGCTCGGTGCCCATGCTGCGTCTTGGTAGCAGGTACTGGTTTTGCGTTGGTTGCCGGCAGTTCGTCATTCGCAAACCGAGCACGCTGAAGGACGGGGAAGGGGATTGCGTGTGAACTGGTGGCGAGAGCAGGCTCTGGCAGAATGCGCCAAACGCGAGCGGTGGCTGCCGCGCGCATCCGAGGGGTTTCGGTGGCATGTGCACCGCCTTTACGGCCACGGGTTTAAGATCTCCCTCTGCAAAACGGACGAGGGCACGTACGTTACGGGTTTTCGTCCGACTTGGTCCGGACGCATAGGCTGGTGGTGGATGGGTTTTGGGATGCGGAGGCGTTTCGAGCGCGACAAACGCTACGCCATCACCGCTGACGAATTCGTGGAGCGATCTCGGGCCGGTGTCCACTAGACGGCCGCCCCGAGCTGCGCCAAAATTAGCCGCGCATGGGCAACCGGTTCGACGTCCAACAAATCTTTCCCAATGGGGCGCCAAAAAAGGACGACAAGAAGCCTGAGGGCGGCAAGGTGTTTCGCGAGACGCTCGAAACGCTGGCTGCCCTACTGTTTGGCTTTCTCGCGGTGGTAGGCGCATGCGCAATTCTTCAAGCGCTCTGTAGGTGTAGATGATGAGCAAGGTACTCGGTTGGATTCTCGGCATCGGGACGTTCGTTGGCGCGCTGTACTTGCTGTGGTCGAAGAAGAACGCGATCGACAACCTCGAAGACGCGCTCGAAGTGCAGAAGCTCAAACAGCAGATCGCCAAAGACGAAGCGACCATCGCAGACATGCTCGTGAAGGCCGAGATCGCGGTGCATGAGCGCGCGCCGCTCGAAGCTATCGTCACCGAGAGCAAGACGAAGGTCGCGGGTATTCTCGCGGGCAAGAAATTGTCGGAGATGACCGAGGCGGAAGCGGACAAGGCGTTTCGTGACGCAGGTTTTTAAAAAAGCTCACTTCTCACGGCTGGAGTGGGCAACCGAGGACCTGCTCGATGAGCTCTGGCCAGAATGGCGACTCGACGATGCCTACCTCGGAAACTGCCCGGTTTTTTGGGCGTGCATGCAGTTCGGCAACGGCGACCTGGCGGAGCAAGAGGACAACGACGATGAAAACGCAGAGGCTAATTTACGCACTGTTTGCACTCCTCTGGTCGGCTAGCGCGCGCGCCGAATGCCCGACCGTGACATCGTCGACGCCGGACTCGACATGCATTCGTGATGTGATGGTGCACGGCAACCGCGGCACGTGGTTCGATCTCGAAAACACCAACGAGATTCTGCGCGTGAAACGCCTGTATCCAGAGCTTGAGCTGCAAGTCAGCAAGCTCAGCATGGTGAACGCGCTCGCTGAGCGTGAAAACAAAGAGCTGCATAGCGCGGTCGCGCTACTGCAAGACACACAGAAGAACTTGCAGGCGCAGCTTGCGCTCGCGAACAAGGATGCGCGTGAAGCGCGCGAGGCGGCCAAAGGCCACTGGTATTCGTCCCCGGTGTTTTGGGGCATCACCATGTTTATAGCAGGGGCAGCGATCCAAAACGCTTGCTGCAGCGGACGATGACCGACCAATACCACCAGTTTCGCGACCAAAGACCGATGCTTCACGAGGCTCAGGGCCCGGCGAACGTGCCCAAACCCAAACGCATCTGCGCCGACTGCGGCTACAAAGACTTTTCGCTTGTCCCACCGCCGAAATGTCCGCGCTGCCACAACCAGCCAAAGAACGCGCTGAACGAACAGGCGCTTGAGTCTCGGCCGATGAACCGTGCGGAGCGCCGCAAGCAAGCGGCCGAGCGGCGCGCGATGGAGCGCAAGGTCAATAAGCAAGTCGCACGCGAGAACCCGAGTGGTAAGTACGAGGCGAGTTGATGGCGCACGAGGTTGTGAAATGCCGGGCGTGCGGCGCGACGATGATCTCGTGCCGATGCATCGGACCACACACGGTGCGCTGGTCAACGTGTGGCATGTGTTTGAGTCATGGACGAAAAGCAAAAGAAGAGACAAGACCTATGGAACGACTTCGCGAAGACGCGTCAGACCAAGCGCCCGCTACCACCGAAGCCAAAACCGAAGCCGCAAAGCCCGAAGCGGCGCCCATAAAGATCGTGGTCCCACTCAACCAGAGCGTGGCCACCTCGTTCGAGGGGGCGCTTGGTCGCTACGCGGAACGTTGTCGCTTCGTGCGTGAAGCGCTGCTCAAGCCCGACGATCACAACGCGTACATCGTGGCCAAGAGCATGAAAACCGAGAGCTACGAACAGTGCAAAGAGCTCTTCGAGAAGGTGCTCGCACACATCGGCGTGAGGTCCCCGTGATAGAGTGGCTGGTCTGGGCTGGGATATTCAGCGTAGCAGGCGTGTTGACGTATTACGTCTTCTCGGTTCTCCTATTCGCGCTAGCATGGTTTACGAGTGAATGAAGATCTACACGAAGGCCATCCTGTGACTCCGGCGAAGCTCAAAGCGATGGCCGAGTCCATCTCGCGCAACGGGTTTGCGCCTGGGCATTCTGGGACGGTTTACGGATCCGTCTCCATGATCGCAAAACTTCTTGCTGAAGCGGGGCGTTTGGACGAGGCAATTCGGATGCAGTCTGAGGCCGGTGCGAATGACATCGTACGCATCCAAGGCGGTGTGATGGAGCTCGTCGACATAGGGCCGCCATGACCGATGATGAGATCTGGCTCTTGATGATGGCGACGCTCTGCGGCACGGTACTGGCTCTCGCCTGGCTCGACTGGATGGGATACTTCTGATGACGCCCGGATGGATGGAGCGCACACGACGCGTGCAAGAAGAGGTGCGGTGGCTTCTAGCCTGCGGCTACATCTCTCACAGAGAAGCCAACCAGATGCTGCGCGCGGATTCGACCGACCCATCGAAATACAGAGGACAGAACACATCTATGTACATCACCGACGAAAACGTGCTGTCTGTTGGGCTGGTCGACGAAAACGGGCACGAGCCCGATGACCCGATGTACGCGCGGCAACCGATCGCGCTGCGCTGGGACCCGTCGAACGACGAAGAGGTTTTCGTCAACGTCGACAAGGCGATGTTTCCATACGCCACGCAGCAGTACCGAGTCAGCGGCGTTCGCGTTCACGTCAACCGGACCAACGTTCACCTGCTTGACGTTCCCCTGGCTGACGGACCGTTCGTCGCGTGCGCTGGCATTGGTTTTGACTTGGAACCTCGGAGCCTGAGCTTCCGCCGCGACGCCCTGGTAAACAAGTTTGGCGATTACCGCCTGCACCTCGCGGTGACCGAAAAGAAGCCGCTCGCCAGCGAAAGCTCGCGGCTCATCAACGACGAGCTCATCCTCGAGTGGCCGCGCAGGCAGAAGCGTCAAAAAGACCTGGTCTGGGAGGAGATGGCTTTGCCGCGTGGCGAACCATCGCGCGGCGAGCCGGCCAACAACCCGCTCGCCGACTTGTACAGGCAGCGCTACGCCGACTACCTGCCGCACGAACTCGTCGAGAAAGCGCGTGTCCTGGGCAAGCAGCAGCTTGCCCAGGACGAGGCCTTGCGCGAAGCGCAAAGGCGCATGGACGAGGCTCTGGCGGAGAAGCTCGAGCGTCGCGCACGTCCCACGGGAGAGCTTTTCGGCATCGATCGCGCATCCGATCACGCCAACCCGTGGCAAACCGCCGTGGGCGGGCCGCTGACCAAAGAGAAGTTCATAGAATCGTTCAAACGAGCGATGGGCATCGACCTCAAAACCGACGAGTCCATGCCCAAGAACCAGGCGGAGATCCGCGCCTACAGCGACCAATCTCCGTACGGAGAGCTGATTCCGAGCCGGAAGGTCACGATCACCGGCATTGGGCCCGAGAAAGCCAAGCCTGCTGAGCGCAAGATCGTCGTGCCCGTGCCGCGTTTCTGGGGCCAGCTCGACCAGGCGCTGAACGAGCCCAAGAAGCTCGCTCCGCCCAAAGAGATGCCCGTGGTCGAGCCGACGCCCGCCGGTGCCGAAGAGCTCATCGACTGGGCCCGTGCAGACGAGAGCAGGGCCGCGTGGGCCGAGAAGCTCTCCATTCCGCGCGTGACGCGCATGCTCAAGGAGATGACGAGCTACGGCAAGACGTGGAGCGAGTCAGACCTGTGCGCGCTTGCCGGTGGCTAGGCACGTCTGGCAGTCCTTGTTGCAGAACTTGGCCGTGCCAAAGCACTTCGCGCAATTGCCTGTGCGCTTCTCGTAGTCGGCCTCGGCGTCCTTGATGTCGCCGTGCGTGATGACGTAGTCATCGAGCTTCGCGTCGCGCCACGTCGGTGCACCCTTGTTCTTGCCGGACTTGCGAGGCCGCGGGACGCCGCCCGTGATGAGGTAGTGCCCGCGGTTGCCGATGACTTCCGACTTGAACCACCGCCAGCCCGCCGGCGGCTTGTGCTTGAACTCAACGGTGAGCTGGATCCAGTCGAGCGGAAACTCCACGTCAGACCTCGTCGCGCCCGCCCCGGCGTAGCAAACGCTGGCGCAACACATCGGCGATCATGGCTGCGAAATTGGCTACGTCCGCAGCTTCGTCGATGACAGCGTAGAGAAACTTCTCGTGAAGCCCGGCGTCCTGCGTCAGATGGATGGCCGCGTCGAGCTCGCGAGCCTCTTCGAGAAGCCGGTCGAGCAGATCCACCGGGCTGTCTTCGCGCCAACCGCCCTTGGCCTCGTTTTCTGGCTTGCGGAGCTTTTGCTTCATCCGCTCCGCAAACCAGTCCACAGCGCTCTCGCGCTCTTCTCGCGTCACGCGGCGCCCGCGTTGGCCCAGCGCTCGGGCTGACGGGTCATCGGCCGATCACGCGGCTGCAGCGACCTCGGAGCAAGCGGCACCGTCGCGGACATCTCAGTGTCGAGGTCGAACAGGAATGCATCCGCACGCTGCTTGGCAAGCCTGGCCTGTCGCGCAGACTCCGCGTGCCGTGCACGGTCCTTGGCTACTTCGCGCTTAGCTTTTTCCCAGCGCGCATCGAACTCCGCCATGTCGAAGTAGACGATGCGGTACGAGAACGTGACGCCGCTGTCAGCCTGTTGGATGAAGTCGCCTTCGTTCAGCGCGGCTTGCTGCGCTTCGTCGTGATCACGCTGGCGCTCACGCATGCGGCGTAGCGACTCGGGTAAAATGTTGTGACTCAGTCCTGCTTCCCAGCACATAGCTTTGTCCTCTGGTACGGGGTTACGATGCAGCTTCGCGCTTACCGAACTCGGGGCGGTCCGCGAGCTCCGTGCGCATGTCCGTGAGCGTGAGGCGCATATCAGCCCTTGCGCTTGGCGTAGGTCGATTTCTTGGGTTTCGATGTCGGCGCAGGCTTCGGCTTTTTGGGGCCGCGGCTCGCGGCGTCTTTGCTGAGCTCTTTGAGCTGTTTCGACGCTGCGCCCTGGAACGAGCGCAGGTTCGCGCGCAGGTCTTTGGTCAGCGAAGCGTTCTTCAGCACGTCGAGCTTCTTGCTGAAGCGATTGGCGAACGTTTCGGCGAGCTGTTGCGCGTCTTTGACCGCGCGCTGCTCACCCGTCATCTGCATCTGGCCCTTTGGCATAGTCGATTCCTTTCAAAAACAGCGGTCACGGCGAGGTGGCGACACAGATCAAAGCTTGCGCGCTGTCAGACTGCGCTACGCCCCGCGTAGGTCGGGGCGGTTGGATTCAAACCAACGACCTCAAGCTTCCTAGATGTACTGCGTCTAGCATCCGTGACCCAACAACTCCGAAGTGGCACCCCAGTATGCTGATGGCGGCACGACCCAACCAGAACCATTCTGGCGGAGTTGTGCGAGTGACACTTCAGAAACAGCGTCCACAGCGATTGGGTAACGACGCATGCCCGCCGACCGGGCTGGTTACACGGTTCGAACGTGTTCTTTGCGAGAAGGAGCGCCGATGTGCATCTGTGGACATGAAAAACGTCGCCAGCGAGTAATGAGGACTCAACTTAGGCGCTCTACCAACTGAGCTACGTCCTGGTTTCCCAGAACGGCAGGACTCGAACCTGCGACCACCCCGTTAAAAGCGGATGTAAAGCCCTCGGCATCTGGCGACAGAAAAGAAACAACGTCCTCAGCGAGTAGGTGAAAGACAAAAATGTTGGAGTCGAACCAACGACCTCCAGCCTGTCGGCCGGCGCTCTACCACTGAGCTAATCTCCCATAGGTTTGTAGCGGGAGATGAAGTGCCTTTCGCATCTGAGGACGTCAGAAAAGTAACGGGCAGCGAGGTGATGACGAGACCTTCAATTGCGATTAGATGGAATCCCGTCGAGCATCTGCCCGCGTAATTAGCTAGCGGTGTTTTTCGCTTGCGTCAAGTCGAGTGACTCGATCTTGTCGACGAAAGCGCTTCCGCTTCCGGTCTTCAAGAACTCCGCGACCACTTTGAATACCTGATCGTTGAACCCGCCGACGTTCAAACGGTCTTCTCCGTTCGTCGCTTGCTGGTGCGGCTTCGGCGTCATGTCGATGCAGACGAGCTTCGCCTTGGGGTTGCGCTGCTTGAGCATCTGCCACTGCTCCATCATCCCCGTGCCCGGCATGCGCTGGTTTTCCAGCTGATCGGCCCACGACTCATAGTCAGACAGGTAGATGACCGTGTCGATGCCGGTGATCGCTTGCCGCTTGTCGTTGATGCCGTTGAGCCACAAAAGCGGCAAGGAACAATCCGTGCCACCCGAGGGCAAGCGCTTAATGTTGTCGATCAGCGTGGTGATCGTGTCGCGCGGGTTGAGCCCGTGATGCGGAATGAGCATCTGGTGGAACGGCAAGAGGATCGCTCGTGGGTTTTTGCGCATCAGCACCGCGGCAAAGAGTGCCGCCACGTCGAGCGCGGAGATGAGCGACGGCTTACCGTCTTTACGCTTCATGAACTCGATTTGCATCGAACCCGAGATGTCGAGCGCAATGACGATGTTGCCCGGGATCTCCGGCACGTTCTCGGTCGCATGCTCCATCGCATCCTGGAGCGCGAACTTGATCTCGACCGGCATGTCCTTGTCGATGTTCCGCCAGGCTTGCAGAAGCTGGTAAGGGAAATTGCGCGACGCGCGCACTTGCTCGCGGTTGCCGATGCGATCGGTGATGAGCTTCAGCATCTCCGAGTCTTTGAGCACGTTGTGCCTCAAAGCCGTGTTCAAGTTCATGCGCGTGAACTGCCACTCCGCACGTTTGAACACGGTGCGCCACTCGGCATCGGACAGCGTCAGCGAGTCCAGGAGCCGAAAGTCGACCTCGGGCACCTCGCGCTCGGACGCCTCGGCCAGCTTGAACGCTTCGTACTGTTTCACGAGCTGATAGAGCTTGTCCGGGTCGTAGCGCTCCATCACGTTGCCGAGCTTGGTCTTCTTGCTCACTGGCCCCGTGAGGTACCCAAACATCGCGCGCTGCTCATCGTGCACGGGCTTCGGGTGCAGTGCTTTGATGACGTCCGCAAGCGATGGGCTCTCGCCGATCTGGTCGCGCATCAACTGCGAGCTGCGACGCTTATTGAGCCACTCACGCACCAGCCGGCGCGCGATGTGCGGCAAGCTCTTGCGCCCGGTGACGCCCGAGCGCGACACCTGGAAGAAATTGCGGAGCATCTTGCCGTTATCGACGATGCGCCTAAACGCCTCGGCGAACGCCTCCCGATCGGGGAAGTAGTCAGGGCCGCTGCCGACGATGCCGCCCCTCAAGCGCGACGAGGCGACGGCCAGCAGGACCGCCGGCATATCCTTGAGCCAGCCGGCTTCGCGCGCGTAGACGGCGCACTTCAGGATGTACTGGGTGCTGCATCGCTCCGCGAGTTTGAGCACCTCAGTAAGCTGCTCTTCGGCGTCGGCATAGAACGTGTCGCCGAACATGCCGGTTGCGGCGTACTGGGCGAGCGCCTCTTTCGGGCTGCGCGAATAGGCGCGACCGCCTGCTGCGTTCTTAGTATCCGCCGGCGGCACGAGTTTGCCGCGCTGCGTTGCAAACAGAGTCTTGTCCATGGTTCTGCTCGAAGGGTGGGGTAGCCCAACGCTGAAGCACTCCGCGACGGTTTCGATAGAACCGACTTGTAGATGCGCTCACGGATGTCGAGCCCACCGTCGCGGAGTGCCCGCGCTTGGCCACCATGACCAAACACGTTGCGCGTACGTTGCCCGCATGTCAGAGCCGCGTCAAGCGACCGTTATCGCAATGCAAGGAAAATCCATGAGCTCACGTAAGCCTGCGCCTCCCGACGTTCTCATCGAGCGCGTTCTTTTGGTCGTTTGCTTGGTTGGTTTTGTTTTGGGTCTGCGGATCGTTTGGGCCGGGATCGTTGATCCGGCTGCGGGCGGGCTCGTGATCGTGGGCTCAGTCATCCTGGCCGTGGTCAGCTGCTGCGGGCTTAGCCTTTCGTCAATGCGCGAGCGCCGCAAAGACGAATGACAAGTCGTGTGCGAGGTGGTAGGCAGTAGTCGGTTCGTTGCCAGGTCTCGCTGGTGCCAAGGTGCAACTTCGGCGCCCTCTTCACGGAGCGAGTGCCTGGTGACGAACTTTTTAACCCGTCCGGCTTGACGATAATCCGAGCCGTGTTAGGTACGCGGTAGTCGATTCGCCTGCTTTGGAGTTGCACATCTCAAAAGCTGGCGATGAGCCACAGGAGAGACGCCCATGCGTGGAGTGATCGTCTTTGCGATCGTGTTGGCGATTGGCTGGGTCGTTGCGACCAAGTCAGGCGCGCTCGAAGACGCGAGTTTTTCAATGCCGAACCTGGGTGGCGCGCATCGCGTCATGCATCGGTAACCCGAGGTCTACAGTTCAACAGGTGACACATGCGTTTACCTTTGTGGATGAGTCTTGTGCTGCAAGTGGTGTTCATCGGAGCGCCCATCATCAGCATTCCATACCTGATGAATGGCAATCCCATCGCCCCGGTGATCATTATCATGGGCGTGCTGGCAGCGCTGAGAAACGCGCCGATCATCAAGGCCAACAGCGCGATCCTACGCGGTGAAACACGGAGAAAACCGTGAAGTCGCTGATTTTCCAATCGGCGATGGTGGGGCTTGTGTTCTACCTTTGCGGTCCGCTGGCGCTTGACGGCGATCCCATTGCAGCAGTCGTATTGATCCCCGCGACGATCGTCGCCGTCAAAGTCGTGAAGAAATTTCGAAACCTTCGACGCCTTGGAACGGTGAAGCCGTGAGGGCGCCCCCGACGCACTCGCTGCAAATGCAGGCGGTGACCGCGGTCGCGCTCGACCTGGCGCTCATCGTGCTCGATTTGCAGGCCAACCCCGATCACTTCTTGGGCTTCTCCGGTATCTCCGAGGGGTGCGAGTACTGTTGGATCATGGCGGCGACCCTCGTCTGGATGGCCTGCATCGCTATGACTCACGAAGGCAACAAACGCAGAGGCATTCATGGCTGATTTTAGGGACAAGAAGATCGACAAGCTGTTTCGTCCGGGCGGCGCGATGTTTGAGGCTGGCATCGAAGATCTTGCTGTTGCGCAAGGTCTTATCCGGAAGCTTCGTCGAGAAGCGGTGGCTCGTGCCGAGTTGACCGCCGAAGAAGACGACCTCACCCTCGATCCGTTGCCCGCCAAACCCACCCCCCAAGATGGCGAAGCAAAAGATTGAGGTTGAAGTGCTGGCGCCCGAACCCGCGCTCCGGGAAGGGTGCAACGGGCGCCAGCACTCGCAGTATCCGTTCACCAATGAGTGGGAGTATTTCTGGGAGCGCTGCAGTCGTGGGTTCACGGACTCAGAGCTTCGGCTTCGGTTCAAAGAGTTTGTAGGTCAGCGCCAGACGGCCCCGTCTCGCACTGAGATCAACCGCTGGGCCGACAAGGTTAACCACCCACGCGGATGGCGCACGCAGAGCAACGCTGAGATTGTGGTGTACTTCGCGCTCGCGTGCTTCGCACTTTTCGTACTTCACACCTTCATCCACGGATAAACCAATGCCAACCAGACTCAAGTTCAGATTCAGCAACGACGACGACGTTGAAGATCGCGTGTCGCAGTCCTTTCCGATGGAAGAGTATCGGGAGCAGGGCGGCAACAGGACGTTGCGGCGCACCACGTTTTTGCCTGAGCGGCGCGAGCCGCGCGCAACGGCAGAGCGCTACGTGCGTAAAGTGAAGATCGAAGAGGTTACCACCAACGACTCGACGGTCAGCCTGCAGGGCGCGATGCGTTCAACGTTCGACATCGTGCAGTTGCTCATCGCCGGAGGCTTGGCCGTGATGGCCATGTACTATCTCGGTGACGCCATCAGCTTCGGGCTCAAGGCTCTGCTTGGGCTCGCCATTTTCGTTGCGGGTTATATGTTCATCAAGAGTTTGCGATCGGACGACGGCGACAACGGGAAGGGCCGCTGACGTGTCCCGACCCCCGACGCCTCCGGGCCCAGCACGAAACCGCGAGAAACGTAACGCGGTGCTACTCGGGATCGTGCTCGCCATTCCGCTGCCGCTTGCCATGGGTTTTCACCCTGGCATTGTCATCGAAAACCTTTGGGCGCTGCCGCTGCTGCTGGTGGCCCTCTACGCGGGGAAATAACATGGGCAAACAACACACCACGTTGGAAGTGACCATCGAACCCGAAGCGGAACGCAAGCGACTGCCGTTCCCCGTGGGCTGGTACCAGGAGTACCATCGCGAAGCGATACGCTGTGCGCCCGTCGTGGACGCCGAGGACGGCGGCAGGGAAAAGGACTACAGTAAGCTGCCGAGCTCGGCGCAGATGCAGAAGGACTTTGCGCTGTTCGTCGAGAAGGTTGGCCACCATGCACTGAGCGACGAGAGCGTGCGCCGGCATGCGCGGAGAATGTACCGATGACCAGCTGCCCCAAGTGCATGACGCTGATGATCGCACTCTTTCAAACGCCGCGCTGTCCGCGTTGCGAGCTCGCACCCGAGCCCAGCGAGAAGGCTGAGCACTTCGAGGTGTTCGGGGCCACGACACAGATGCGCCATGTAGACAGCGACTACAGCGGCGTGTGCTTGTTCTTTGAAATGAAACACGCGCAAGCCTGGATCAATCACCTGGGGTCGCCCTTCAGACTGTTTCGCGTGCGCCGGCTTGAAGCTGACCCAGCCGTGCTGGAGTGGACGACTTCCGACCATTCGGCCGTGCCCGGTGCCAAATACGCTATGGCCAGACTGTATTCGAAGCCCGAGCTGGCCAAAGCGGCGCCGCCGAGTGATGAGCCCACGTTTGTCGTTGTGGAGGTGATGTGATGAACCACCGAGAAGCGCAGGCCATCCTCAAGCGCATCGACTACCCAGGGCTCACCATCGAGCTTTTGTCGGGCGACGGTGGCGCGGGCTACGTGCGCGTGTCCGCGTGGCGCGAAGACGCGCAGACGGGCGAAGCATCGCCGCAAAACGGGCGCAAATGGCGCCTGTCCGAGTACGCGGTGGAGAACGAGGTGGTGCAGACCGTCTTCGCCGCCATCAGCGCCTGGGAAGAGCACGAGCGGCGCGAGAAGTTTCGCTACCTCGGGCAGAAGGTGTTTTCGCCGCATCTCGACCTCGGCAAGCTCGCTACCGCATTGCGCCTCGGCGCGCTTGAAGAGCAAGTCAGAAAGGACCCAACGCCATGATGGATCGCGATGGTTTGACGAAGCTGATGGAAGAGTGCGGCGAGCTCACACAGATCGCGGCCAAGAAGTCGGCGTTCATGGAGACCGACGAGCATCCGGATGGGAAGGGCTCGATGGCAGCGCGTTTAGAGGACGAAATGGGCGACGTGCTCGCGGCTATCCACTTCGTAGCCGCGGAGCTCGGGCTCGACTGGGAGCGCATTGCGCATCGCAAGTCGGATAAAATCCGCACGCTAACGCGCTGGCACGAGGCGCCCGAGAAGCACAGCTGAACCCATGTCCTTCGGCCGATAATTAACATTATGTAAACCAGAAAGTGAGCACGCGTGTCAGAAGAACAAATCCCAGAAGCGGAATTCGAAGCTCTCAAAAAGCTCATCTCTGAGGGTGAGTACGATTTCGAGGAGGAGTCTGAAGACGGTTTCACGTTCAAGCACGTGGATCAGCGCGAGCATCACGACCGGCGCTGGTTTCGCAGGATCGACGAGTTCTTCTACTGCGTTTCCACCGGGCGCTATTGGATGAAAAGTTGGGACCACGGTCTCACCGAGAACCAGGAGCACGAGTACGACGCCTACGGCGATCCGGTGGAAGTGGAGCGTCACGAAGAGCAGGTGACCAAAACGGTTGTCACCTGGACGAAGAAACGCACACCGGAGAAGTCCGATGTCTGAGTTCAGGCGTTATCTCGAGCGAGTCGTCATCAAAGACGGCGCACAGCCGGACCTCGACGGTGAATACGTCCCCGTGTGCACCGAGGAGCGGTGCCAGAAGTACGATGGGAAGCGTTGCGAGCTCATGGGAGCTCGTCCGACCGTGTTCTGCTATCCGGCGCTGATCGACGTTATGGCCGCGCTGCGTGAAGAGGTCTCCGATGTCTGACGCCTGCAAAGAGAAGGCGTACAACACCGCGTACGACGCGCTCTTCTCTGACGAGGGCCGCGAGCTTAGCGCCAAACCCGGCGCCGAATGCAAAAAGTGCAAGCAGTGCGGCAAGTGGCACCTGCGTGCAAACGCCTGGCACCCGGAGAGCAAACCCGATGTGTGACGACCGCGAAGCCGATTATACGTACGACGTGCTTGAGCACAGGCGACACCGTGCTCGTAAAGAGCACCAGTGCTGCGCGTGCTTGGAGACCATCCGCAAGGGTGACGTGTACCAGTCGAGCTTTGCCGTGGGCTACACGCACGAGCCAGACCGCTTCAAACACTGCCTGCGCTGTGCAGCAATGCTCGACGAGATCACGAAGCGTCGCGAGGGTGCACCCATCGCCTGGCGCCTCGACTGCGGCGAAGATTGGCGCGATACGATCGGCGAGCTTCCGGAAGAAGTGGCCACCCTCGCCTTCATGACCGCCGACGAAGCCCAGCAAAAGCTCAGCCCGTTTCGAGGTTCGACATGAGCGATGCGGAAATCTTGGCCGAAATCGACAAGCTCATGAACCGCTTGAGCTTGCTAAGCGGTGTCGTGCGTTCGCATTCGACGCCGCCGCCGTTCGACGCGTTCTACGCCATAAACCGAGCTTGGCGCGAGCTGGAAGCGGCGCGCGAGCTCTTCAAGCGTTTTGTAGATTCCGCAACCAAGTAGGCGAAAGGACTCACCCATGCCACCTCGTGAAAACCGACTCAACCCCCGCGACTGGGGCTACGATCTTGTCCCGTTTGGACTGTTCGAAATCGACTTCCGCATGGAAAGCTCTGTGCTGATCGACCGCTACCAGCGCGGCCTCGGCGTGTGGTCCGAGTTGCTCGCTACGCGGTTTTGGCAGCTCTCCAAACGGAAAATCCTTCAGAACCAGCTGCGCAATTTGCGCGGGGAATACCGCGACTTGCTGCAGACGTTGGTCGATGCGCATCAGCGCGTGCGCGCGAAGCCTGAGCCCATCGCGCGCCTTGCACGCGATCCAAAGACAGGCGTGTTCAAAGAGAGCCGTCGCCGGCCGGACAGCTGGGCGGAGCGGCAGCGCAAAGCCGTCGAGAGCGACGGCTGGACGCCGTCTCCGGGCGCACTGTTCCCCGCCGATGACCGCGGCGCGAGCACGCCCTACTCCGCGCCTGAGCCGTCGCACAGCTCGTACTCCGGACACGGCGGCCACTTCGGCGGCGCAGGCGCATCGGGCAACTGGGACTCCGGAAGCTCGAGCTCGTACGACAGCGGCTCTTCGAGCTGTGACAGCAGCAGCTCGTACGACAGCGGTTCGAGCTCGGACGGCGGCGGAAGTTGCGGCGGCAGTGATTGAAGCGGTTTCTAGGTTTGGAGGTTAAGCCGTGAGTTCTACACTGGCCATTTTTATTATCGTGATGATGCTGACCGCGATCGTGATGGTGCACGAGCTCGGGCACTTCGCTGTGGGCCTGATAGTGGGCGCCAAGGCACGTCGCATCGGACTTGGTTTCAGCATGGGTCTGCCCGTGGTTAGGATCCGGCGAGGTCTTGGCGTTCCGTTCGAGGTTGGCATCTTGCCGCTCGGTGGGTTTGTGCAGTTCGCAACCTCGACCGATGAAGAAGCTGAAGAGGGCGAGCTGCCGTCAGACCTGCTGGAAAATAAGCCCGCATGGCAACGCTTCTGCGTCTCCGCCGCTGGCCCGCTGATGAACCTTCTGCTTCCGGTGGTTGGCGCGTTCTTCTTCGGTGTTTGGCTCTACTTCTTTGGGCCAGACGGGGCGTGGAGAGAGTTTGCCGGGCTCTTTGGGCCGGCAGCCCGTGACTCCGTTGAGATTCAGCTGAACTTCATGGCGCACCCTAACCTGGACGCGCTTGCGGGCCCCGTGGCCGCCGGCAGCATCATCTACGACGCGTTGCGCGAATACGGATGGCCTGTGGTGCCCGTGTACACGTGCGCACTCTCAGTGGGCATCGGACTCATGAACCTCATGCCTATCCCCGGGCTCGACGGCGCGGACATGCTTGGGTGCACGTGGGAGACGGTGGTTGGAAAGCGCGTGCCCACGGCGCTCTCGAGGCCAGTGCGCACCATCTGCAATCTCGGCCTGTTCGGCCTGGCCCTCTACATACTCGGCCGAGACGTCTGGAGGCTGTTTTGAAGTTCAAGCGGTTTCGAGGCTCGGAGCGTAACTACACGAAGACCAAAGGTTCTTGACCGGCGCTCGCGCGCCGCAGCGTAACGAGGGAAGGGTAGCGACAATATGGACTTTCAAACAATACTTGGAATCGCAGTAGTGGCCGGTGTCACGCTCTTTCTGCTGCGAAGCGGGAAGTCGAAGCCGTCCGAGCCTGTCGAGGCTGTGGAGGGCGCAGAGCCGGAGCCGACCGACGACGAGCTCGCCCTACTCCTCGGCCGCGAGGAGATGCGGCGTGCACGCGAGAAGCTGATCGCGAGGGCGGGTATTGCGCGCGCGAGGGGGGCCTCGAGGGGGGCGCCCGTTGAAGACGACGAAGAGGACGCGCTTCCGCACTGAACCACCCTAACGGGCTTATAGGAGCTGCAATCATGGACATCGAATTGCTGGGATTGCTGGGATTGCTGGGATTGATGATCGGTATGGTGCTTGTGGGCGGGTTTCTGGTGTTTTGGTCCACGCGAAACATCGGCAAGCTCACGGCGAAAGACGCCAGTCGACCACAAATACAACTGGAAACCGAACAAGCGATGACCCGCGAATCCTGGAAGACTGAACCCGATCGTGTGGAGTTTGAGCACGCCGGCTTACCCTGCATACTTCGTCGCGGGCCGTTGGGCGCATGGTGCGGCTACGCCGCGGTGCCGCCCGGCCATCCCTATCACGGCAAATCGATGGACGACATCCAGGTCGACGTGCACGGCGGTGTGACGTACGCCGAAGCGTGTCAGGGCGAGATTTGCCACGTGCCCAAGCCCGGCGAACCCGATGATGTTTGGTGGATCGGCTTCGACTGCTCGCACGCGTGGGATCTCGTGCCGGGCATGCTGAGATACGGCGTGAGCGCTGGCCAAATCTACCGCGATCGAGCCTACGTGACCGGCGAAACGAAGCGTCTGGCCGAGCAGTTGGCGGAAAAACGATGACCAAAACCAAGAAGCCGCCGGTGCAGGTCATCTGCTTCCAATGCAAGACCACGCTGCCCAAAACCGAGGCCTGCAAGTGGAGCGATCCGAATGTGGGTAGCTGTTTTCTCTGCCAAAAATGCTCGAAGAACCTGCTGAGGTTTTGACATGCCCTGTACCGTAGACACGAGAGCTGAAGACGAACACGAGCTGAGGGCGCTGATCGCCGAGCGTAACGAGCTCACGCGCATGCTTTGTGCACTCATCAAGCTCATCCCATCCAGCACGGCCCATAAGGTTCCCGGGTTCGTGGAATGGTGGAACAAACACAAAGAAGACGACGCCAAGCGCCGCGCGCGCTTGAAGCAAGAAGCACTCGCCAAACTCACCGAGGACGAGCGCGAAGCGCTCGGGTTTTGACATGAACTTCTGGACTTTTGTTGATCGAAACGGCTTCGGCCTCTTCTGGATCGCGCTCGCGTTGATCGGCATGCTCGGCGGCGTGCTCGGCACGCTTGCCGCAAATTCCGACCGCCAGTGCCAGTGCTCGTGCGAAAAGAAAACGCGATGACCGACCTAGAAAACAAAGAAGCGGCAGCCCCTGAACTTCTCGAACTGTCGCAAGATGAGCTCGGCCAAGTGCTCGCCGGTGAGCTCGACATCGACGCGCTGATCGCAGCGGCATCGGAACGACAAAGCCCGCACCCCACCCTGGAAAGCATACACGAAGACCTAAAGAATTGGCGCGCATGGTTCGACGCAAACCTCGCGACGTGTCACGAAAATCGCCAGAAAATGAGGGCGGAAAGCGAGTTTGCGGTAGTCATTCGTGGCTTGCATTACAAAGACTACGCAGGCGCGAAGAACGCGATGACCGAGCTGCGCGCGGAGCACAAAACGTTCTGGCTTCAGCTCACGGGCGAAGAGATTGTCGAAACGATGCTGTCGCGGATGTGGACTGACAGCACGGCCACGCTGCAGCTCGGGATGTACGTGGGCAAACTGCTCGCGGAGGGCGGTTTCTCGCGGCAAGAAGTGCTGCGTCTCGCTGGCGATCCGGTGTTCATTCTCCACGCGATCACCGGCAGGGTGACGCGTGAAACGGCTTCGGACTTAGCCTGGAAGCACCTCGAAGAGCTCGACGCGATCGATACGGCCTCGGCCGGAGCTACAACCAAACCCTAGCCACTTGCTCGCAAACAAAGGTCCACAAACCCCATGGACGCATTGCCCGAAGACGCGATCAAAACCCTGCGCGATCTGCGCGTGCTCCGCCGCCGGCTGAAGCTCACACAGGTCGAGCTCGCTGGCATCCTGGATTTGCAGCCGTGCTCGCTGCGCCGCATGGAGCTCGGCGACGCCAAGGATCAGCGCAAGCCCCACGACGGGCGCGGTCGCCCGCGCCGCTGGACTACAGAGAGTGTGCTCGCGCGCGCCAACGCACTGCTCAAACGCTGGGAGAACTACCCTGCCGTGCGTGCCGAAGAGCATCCGCGCAAGCCCCACAAATGCCCGTTGTGCGGGACAGACAAGGCGGCGTGATGGGCAGGCGCGTCATCTACGACCCCAAGCTCGTGAGCGCCGTGCGGCGCTGGTACGGCAAACTCTCTTCGCGGCGCAAAGTCGCCAAGAAGCTTGGGGTCTCCACGGGCGTGGTCGAGCGGGTCATGGCGCGCGCGGGCGTCAAACCGCGGGTCAACAACCTCAACCCCAAAGACGAGTGTGCGGCATGCCACCACCTGTGCATAATGCACCGAGATGGGACCGGCGAGTGTCTGCACCCGGAATGCAGCTGCGACGCGGTTGCCCAACCCAAAGCCCATGTCCCCGCCCATCCCATTCCCGCCCGAGCACGTCGAAAGGATCGACCTCATGGGTGTGCGTAACGGCCTATGGCGACTGCTGTTCTGGCTCCACTTCGGCGCGTTCTGCTGGCTCTTCGTTCACAACATGCGCCCGTCCGATCCCTGGCCCAGCCTCGGCGGGATCGCCTTTTTGCTCGCGTTCTTCTGGGTGTTCTCAGCCCATTTTGCAACACTGTTGCATAAGGAAATCTGCGGGATGGTGAACGAGGCGCGCGAAGAGGACTACACCGAAGCGCGTGCGATCGCGCAAAAGGCGATGCCCGTGGAAGCGCTGAAGTTCGACCCGGAGACCAACGGCTACACCGATGTCCGGCGCCAGCTGATCGACCCGCGAATGGGTCTGACGGTGCGGCGCTAACACAGTACAATCCATCCATAACCCCGCAGTCATTCAGGACACAAACCCCATGTCCATTGCCCTGACCCAAAAATCCGCCGTCGCCCTGGCGGTCAACGTTGGCGACGTGATCGTCCGATCGCCTTTCACCTTCACCGCCGTCCCCAGCAACGTCGAAAACAAGCTTAGGCTGCGCGTGATCGACGCCGAAAGCGAGCTCCACCACACGGGCTACGTCGACCACGACTGCGCGGTGATGGAGTTTCGCAAGCGCTGCGCGGAGTCGTTCGCCGAGATCCTCAAAGACCTCAAAACCAAGGTGCTTTTGCAGCGCCGGATCGAGAAGCTCGCGAGCTGACCGGTTGTGATGTGGCCTGCTCCGGGATGAGCTGAAGCCATGTGTACCCCGAAGACGTAGACAGCGATCCCAACGAGCTTGTATTTGAAAAGCAGCTGACGGCGGCCGACCTTGGCGAGCTGTCGGACGACGAGCTCATCGCGCTGGCGTGGGAAACGGGCGACCTCAGCGGCCTGATGCACGAAGGCCAGCTGAGGTTGCGCAACGCCATCCACGCATGGCGCGCGATCGATCAGCTCGAAGAGGTCCACGAGACCGGGTCGATCCCGCTCGTGTACGTGATCGCCGGCGGCAAGCGCTTCGGTAAGACCACGTTGTACCTGTGGGTCGCGTACGAGTTCGCGGTTTGGTATTTCCGCACGTACGGCCGCCCCGCCAAGATGCGTCTCACCAGCGCGTTTCAGCGCAATATCGATGAAATCGCGGGCTCGGTCGTCACACAGGCGTTCTCCACGGCGCCCGACTACGCCGTGCCGACCTACCACGGCAAACGCGGCATTCTCCCCGCCGGTTTGTACTGGCCCGAAGACGGTCCGACCGGCGGCGCACGGCTCGCGCTCGCCGGTATTGACGTCAATAAAGACGCGTTGCGCGGCCAGGAGAACGACCTCGACCTCGTGTCCGAGGCCGCGTTCATCAGCAACCTCGACTACGCGATTCGAAACGTTCTGATTCATCAGTACCAGCAGCGGCCGTGGGCCCGCATGCTGGTGGAAAGCTCGGCACCCGAAGAGCTCGATACAGACTGGGAACGCATCGTGATGCCCGACGCCAAACGGCGCGAGGCGTTTTCCGAAGTCACGATCGAAGACAACACGCGGCTCTCCAGGCGCGAAAAAGACTACTGGATCGGCATGGCAGGCGGGCGCGGCAACCCGAACTGCGAGCGCGAATACTTCAACGTCATTGCCGGCGACCCGAAGCTGCAGGCGTTTCCGGAGTTCAACCACGAGCTCCACGTGCGCCAGTTCGAGAGGCCCAAGCACGCCTACGGGTTCACCGCCGCAGACCCTGGCCAAGTGCACTTATTCGGCCTAATTTGGGGCGAATATGACTTCGACAACGACCGACTCCTCATCCTCGACAGCTGGGCGAAGTCCAACGCTGGTTCGATGGAAGTGTCGGCAGTGTGCGCGGCTCGTGAGTTTGTGCTCTGGGGCCGTTGGCCAGACGTGCGCATGCGGCGAATTCCTCTCCAGCACGACGGGGTGCATGCCGGATGGCGTGATCTTCTATACGGCGACAAGTACGCGAAGCTAGCACCCGAGCTGCATTGCATGGCGACGACGCCGCTGCTCGAGCGCTCGACCAGCGAGCGGCGCCCCGGCGACTGGATCGTGAAGCCCATCCCCGGCGCGATCACGCCGTACTACGACCGCCAGGGCTTTCACCTGAACCCTGCCGCGCGCGTCAGTGACGTTGACAAGCAGCTGATTCGGGACATCGACGAGCACTACGGCCTAGAGTTTTTGGCAACCACCAAAGAAGAGCTCACCACCATGATCCGCAACGTCCGCAACTGGCTCGGGGAGGGCCGGATGTGGTTTGCGCCCAACGCGGGTGCGGTCATCGACCACGTACACTCGGCCAAACGCGACAAACGCGGAAAACTCGCCGAGCACGATGTCTACGGTCACTTTGACCTTGCATCGGCGCTCGTTTACATGGTGCGGAAGGTGGAGCAGTATACAAACGCTCGGCCTCACCCCCCCGAGCACATCCTGCGTGAGTTTCCAGCCGGCGCCACCGTCATCCCTCGTCTGCCATGGCAGCCCAAGCCTGCCCACGAGCTCGCACTCGAGCAGGCTCAAAACGCGGCGCACGGCATCCATCAGCGGGGGCGTTTGAGAGTGTTCGACGGCGGCCGAGGCCGCAGATGACCATGCCAGCAGACCACCTGATCCTTCAGACCTTCGCGACCGTCGTTCTCGGCCTCTTCGCCTACTACTTCGGCGTGGAGCACGGCCGAAAAAATCCCAAGAGACGACCGGATTTGGTCGCTGACTTCGAAGCGCGCGAAACCGCGGAGACTGCGCTCGCGGGGCTCGCGCGCGTACGCGAAGAGCTTTCCGTGCTGCGCAGCGACACGCTACGCGACCGCGATGAGATCCGCGACGAGCTCGTCAAGCAAGGCCGCATCCTCAAGCGCAACGGTCAAGACGTTCAAGACGCTGTCGACCGCTGCATGGCAGAGGCGACCAAGATCACCATGCACATGGGCCAGTCCCAACGGAGAGGGTAATGCCGTTCCTGTACCAAGAAAAACAAGCCGCGCCGCTGCGCGTGTCGGTGGACTTCTACGACGGGAAGCATCCGCACGTCGCGGTCGCCCCGGATACCCACCATGAAGATGAAAGACTCGTGGGCTACATCCTCGCGGGGACGAACAAAGAGCGTAAGGCCGTGCACTACGGCGACGCCATCATCACGTATCCGGGCGAGCCGCCGGTGTACGATGCGATGCCCGCGGAAGAGCTCACCGCCTACTTCGAGCGCGTCAAACCCGACGCGGCCCCCCAAGCGCCTGCACTCGCCGAGCGCTTCGCAGAACCCAACATCGACGACGTTTTGAAAGAGCAGACATGATCACCCAAGTGGACCTCGATAACTGGTTCGTCTACCACAGCCCACGCCCCGGCCAGCAAGAGCGCTACCTAGCACTCCGCCAGGCCGCCAAGCACTTCGCAGAGGTGGCCGTGGCCTGCACCGATGGCAGCGCCGATCAAACCTACGGCATCCGCCTGATTCGTCAGGCCGTGATGACATTCAACCAAGGTATTGCCTGCGAGACCGAAGCGCAGTCCGAGCGCTTCGTGACAGCCAAGGTGAATACGAGCCCGTAACCTTTTTGTGGGGCGGTCCAGGCGGTTTGGACGCCGGACTGTTACTCCGGAAAACGCTGGTTCGAATCCAGCCCCCACAGCCACGATTTTAGGCATTTCTCCGGGATGAGCAGATGCCACTGTGCCAGAAGTTCAGACCCAAAAAGACAAACAGCAAACCACGCAACAGCCCCCCACAGACCCCGCGCACCGGCAAGATCTCAAAGACGCCGGCTTCGTCACGCATCGCGTGCCGCCGATGGAATCGCCGTATTTGACGCGCTTCATCGCTCCCGCGCACGAGGAGATCGAAGCCGCAGCCGTGCTTCTTCGAAAGCTCTACCCCGAGCTCCCCGAAGAGATCTTGAACGACTGCCTCGCCGATCGCTTGAACTGCGAAGCGCTCAACAAGAGCACCGTGGTCTACGTCGCCGTGCGCAAGAGCTACGGCCGTAAGCGCATGACCGAGGCGCAGACCTTCCGCGAGGACCGCGACGGCGCCCGCATCACCGTGCACACGCCGTCCGAAGACCTCGCCAAGGAAGTGCATATCCTCGGCCCCGTGCGGGCACGTGACCACTGGTGCGAAGGCCAAAACGGCTGGCAGAGCGAGCTCAACCGCGCGAGCTTTTTGAACGCCGTGGGCGCGCTCGCGACGCCATGGGCCGTCATCCAACCGGATGCGCCGGGCAAAAAGCAGGGCGAGCTGCCGAAGTTCATCATGCTGCAGAGCTGCTGATGGCAACGCCCACGCTGAAAGACGCGCACGAGCTCATTGCGCGCATGAAAACCTCACTCAAACAGCCGCATGGCTGCCCTACGTGCGAACGTGTGAGCTGGGAGGAGAAGGCCGGCGCTCGCAAAGACGAGATCACGCCGGCGAACGGCTGGGAGCCGTTCTCTGATGTGGCCGGATTCTTCAAGCGCTGCGACGCGTGTCGCGGTGTTCTGCTGTTTCCGTGGGCCGGCAGGCTCGATGCGGAGCGCGTGCTCGCGCACATGAAGACCAAAAGCAGTGCGTGGGCGCTGAATGAGCTCGAGGCTTTGATCTGAAGTAACCGCGCTCCGGGATGAGAGCGGGCCGTGTTGTGTTAGGCGAAAATGTAGTTCCATTCGATCAGCTCCAAAACGGCCTGCCCGGTTTACCGCCGCTCGGCGACATTGCGGACGATCCGCTGCGTCCTATCGATCCGAATGAAGAGCCGGTCATCGACCCGTCCCAGATCTACTGGGCACGCAAAGTCGGGCCGGACTTCATCTCGGAGATCGCCGCCAAAGAGGAAGCGTTTTTCGAGAGCGCGCGTAACCGCGGCTTGCTCGCGATGTGGGTCATCGCCTATGCCGCGCACCATGGTTTGACGCCCGACGACCTGCGCGACTTCGCGACGCAAACCATCGGGTTTTCAGGCAACGAACTGGAGCTCATACGCTTTCACCTGAACTTGATCCGCCCGTACATTCGGCACCAAACCTCGCTTGCGCTCGGTGAGCCGGCGGCGTTCAAAGCGCTCGTCTCGAACAGCGATCACCGCTCTTGGGCCAAGAGCATCCTCACCGACAAGATCATCAACGCGCTCTACAAGCGCTACTCCGCGCCGCTCGACATGGAGGCCGCGGAAGGCGACGGCGTTTTTGGTTTAGGCGGCACGCACTACCGCTGGGATTTTCTCGGTGGCGACGACATGAAGGTGCCTCGCAGCATCCCCATGGAGGATGGCACCACAGCGCAGCACTACTCGATCGAAAAGTCCGGCGAGCCCATCGTGACGCTGGTCTACCCGTGGTCACTCGTACAAGAGCCGCGCGTCGCCGGAGAGCATCAGTGGCGCATGGTGCGCGAGCTTGATAACCGCTGGAACCTGATCGCCAACTTCCCGCAATACAAAGACCAGCTGCTCGCGGTCAAGACCGACTACGACCGCTACGACTTCGGCACGCTTTTTCGGCTCGAAGAGCTCTACTACACGAGCAAAGA
>Ga0315910_10000171_pt1 | contig 75826 bp, 106 predicted proteins | sample EdamamesoilMG_FD_204470 | JGI IMG/M metagenome (GOLD analysis project Ga0315910, IMG submission 204470) | Garden soil microbial communities collected in Santa Monica, California, United States - Edamame soil | ecosystem: Environmental > Terrestrial > Soil > Garden | place: USA: California... | reverse complement strand
ACTCCGCCGCCGCCACCACCAGAATCTGACTTGAATACAACCTGAGAAGCCGCCGCCTGTCCGCTCGCACCCCACGAGAGCGTCGGATTCGAGGCCGTCGCGGTCGTCTGAATCCACGCAGCCATTGCCACACCCATGTGGCCGCCGCCAGCAAAGTTCACCTGCTCCAGAATTGAGAACGACCCATCCACGCCAATCGTGTTCGTCGTATCGAAGCACAGGCCACCAATGACAAGGCAACTGTCTTCGCTGGGTGTCAGTGACCCCGGCTGCAAAGATGTGATCGCAGTGTTCGCTGCCCCACTCTCGTCATCAAAGACGCTACTGGCGTGTGCCCCGCTGTAGGCGGCCACAGCGATTGAACAGAAACTCGCTCCCGCTGGTGTATCCGCCGTGAATGTATGACTGGCATCCGTGCTCGGATTCAGGCAGTAGTAAATCCGGCAACGGGGATTCGTTGTCGAGCGTGCTGTCGTCGCCGTCCAACTATTCCCCTCGCTGTCCGTGACGGTTGTCTGCCCCGCTCCGGCATAATCCCCGACGACGGCAATCAACAGCGTCGCACCGCCGGTATCCATCGCCACAGTGGTAACATCACCGCCACCGGGCGAGCCTGCCGATACGCTGTCGATGAGAGAAAATGCCATCTATTTCACGCCTTACGGAATGTGCTTCAATGCCGGATATTGCTCATCGAACACGTTGACGCATCCGATTTCGCCTTCAACAGACAGCCGCTGATGCAGTTGCTCCGGGGTGATCGTGAGATGGGTGTATCTCACGGGCTTGAACGGTGACGCCTTGACGGTCGGATTGACTGGAAATGCGATTGAAGAACCACCAGAAGACACTCCCGGAAAGTAAATCGGCAGGTTGTATTGCTTGCCGTCGTCGCGCCAGACGGGGCCGCGTTTGTAGAACCCCGGAACGCGAGACACGCGTAGTGCTCCGGACTGTTGGAACGTCGCACCTGCCGGGGGGAAGAACGCTCCCGACTCAGTGTGGATTGTGTTTGTTGCACCGAAGTCCATTGCTTGATCGGCCCACAACGTGGCGTTCGGGTGATCCATACCCCGGATGCAGTGGAAGGTGTTGCCGCTGGTGATGAATTTGCGGGTATAGAACGGCGTGATGGCGAAGTCTGGAATCACGAACAGGCTGTTCCGCCATTCCGTTCGCCAGTCCACATCGGGGACGCCCGGTTGATCGGCGGCAATAACGCCAAGCTGCATCGGGTCATTGAGATTCAGATATCCCGCGTGTGCAGGCGAGAGAAACTGGCAATTGTCGAGGATGACATTGCCGCCGTAGAGGCCCAGCCGGTGATACCCGCCGTTGATCGGCATCAGCAGGCTGGTGTTCCTGATCTCGACGTGCTGGTTGTAAATCTGCGCCGGATCATCACCGGACCCGCACAGGAACTGCGGACGGCAGTTGCCGAAGTGTCCCACGAACGGCTGATAGAAGATGCCGCCGTCAATGACCGCCCCTTCCCCGCCGAAGTAGTTGAACGTCAGATAGGCATGGCTGTTGTTGTACCGCTGAACCGTCATCACATCCTTGAACAGCGTTGTCAGTCGTGCCCCGCCTTGAATCACGTACGGCTGAGCCGTTGCCGGGTCGCGGGATCCCATCAGCGTGACGCGGTTCAACTCGCCGCGAATCTGTCCCCAGACAGCCGCTCCGGATGCCGCTGCCGGATAGCTGCTGCGAGTGATGACTGTCTCGCCCAGGCCAGTATTCAGGAACGCCTGCAGCCGTGCCGGGAGTATCGTGTTCCCGGTTGCGGGATCGTACTTGGCGAGCGGGGATGGCAGAGTCTTGGGACGTTGCCAGTTGGCGTTGTAGCCCCCCAGAATCCGCATCTCCGTCGGGTTGTAGTAGTCGATGGTCCATTCGTTCGGACCCATGTCATAGACCCCCACCTGCACTGCGACGACAGGTTTGAACGCCGACAGCGCGGCCTTGAACTCCGCGACGTTTGTGCACAGCGTTGCCCCGGCTGGCGGGCTTTCCATATCACCGGGGTTGGTCGGTTCTGTCGGGGGAACAGGTGGAGGCGGGTTGTCCGGAGGCGGAACGGGGGTTGGGCCGGGCGGGGGTACAGGGTCCACCGGCGGGGCGGGCACATCTTCCGGCGACAGCCGGTCAACGACCAGACGGGCGATATCGAGCAGGAGCTGTTCCGTTCGGCTGAGCGGTTCCGCTGGCGCAGTCTGTTGCGGAGCGAGCAGGGCGAGTGTCAGAACGAGAGTGTGCAGTGAGTGCATTGTGTGTGTTCCTAATTGACAGGGGAGTGCGTTCCTCACCCGCCGTTGATACAGTTGGCGTACGCTTCCTGCGCCGTGACCACGCCCTGTTCCGCCGTGACCAGTTGCGCATTGATGCTCACCAGTGCGGCCTGATAGGCGGCAATCTGTTGCTCGGTAAACGCCTTTTGCGACAGCACCGCGTTACGGTACGCGATTGCCATGCTGAGACTTTGCGATTCGCTCTCGCAGGCCATTGGAATACTCCTCGTTGAATTCAATCATCTTCCAGAGCGTGGCCAACGTGTCCGGGGCTTGCACCAGCACGGTGTTCTCGTTGTGGTTTCGAATCGTGTTGTCGAGATGCACCGGCGCACCAGCCAGCCCCAAGGCTCGATCCAGTTTCCCTTCGATGCTCGCCAGCCGCCGATCCAGTTTTTCGGCATCCAGTTCAAGCCGCCGATCATCACTGACCTTGACCTCTTTGACGGCGTCGATCTTCTCCGTCAGCGTGGCCAGATTCGTCTGGACGTTGATCAGCGACAGCGTAGTCCAGCCTGCCCACGACAACGCACCAGTGAAGACCGCCACCAACACCACGGCTGCGGCGGCCTTAGTGCTGTTCGAAACCTTGGTAGACGCTTCAGTCATGGTCTTGCATCCAAAGGGCCATGAATCTTGTTGAGCAGGGCCGTGTTGATTTCCTGCAACCGCTTCTGTTCCACCTGAAACATAGCCCGGTCCTGCGTGTGCTGCTCAATCACCATCGACAGCCGCTTCTCATGCGAATCGTTGATGTATTCCAGCCGGGCTTCCACCCGGTCAATCAGCATCGGAACCCCCTGCCACATCGCCGCCAGGACAAGCAGCAACAGCACCGTGCTCACCCCCTGCTGAAAGGCGAATTCCAGGATTCGGTCCTTCAGGCTGAGATGGGACGGTGCAGGCTGTGTCGGTGGTGGCGTGGCGGTTTCCATAAGGCGATCACCGATTCTTGACGACCGTACAACGATGCCGGGTGGCCAACAGTTCCGAGACGACCGACTCAATCCGGTACACGACGCTGCTGCTGTCCGTGATGGTGTCCCCGGCCTTGGGGAGCGTGCTGCCCAGTGTCAGTGAGTGCAGGATGAATTGCAGTTCATCACTGGACAGGTCCGCCTGTCCGCCGGTTCTCCGATTGACGTTCCTCCGTTCCGCCGTGACTCCCGTGACCGTCGCGCCCGAGGTCAACACCGTCAACGTGACGGATTCGATCCCCGCAATGTTCTGATGCCTCGTCGCCAGAAATTCCCGTGACACCATTACAGCTCCACGGCCTTGTATGTCTTGATAAGATATTGCACCGACCCCACCGCCGAAGCGATCGTGTCGGGAGTCATGTACGTCGCGGACCAGTAGTCCAGACTCTCGCTTTGCAGCGGTCCACCCGTCCCGCGTTGATTCCTGAATTGAGCCAGCATCAGGTGCACCGCCAGCACGATGTTCGTTGGCACGGTAGACCAGCCCGCAACGTACGTGACCTTGATGTTGCCAATGGCGTCGGATGGCGCTGCCAATAGCGTCCCACTCCGCGCGGCAAATGGTCGCGACCAGACGCCGCCAATCCGGAACAGACGTCCTCCCATGCTGGCCGTGCCACCACCGGTCGGTTGATCAACCTGCAGCGCATAATCCGTGCCCGCTGTCAGCAGCGTCGCTGCCGGAAACGGATCGGACGCGGTCCCGAAGTAGGCGTCGTCGTCCTGATACGCGGACGTAATCGACTGCACCGGCGTCTTTCTCAGCCACAGAGAATTGGTCCCCGTCCCGCTATAGTATTCGGTGACGTTGGCCGACTCGATCTGTCGTCCCATCTCGGCAGCCAGCGCCGCCTCTACCTGCGGGAGAATCTGGGTCAGGAACGCATCTTCAGCGGTGCCGCTGATCCCGGCGTAGGTCTTGAACGCGCTGATGGTTGTGATGGCCATGCATTAGTGTTCAATCACAAGAACGACAGTACCTTGTTTTGCGTTGCCTGCGTTCGCCAGGACGGGCGTCAGGTTGCCCGCTTCAATGAATCGCTTGTGATAAGTCCCGACATTGGGACAGGTTGCCGTGGCGGTCGCGTTGCTCAGGTTGGCTCCCGTTGCCGCCAGCACATCGATTCCATCGGCGTCTGTGATCGTCATGTCGTACTGGTCCGTCGGCTGCACGCCACCTGCACCGGGGATGAACTTGACGAGTTTCAACAGCCCATCCCGGACGGCAAACGTATTGGCGCTGACTACTCCCGATGCGTCAGAGGTCCAGAGTACGGAATACTTCGTGGAGCCGCGCAGGTCGGAAGTGGTGACGGCGATTGAACCAGCCATTCACTGCCTCCCCCACGTTAGGCTTTGTCAACCACGAACTCAAAGATGAAGTCGATGTGCGTGGCCGTGGTGATCGCCGATCCGGTGACGCCCACGGTGATGGCCGTGTTGGCATCGCATGCGACGAAGCTCGCTCCGTCGGCCAGAATCGCACCGCCAGTATCACCGGCTCGCAGTTCCGCACTTTGTGTCAGAGACGCCTGGGCGAATGCTGCCAGCTTAACGGCGCTAGATTGAGTGCCAATCACATCAACCGTGGTCACGGCTCCCACGGCACCGCCAATGGCGATGGCCGAGCATTGAATCATCCGGTACTTGAAACCAGGCAGAGCGGCCAGCAGCGTGGCTCCAGCGTTGACCTGGGCAATCGTGAACCGTTGCCGAATCGACTGGACGAATCCATTGCCGACCGGGGCTTGCACACCCACCACATTCCCGGAGTTATCTTTCCAGACGGGAACACCGGCAATCATCTCGGTTTTGAAATTGGCGGCCATTGCCTGTGTCCTTCGTTGTCAGTCCTGATCGTGATGCACTTCCCTGACGCAGCCAGCAGCCTCAGTTGAGGCCGAGTGCCAGTGGGGCTGTGGCACTCTTGTGAGAGGCTTTGCGGTCTTGCAGCGTAATGCCGTCGCGGGGTTGGAATCTGAGATTGACCGGGTGGTTGTCCGGCAGGTTGGGGGCGTAGGCAAACGGGTCTTCCGACACCATCTCGTACACCGCCTGTCGGGTCGTCGGATCAATCCGGCCCTCGAAGCCCTGCTGGTCATCCTTCATGTAGCCGCGGGGAACCTTGATCATCTTCCGGGCATTGTCCGTTTCCAGTGCCGTCGTGATCTTGCCAGCGGCAATCTGTCCCGACAGCTTCTGGAATGCCAACGCCCGGCGGTAGGCGTCCAGTGCCAGTTGTTCCGGGTTGACGGACTGCCCACGCATGTTGATGGCGTCGCGGTACAGCGCGAACGCCATCTCCTGCGTCTTGTCGTCCGCCTTCGTGTCTAGCGCGGGGTTCTGCTTGTCCTGCTTGTCGCTCATACGAATCACCGTCTCTAAGGTCGCCGTGGTGGTGTGATGCCCGCCGTATTCGGGTCGCTTACGAAATCATCGTGCGGGGAACAGCCTGCGGGTAACGCGGTTCCAATCCGAACAGAATCACCGCCGCCGTGACGGTCTTGTTCGCCGTCTCGGCAATCGAGAACTGCACGTACTTGTAACCGGGGGCGGCCTGTTCGACTTCTTCCGCCGTGACCTCGACATAGTGCATGGCGTTGGCCACCGCATGATTGACTGTGAAGTTGTAGCCCGCCGCCGCTGCCACGGCCTGTGCGCCCCACGTGTCTACCGTGGTGGACCAGCGGAGCGACTGATGCCGGAAGCCCATCGCCACCGTGGTGCTGGGCGTGGTGTTGTCGCAGGCCAGCGCCGTCACCAGATTCGAGACGCCAGTGTCCTCGATGGCCCCGGTGATGATCAGCATCCCCACGCGGCGATAGTTCGCCAGACTCACAACGTCCGTCGTGACGCCGCCCGCGAAGCGGTCAGCCGCAGGCACGATGCCCTGCACAATGTGGGCTCCGAAACCGATGAGTGGTGCATTCGTATCCATGACGGATTCCTTGTGGCGGATGAACTGACTGTGATGGACTGGCTCCGGCTGTCACGCTGACGTGACCGCGTTTGCTTAGGACCGCGTTTCCGGGGTAATGAACGAACTCTGAGTGTTGCTCCCCTTGTACGGGGTGATCGGCGACGCTTCCCACGGCTGGCCGTCTACCCGCATGGTGAACCGCAATGCGGTCTGGTCCGTGAGGAATTCCACGTGGACCGAGACTGCCTGGGCGATGCCACCCTTGGAGATGGTCACGTACTGACCCAGGTCCGCGAGGACGATGTCGCCCGTCGTTCCGACCGTGGCGTTGAATTCGGTTTCGATCCGTGGCGCGGTTTTGAGCATCTGCGGTGCGACACCGGCGATGCCGTTCGTGGGGCGGTACAACGCCACGCCAGCAGTGCCGATCGACTGGGACAGGTTGTCCAGTTGCGGGCCGCAGTCCTGATTGTGGAACCAAGCGTAGTTGCCTGCCACCAGCCGCCTGGCCCACATCTTGTCGATGTTTTCGGCCACGATCGTCGCGGCGGCCTGACCAGTTTCTTTGGTGATGCTCAGCAGCGACCCGGCGTTCATGATCCCCAGCGGCTGGCCAGCACCAGTCCCGTTGAAGACCGCGTCGCCCAACATGAAGTTGAACTCGTCGCCCACAGCGCGGGAAATGTACTGCTCCAGCGCCATTCCGGCATCTTGAATCAGTTCCTCAGTCAGGTAGGTGACGATCATCAGCTTGCGGAGTTTCAAGCTGAACTGCCGCATCGTCGGCTTGGTCGCCGTACCGGCGGCACCTTCCGCCGTCCAGTAGCCACGCAGGCCACCATGCCGGGAGCCGTTGGCCCGGCTGGTTTCTGCATTGGCGGTGAACGTCAGGCTGTTGCCGGATACGGAATACTGATCGGTCATCTGCCACAGAGCGTTGTTGTACACCCGCTCCATGATCTGGGTATTGAATTCCGGCAGGACCAGTGCCCCGCCATCCATCGCCACCTGTGTGCTCATCCCCTGAATGGCCTTGGTGATCGGCTCCAGGTGTGCCGTGTGCTTCGTGCTCCACGCTTCGGCGCGGTTGTCCCGCTTGGCGAGATAGCCGTCCCGCAGGAACGCCCCCAGAGATCCCCAGTCCTTGTCCCGCTTGTATCCCTTGGGAAGTTTCGTCGGCATGGTCCGCAGGCTTTTGCCCGGACCAAGTGCTGGCAGGACCGCCGTTTCTTCTTCACCACCCCAGTAGGCCACCGTCCGACCATCGCGGTTGACGTGCACCTCCGGGGTGTCGAACGACCCCAAGGCCTCCTCGACGGAACCCATTTTGGTGATCAACTCGTCCAGTTTCGTCGTCATGTCGGTGGCAGGCATGGGCGTGTCTTTTCGTTCGTCTGGAGTAACTGGCGTGATTCAAACACTACGATTCGTAGTCATGCGCTACGCGCGTTTCTGGGCGGGGCTGGCAATGTGCAAGTGTGGCGTGCGGTCTTCCAGCTTTCTGGTCAACGCTGCGAGTTTGTCCTCGACCAGTTTCAGCTTTTTGGCCATTGCCGTTTCTTCGTGGGTCCGGGCCTGCTCCAGCAGCCGCTGCATCCCCTTGACGGTCGCTTCCAGTTTCAGCTTCTGCGGACCCGTCAGGTTCTTGGCTCCCAGCAGTTCCTTGAGGCGACCCGCGAATCCATTGAACTGGCTTTGGACCAGCACGCCGGAACGTAGAAACGACTTCAGGCTTTCGGCCTGCTCTTCTTCCTCATCGGCAGTATCGTCGGTCTTACCGAGAGCGGGCATGTCGCTGTACTGGCCGGAGTACGTTCCTTCAATTCCCGCCAGCAGGTCTTCCAGGTTGGCGATGGCTGCCGTGACGACTTCGATGACCGATTCGTTTTCGAGTGCGCCCATCCCCTGCTTGGCGTTGTTCACCAATTGGCCGACGCCGTTGTGCAGGGCCGACAGGTACTGCGCGCCGTACTTCATGTGCGTCTCATCGGAGACGGGTTCGGACCCGGCGTCATCACCGGCAGGCTCTGGAGTTTCGTGTTCTTCCGGTTCCCCGGCAGGTTCAGCGGCCTTGGTCTTGTCTTCGTCTGCGTCGCTCCCCTTGGGAGTGGACTTGACGACCTCTTTGACGGGCGTTGGATTCGTGTTGAGTGCCATACCAATCCCCTGTGCGGGCCTGATTCCCAAACTCTTGAACGTATGCAGCAGCGGGCGGGCGAGCGTCTCGCCTTCAAACCGCCGCTCACGGATGGCCTTGACCAGCGTGTCCTGATTGCAGCCCACCGCGACGAACGACCATTCGGCCAGCCCCCACTGGAGCATCAACACGCCGATCATGTCCCGTTCTTCATCGACGACCAGATCGGTTTCGATGGGTTCTGGCCTGACCGACGCGGCCCGGATGGCCTTGGCGGCCACCAGACCAAACACCTGCGTTGACAGTGGCGTCTGCCCGTGAAAGTAGGCCGACGCGATGACTCCTGACTCGTCCGCCGCCAGAGCCAGGTTCCCTGCCTTGTCCTCGCACATGGCGATGGGCAGCGACCCGCCATCTTCGGCGCTGAATCCATGATCCCACAGGACCACGGGGTTTTTCTGATAGTTGTCCACCACCAGCCCGGTCGGAATCAGGATGTCCCCGACACGATCGGCAGCCGACGTGCTGATCACCACGTTGTGAATGGCCATCCCGGATTCATCGACGGTCGATTGCTCCAGGGGGACGTCCAGCACCATCGCCGGATCAGCGCCATCCGCCTTGTACAGCCGGTGCAATGCACGCGTCCGACCAGCCAGCACTTTGGCCAGAGCGTGATGCCCGATTCTCTCCGTGACAGTTGGCATGCCAGAAAGAGTACGAATCGTCCTGAGACAGGCAAGCTACGCGCTCCAACTGGTTGGAGTGATCGCTGCGCCGGACAGTCCCTACCGGGCGCTAGTCTGAAGCGTGTGGCCGCACTTGGGGCAGCGGCGGTATTGCGTCTTGTACCCGCCGTGAGACTGCGTGCCGTTGCAGATGCACGGGATGTGGCAGTGGGGGCAGTACGCGGATGACGGGTCCGGCAGTCGATACCACGGGACAGCACGGCGCGGGGCGTCCCCCTGTTGACCGATGTTGCTGGCGGCGGCCATCACGAACGTCCTTGTGCGGGGCACTGTCATAGGGCGCTGTCGCTCCACTCAGAGAATCAGGGGGGCAGGTTCGGCAGGTTGACGTACTGAATCCAGCACCGGCAGTTGGGGTGCGCGGGAGGACCGTCCGTAAACTCTGCCGCCCACGTCATTCGTTCCGCCCCGTCCAATGGCTCGCAGACGGGGCAGACCCTGTCGTCCCGTTCCGTGTACCACGTGTCCTCCAGGGACAGGCCATACGTCCCCCGCATGGACCATTCACCGCCCGCTGTCTGCGCCGTTGTCACTTGATCCAACGCGATGCCCGCCGCCCGGCCTTCCCCGAACAGCGACTCCCACGTCTCGTTAATTTCCTGCTCCAGTTCGTCCAGTAGCTCCTGCGCATGGTCCGGATCGGCGCGGTACTCCGCTTCTGCCTGTTGCCTGCGTTCCCGCCAGACTTCCGCCTTGCGTTCGAGTGTCTCCACGGTGTGATGCAGAATGGCCGTGGCGGACTGACTGGCCTGTTGTGCTGACCACATCCGGGCCTGCGTCTGCGCCGTCGTGTCCGCCGTGCCGTGCGCGGTAAACCAGCCGTGCGTTTCCGCCGACGACAGGAAGATCAGAATCAAAATCGCCGCCAGTTCTTCCTCATACTCCCGCCGAATCTTGCGCCAGTACCAGTCCGGCACGCGCTCCACCACCGGCGGACGCCCCATGAACGCCTGCAACTGGACGCGATGCCGCTCCAGCACGACCTGCATGACTTCGGTCGCTTCAACGTCCAGTTCTTCGCGATTGGGGATTTCCATGACACTGTGATCACAACTGTCAAGTGGCGGTATTCAGTAATCCCTGACGGATTCGCATCTCCTCGGCGATAGCAGGGATGGTTTGTAACGTCGCTGGAACGTATACGGTGTTGCCATCGTCATTCTGGATCACCAGCAGGAGCAGACAGGACTGTGCATCGCGCTGGCCATCAGCGCCAATCTTCGTCAGCGATTCGACGACCCGAGGCGTCACGTATTCCATGACGGACTGGGTGTCCTCAAACAGTATCCGTGGCACTGGTACGGAAACATGGGCTACCGTTCTGCTGGTGTCACTCACTTGTCACCTCGGATTCTTGATCCCTCACGATCTGACAGTGAATCAACTGCCGTTCAAACAAGACTCCCACGTGCCGGGGTCCGTCCGTCAGTTCCACCCTGTCGCTCCATTGTCCCATCAGCCGCTTGAACTCATCCCGCATTGGCCGTCGCGGGATGAACGGCGACTTGCCCAACACGGGGTGATGCAGCCATTCCCCGGCGTCGGCTGTTTCCGGTTTCGCTTCGGGGACGCTACCCCCGGCAACCAACAGGCGTGGCATGGATTACTCCGGGGTTGAGGGAAAGGCGAACCGTCCGTGACCATTCCCGGAAGCGACTGCTGCTGTGTCGTTCATGGCCTCTGTGCCGATGGCCGCTCCATCCCCGCCTACAGGGTTCGGAGTCGTCGGCTCGTCCGTGCCTGCGCTCCCCATGATCCGCAGTGCCTGCTCCGGCTTGAGGTTGAACAGAATCTCCAGTTGTCCGATCCCGGCATCCCTGGGGATCAGACCCGCCGCGACGTTCTCCACGATCTTGGTGGCCGCCTGAATCTGCGCCCCATTGAGCACGAACTCTTCTGCGACCTGCACATCCTGCGAGATGGCGATGTCTTCTGCATCGCCTGCCTCTGCGATCGTCGTCGCTGCGGTGGCTGTTGGCTGCGTCGCTTGTCCCGCCAATGGCAGTAGCGGGAACTGATCCCCTTGAGACAATCCGGGCCGTGTAGGATTCGCCAGCGCCTGGCTCGCAGTCTGATCCGGCTGCAACTCCTGACGACCGGCAATCGCCCGGCCTCGAGCGCCACCCCACAGCGGACGACCGCGCAGCGACCGCACCTCGTCCACCTCGATGGCCCCGGCGGCAATGTCGGTTGCAATCTCCCGCTCGGTGATCTCGGCATTGTTGATCGGTGCCGCTTCCATCTCGACCGTGAGTCCTTCGGGGTACTCCAGAATCTCACCACCGGGATGAATGGGGCTGGGCCGACGACGGCCAAACCAGCACGAGTCCGCTTCCGCCAGCATGTCGAACAATGGTTGGCACGTTCCACTGATGAACTGCTTCAGGCTGGCATAGTACGCCGCGTAGGCTCCCGCCTCTTGAATCCCGGCAGCCACGGGGGGCGTTCCCATCAATGCCAACACGGCATCGCGGGCCTGCTTGTGCCCCTCGGTGTAGTCCATGTCCTTGGGCGTGGTGGTCAGCGTCGTGACTGCCTTGCCGTTGGTAATCAGCACCTTGCGGTGATTGGTCGAGCCGCCATATCGCGACTGAAACTTGTCGGCAATCTGCGTCAGTTCTTCGGGCGTGGGATTCACATCATCTGGCAGCGTAATCACCAGTGACGGTTCGAACCCGTTCAGCATCTGCGACCAGCGGGCGATGTTGATCTGGTCCGACACGTCTACCAACTTGGCGCAGGCCGCGACCATCGACAGGCCATCGTCCTTCAGGATTGGATGTGGCCAGCGAATGACCTGACATTGCTCCGCCGGGATCACCCGACCGATGGCGTTGAAATACCCGCTCATCTCCACAAACCCCTGCTCATCCACGGGCGAGTAAAAGCGGCTCGACATTGGGTCAATGCGATACCCGCCGCGTGGGAGTTCCCGGCTGGGCAGCACGGGCGCAGCGCAGGCTGTGGGGATCACATGCCGTTCCACCGTGGCTCCCGCCTTGTTGGGGATGTTCCACACGATGCACGTCCCCGTCAGTTGAATCTGCATCGACTGCTCGTAGCGGAACAGCGCCCCGGACTGCGCGGGGTTGGGATATCGCATCAACCGGACGATTCGTGAGTCTTCCGGCAAGGGGTCCGTCTTCTGCTGCTCCTGCCCGTACAGTCCCTTGAGTCGTTTCCAGTATGGGCGATTCCCCAATCGCAGCGACGGCGAGTCCCGCCACAGGGTGCGGTCGTGCTGCCGGTGTGACTTCCGCACCGGCCCGGTCATACCGGAATCATCGAACACGTTGACCGTGGCCTGCATGGCCTGCAAGCAGATCGCTTTGAGGGCGATGGCCACCCAATCCGTACAGTGCTCCGCTTCCCGCCGGTGATCCGTCGCCCAATTGCCGGGCTGATTCGCGGACAACGCCTGACGCAAACCGCTCACCGCGTGGAACGTCGTCCGCTCCAGGGCGCTGACTGGCGTACCCGCCACACGCTTGGCAGTCGGACGGGGGGCGGCTTTGGCTGGCTTCCGGGCCGGTGCGGCTTTGCTGGTCTTGGGTCTGGCCATCGGCGGTACTCTCCCTGTCGAATCAGAACGAATCGTAGTTTAACTGCACGCCGCCACAAAGGAACGCTGCTTTTTCAGTTTCATGTACGCTCCCGCTGCCGCGTCAATCTGATCGTCCGTCGGACTCTTGTCTTCCCAGCGCCACTCACAATGTTCTTCGATAAATGGCCGGTTCCAGTGTGCGTCCACTAGCAGTACAGTGGGTACGCGGGTATTGGTTGTCGAATCAAGCTCTTCTTCCCAGTTATTGTAGCGGGCCGACTTCGGTCCTGTGACCCGCTCGGTGCGAACGCTGAAGCTGGAGAGCTCCCGTACTGTATTTTCCGCAGACTCTTTGCCACCGGAACCAGGCTCCTGCTCCTGCCAGATCGTGTAGTTTTTCCAAATCTCGGCATCGTATTTCGCGACTCTCTCCATGTGCATTTTGCGATTGGCCGCTGACCATTGCCCCCGCTCCACATCGACAACGTAGTACAGTCCTTCGTGCCGGACTAACAGCACACCGGCAGTCCAGTCACCGCCACCTTCAGTTCCCGCCTTATCCCAATAACGAACGGCCACGCCTTTTTGATTGATATCTTTGGGTAACGCAGCCCGCGTCACAGTCGTGAACCACGCTCGCTTGAACCGATCTCCTTCGGGGTCTTTGGGCATTTGCTGTAGCTGGCCCGCAGCCCGCGACCGCAGGCGGCGTTGCATCCCATCGACCACATGTGCCGGGAACCGCTCCGGACAAAGTAGCTCTCCCCGCGTCGTTCGGGGATCGGTGAATCCCAGCGTAGTCGGCTGCCTGGGGTTTCTTACAGGATGATCCGGATCGTATTCCATCGGCAGGCAAAGGTGCTCACAGTCGCCGTAATTCAGCATGACTTGCGAAGCATCATCTTCCGACAGTCTTTGCATGATAAGCAACAGTCGCACATCAACATCGACCGCCACGCCGCGAGTCGAGAGTACGCCATCAATCCAGTTACGAACATCACGTAGGCTCACATCGCCCAATGCTTCGTCAACCTTGGGATTGTGGGGATCGTCTATTACAACCCCCATCGGGTGTTTTCCAAGCGCCCTCCCCTTCGGTGAGGTGGCCAACATTTCCCCGCCGGTTGCATTCTGAATCAGCCGGATCGTGTCCCGCTTTTTGGATTCTTTGGTTGTCTGGAGATTCGCCGCTTCCGGCCATCGCTCGCGATACCATTCACTCAAGAGAACGTTGCGGCGCTTCGTCGAAAAATCGTCCGCAGTCGGCTGATCATAGCTCGCGCATAGCCAACGGAACCACGGTCGGAACGTCCAAGACCAGCACGGCAGCACTACCGAAGCAATCAGCGATTTCGACATACCCGGTGGAATGTTGACAAGCAGCCTCTTGAAGCTGTGCCCGATAACACATTCCTGCGCGTGATCGCAGATCGCACGGACGTGCCACGAATCATTAAACGGATGCGCTGGCTCCAGCGTTGGCCAAATGCCAATTAAAAATTCATGCAGACTCAGGCCCGGCGTCCCCGGATTCGATTCCGCTATCAACTGACGAATTAGCGAAGTCCGTGTTCGTGGGGCCTGCTGATCCATCCACTCCTGAACTGCCTGAAAGTCCGTAGCGATCCGAGAGTGCAGCCAGAGACGATCGGATTGAGTCAGGATTTCCATGCAAATGCAAGTGGCTGTGTTGTTCTTTGGCAGGGCCTTGTTGTTCGGCAAGATTGATTCTGTCTGCGAGCAACAAGGCTTTCGCGGCGGAGACACGTTCACGGGGAGCTAGGCCGCTATCCAGAATGATGCGAGACAGGCACGAGACGACCGCTTTGCGAAGAGCATCTGTCATCGGCCAGCGCTCTTTGATCGCTCGCGCCAGCAGGCGAGTGTCGCTGGTCTGACCACCGGGAGAAATCGAAGCGGGGAGCATATTGGCTCCCCCTTGCCCCCCAATCTGATCCATCGGCATGGCTGATTCTGTCATATTGGGGAACCATTCTCCATTACAGATCGCATTCTGATAACCCTCAATCCGTACCTTCCCCGAACCCACCGCGTATTTGCCGATCAAGGCTGGGCCGCAATCGCTCCCCGTATCCGGTTGCCCTCATCAGGGGAGTCCTACACCCGTGGTCCGTGTCCGGCCTGACAGCCCCTCGATGAGTTGAGGATGCCGCCGCTCCGGATGGTCCGTCCCCCCGTTGTCGGTCTCAACCACTGGGCCGGGGAACCGTGTCGCCCTGTTCGGAATCAGTCCGTGTTGGTATTCATACTGTTGCGTTCTCATGCCGTTTGTCAACCTCAACCCGCTGGATGACTGTCGTAAGCCGATGAAGAAGCAACCTGCCGTAGTGCCTGATTCACCGCTGCCTGACGTGATAGCCACGCCACCTGTGACGACGGGCCTGAGTGTGATTCGCGTGCCGCTGGATTCTCTGACGGAAGACCCGGCCAACGTCAATCAGCATCCTGAACGGTCGATTACTGCGATTGCGGGATCACTGAAACGGTTCGGGCAGGTGGAACCGCTGGTGGTCCACCGGGGGATTGTGATTGGCGGCAATGGTCGCTTGCGGGCCATGCGTCAGCTTGGCTGGACGCACTGTGATGTGCACGAATATCCGGGAACGAAGTCGGAAGCGACGGCCCTGGCGATCGCCTTGAACCGGTCCGCTCAGTTCTCCGAGTTCGACGACGCGGCCCTGCTGCGCCAGCTTGATGCGCTGGCCGATGAGGGGTTTGATCTGGACGTGGACTTGGGGTTCAGTGAGGAAGAACTGGCGGAACTGGCTGGCGAAGAACCTGTTGTCCCAACTGGTGACGATGCTGAACCGAGAGTCTCTGAGAAAGACATCCTCGCCCAGAAATGGGGTACTGGCGTTGGTCAACTCTGGGAGTTGGGACGCCATCGGTTACTGTGTGGCGACTCCGCTCAGAGAGTGCATGTAGACGCAGTGTTGCGTGGCGACCGGCCAACGGTCATCTTTACTGACCCACCATATGGGGTGTCGATCGGCCACAAGAACGAGACTCTAAACACGTTCCATCCTTCTGGAAGGTGTTTAGAGTCTCTTGCTTCTGACGACCTTTCCCCGGATCAACTGGCAGCTTATTTGCTCCCTGCATTCGAGAACATCAGAGACACAATGGCGGACGATGCCACAGTCTTCGTCTGTTCTCCACAAGTAGGCGAGCTATCGATGATGATGATGATGATGATGCAAAACGCATGCCTGCGTCCACGTCATGTCCTGGTTTGGAAAAAGAACCAGCCCACATTCTCCATAAATCGCCTGGATTACGACTACCAGCACGAGCCGATCCTGATGACCTGGGGACAACGGCACAAGCGTCTGAGGAATGGCTTATACCAGACGAGCGTTTGGGAAGTGGATAAACCACGAACGTGTGACGTGCACCCGACAATGAAGCCCGTGGACCTTTACATCAACGCGTACCTGAATCATTCCGATCACGGGGATATCACTTTTGATCCTTACTGTGGATCAGGCACGGCTATTATCGCCAGTGAGCAGGTCGGCAGGGCTTGCCGCGCTATAGAGATCGATCCAGGGTTTGCGGCGGTCATTCTACAGCGATTCATGGATGCAACTGGGACTGCTCCCGTCCTGCTCAATCCACAGGCTGTCCCACCGTCACCTCCCGCACCACCACCAGCCTGACTGCCACCCGCAGCGGCGTCGTTTCGATCACTCCTATCCCTCTAGTTCGCTTGACGTAAACCGAAACGACCCCGCTGTTGCAATCTGGAATCGCCGCTCCACTGGTGACAACGTCAGCAGCACGTCCAACACCTTACGCCTCCACTCTGCCTCGCTCCAGATGTGTGCCATCTTGGGGCTTGCACGTCGTCCGTATGGCGATGATTTGACGGTTGGAAATGTCATTTCACATCTCGCGGCAGACGTGGACCTTGCCGTCGCGGTAGGCGTTGTGACGGCTACTCACGGCACCACCGGTCCTTTCCACTTCGCGTCCTTGTACTGGGCAGCCTGTCGCGGTCCGCCCTTGGGATCGAACACCACAATGTCCCCCAGGAACGCACAGCGTTGCACGAACACGGAGCGCGGGAAAGGGCGTCCTGCTTCCCACAGCCAGTACAGGTTTCCAGTCGTCGTCTCGTCAGGCATCGTTGTCGTCCAGCCTTGAGGCTCTGCGTGGGGTTGTTGCATGGCTCGTTGCTCCCGTTGCTGTTCCAGTGTCGCCGCCCGGTGCAGCCAGTGCGCGGCTTCGATCCGGGCCTGGGCGTAGTTCCATCCGAGTTGCCATAGCCGCCGCCACGGTTCTGACTCAAGGGGGCAGTCGCATTGACTGCGGAGCGTGGACAGACAGGCCGTACGGGCCAGCCAGCCGAGTTCGATGGCGTGGCTGATGGCGGGGATCATGTCCTCGCGGACCGCCTGAATCATGGCATCGGTAATCGTGGCCGTGACGGTCAGTTGCAGTTCGTCGGTGTCGAGCAGGTCGTCTATGGCGAGCATGTAGTATTTCCTTTCGCCAACCAAGCGGCGTACTTCGCTCGCCACTGGTCCAACGGGATCGGTTCAACTTCATCGCTGTCGTCGCTCCACCACAGCCACTGCCCTAGTGCTTCAGCACACGACTTGATCCGGCGCAGGTATTCCGCAGGGACAGTGGACATGCCGTACCGCCAGTCGCCCGGCAGTTGCTGAATTCCGTTCCAGATGTGGTACTCGTTGCTGTGTATCCACCCAGCGCAGTACGCCTCTTCGCTTAGGTCGCGCATAGCCTGATGCAGCCACTCGCGGAGAATGTCGTCCTGTTCCTGCTTGGTCATTGCGTCTGCCTGTTCCCGCCTACTGGAGAGGAATCTTGTCTTGTCCGGTCTTGTCACGTCCCGTCGAATCTTGTCCTGTCACGTCATGTCGAGTCGAGTCGAGTCATGTCGCGTCCAGTCTGGTCACGTTGAGTCTGGTCTAGGTCTATGTCACTGTTCACCTCCCGTCAGAACTTCATGCAGCGCCGTCGCTGCCGTGGCCTGGAGCACGCGCGACAGGCCGTACAGCGTGGCCGCGTTGCCGTGGGTGGCGACGCAGATGTCATCGGCTCCGGACCGGGACAGATCGGTGTACCCGCACAACAGGCTCCCCACGCGGTCTTGCAGCGCGGCGATCAGTTCCTGCGTTGTCGCGGTGTCCAGCGTCTTGGCTGCGCCGTTCGCGGATTGCGGCTTGGTTTTGCTGGCTCGTGCCCGCATGGGTTAGCGATCCTTCGGGTGCTTGGGATGTGCCGGAAACAGGATTCTGGCGATGACCTCAAGGACCAGAATCAATAGCCACGACAGACCGATACCGGCCAGCACGAAATGAAACAGCAGTGGTCTCTGCAATGGCGACGCGTCGTCAGGTGGATCGGTCAGCATCCGGTAGGCGAAGTGTGCCGTGAATAGCACGGACAGCAGCAGATAGATCAGCAGCCAGACGGGGATAGTGATCATGGGGAGGAAGCTCCGGAGTTGATGGACAGGGGAGTGATGGTCACGACGGCGTGCGGCTGCTCGTCTCCGGCGGCAATCCATTTCTCGAATGTGGCCGAATTCCACCACTGGCGACGGCAAAACTCCGCAATCAATAACGCGTCCGCATTGGCGTGTGTGATCTTCCACTGTGGCCACAGTCGCTGTGCCGCTGCCTTCGTCACGTTCTTGTCACCCTTGCTTAGGCAGCCCATTGCCTTTTGCCATTTTTGAGGTCTCGCCAGTTCGAATGGTGTCTCTGTCCCTGTCAGCAGCCCGCGCAGGAAGCCGAACGACTGCCCAAACGCGAACGCCGACACAACTCCCATCTGCGGAGACGATGCGACCTGCTCAATCACAGCCCGTCGCGGCACGGTGCCGAACCGTTCATCGAGGTCGTCGAAGAACGCGAACATGTCACGCTCGGTCGCCTTCTCGGAATGCAGCACGGCCACGATCACTGATTCGTAATCAATGACCGCAATGCCGCCCGTCTTGCCGGGGTCGATGCCGATGAACAGCATGGTCGATTCCATTCGTGCTACTCCTTTGCGGCTGGCGTGTCTACCTCTTCAGACACGGGAATGGCCTTGCGGAACTCAAGCAGATTGTCAGTGATCTTCGTCACTTTTGATTCGCCGAATCCCTCGATGTCGCTAGGGCTCGCCGGGACGGTGAACGTGATGACTTCCGGGATCGTGGCGACGGCGTTCATTCGACCACCCTCCACAGTTCGTCCGGGCTGATCGACCGCAACCGGGAGACGCTATCCGCGTCGTGCGCCGGGGCCTGGACGACAACCCAGTGCTTGAATTGCAGCAGAGCCGTGACGATCCGGCTGGCGTCCGCGAGGTCCACCTCGACCAGTGCCCAACTGTTGTTGTTGCCGTACCTGGGGACGTAGTCCGCCATCCTGCAATGGACTTCGGCGGTCGCGGGATCGTCGAACATGTCTACGCCGGAGGCGAACAGATGCAGCCGCCAGTAGCGAGGGGCCTGTTCGAAGCTGATCCGTTCCCCGGCGGCTTCATCCCCCTCCAGTTCGATGACGACCTGTCCCGCGATGTTGAGCACTTCCAGGGCAATCAGGGTGTCCGCCCGGCCCCAATGATCGTTGCATTGCAGGTGCAGCTTGACGCGCTGGGCGGCAGGGGCGTCCTGTCCATCCGTGGCGGTTGTGCGGGCTGCGTTGGCCTTCCGGTGACTCATCGTCGGTTCACTCCGTTGGGGGTTGGTGCTCAAAATACGCCAGATGCATCTCGTCTGCTTCGCGGGCGCAGGCGTCGCAGAGCATGACGAACTTGATCCGGACGTCCGTGTGGTGTTTGGAATAGGTGATCTTGGTGGCGGGAGCCTTGCACATGCAGCAGACCTCACCCGGTTCGCAGGGGATCGTGTCGCGTTGTTCAGGGTCGCTCATGCGTCGCTGCGCCTCGTCCAGTTGTTCTTGCCGGTGCTGGCTGTCCCGCTCCAGTCGGAGCAGTTCCCGGCGAATGAACCGCAGCGACAGGTACGCCACGACGGCGATGGCTGTCGCGAGGGCGGTCAGTTGGTGGTATAGCCAGCGTTGCACACACTTTCTTTCGTTCACCCGTTGTCGCAACCTATCCGGGGTGCCGTTGGGTTCGGCGGTGATCTTGCACACACACTTCGCTTTCTCAGGTATTGTCACCACCCGAGGCCGCATTGATGCGAACAACCAGATCAACTTGCACACACACTTCGCTTTCTCAGGTATTGTCACACGCCGGTATTCCCCGGCGGCGATAATAGGCATCAACTTGCACACACACTTCGCTTTCTCAGGTATTGTCACCGCCCGCAATGCATCGCCTGTCTGTCACACACGTTAGGCGTCCGCCTGCGAGAGGTCCGGAATGCTGGCCACCTTTCGCCCTATCCCGTATCAACCCGTCGTTCGTAAGTCCCTGACATGTCACCTCTTCCTTTCTGCGATCGGTCCCGGCCAATGTTGCAGCCTGCAACCGCTCGACTTCTGTGAGTCCAATCAAGTAGCTCCGGAATGGACGGCACGTCTCGCACAACGGCACGATCCTGTCCCGTGCAATCACCTTCAGGCGGGACTTGCTGACTCGCATGGGGCGTTTGCAGTTTCCGCATTCGCAATTGAACCGAGCCATTCTTCCTTCCCTATTCTGAGTTGATCGACCTGCACGCCCGGCAACTTCTGCCCCAACGTGTTGACCACCTGATGCCAGGCGAACGTGACACCCCGGTCGCTGAACCACGTGGGCCTGTTCCGGCAGTTCTTCACGAACAGATTCGGTGACTCGACAATCAGCGTGCCGCACTCGAAGCGGGTCACGGCCTTGACCACTTCCGCAATCGTCTTCCGCATGAAGTTGAGCCGCAGGCCGGTTTCGTGCGCTCCAATCCGCTTCGCGTTGGCCATCGCCTTCCGCCGTCCGTGACCGTGGCCGCGACCCTCACGGTAGAACTTGCCAATCGTCTTGCGGCGGGTTTCGAGGCGGGCCAGTTCATTGACCAGCAACTTGGATTCCTCACGACAGATCGACCAGTCGGGGACACCGGGCAGTTCCAGGCGGAACGGCGTGCCGGATGTGCCGTCGCAGATCACCAGCCGGGCCTGCCGCGCCGGATCGAACTGGTAGAGTTCCTGCTCCACCTGATACGTGAGTTGGAACTGCCAGCGGCCATCCTTGAGGACAATCTGGCTGTCCCTGTGCATGTCCTTGTCGCGTGCGATGCGTTGCAGCAGTTGCCGGTTGCCGCGCGAGAGTTGCCGCGTCTCGATCCGGCAGATAGCGGTTGTCTTCTCCCGGCCCGCCTCGCGCGACCACATTGGAATGGAAACCACAGCCGACGATTTCCCACACTCTTTCAGCAGGGCGTTGCGGCTCGTCGTCTGGCCGTTGTAACACAGGTCGCTATTGGCCTTGGGGACGGGGATCACCAGCGCACTGTAGGACGGGGCGTTGATGTGCCTGTCACGGATGGCCTGCCAGACCTTGCAGCGTGGCGCGCCGCGTTCGATCTGGTTGTACGGCAGGTCTCCGGCGAGATACTGCATCACCGCATTCACACAGTGTGATGCGACGTGGGAACTAACGGCGATGTTCGCCTTGCGTCCGGAATCATACAGCAGCTTCTGGACGTGCTGCGGGAGCCACGCCGACTCCATAATTGGCGTGCCATCTTTTGTGACCTTGAGTTTCCCATTGCGGTCCTTGCGTTGTTGTGGCTGATAGTCTGGATTGGCGTCGATCCATTGCAGCCAGGCCGACATCGCCCCGTTACGAATCTGCCGACATCCGACGGCGAGTTTCATCAGTTCACGATGAAACGCTTCCGTGCGGCTGGTGAGGCACGCACCGAGCTTAATTTCGATCACTGCTTTGGGCATTCTTTTGACCTTTCTTGCACACACTTCGCTTCACGGTCTGTTACACCCCATATTGGCCAGTTGCATGGCCCTGTGAACTTGCGCACACACTTCATTTCCGGTGGCCTTACAGCGCCGGGCCATCACCACGGAAGAATTCGAGCCTTGCGCACACACTTCATTTCCGGTGGCCTTACAACCGCAAGTCGACGGACGAGGGACTCGACCACTTGCGCACACACTTCATTTCCGGTGGCCTTACAACTCCACGAACCTAACACGCGACAGGCTCCGGAGTTCGCGACGATCCCACGCGGAGTTTCTGAACCTGACGGCGCAGTTCCAGGTTCTCCTGACGCAGTTTTCCAAGCTCCTGATGCAGCCGGGCGTTCTCCTGCTCCAGCACCTCGACCCGGTCGAGATCGTCCGGCGTGACCTTCTGCCTGAGTTCCTGCACCTGCACCGCCAGTGCCTGGTTCTCCGCCTCCAGCTTCTCGACCTGTTCCAGCGTCGCCCGGCGGCGCGTCGCCACAGGTTGGACCTCACCGGCCTTGGCGCGCTCTTCCGCTTCCGCCTGACAGCACAGGTCGTCCATCACGGCCAGGTTGTAGTTGTACTCCAGCCAATGCCGCTCCGTCGGAAACCGCTGGTGAATCTGGAGCAACCGGGCGAACGGCATGAGTCCTTTGAGCATCGAGAAACACTCATCCTCCATCGCCGACCACGCCCGGAACTCATCCCCCCACTCCGACGAGACGAACTCCCTGTCCGCCAGAATCTCTGCCGCCAGTTGCACCCGGCGGAACACGTTGCTGTTCCCGTCCTTCGACAACTGCTTGAGTCCCACCATCTTCTCCTTGCTCGTGACCATCAGTCATTCTCCTAAGTGAACAGAACCAAAAGTGAAAAAGCGTGTGCGGCCCAGGCTCACTGCATATCCGGGCCATCGTTTCGGGAGCCTTCTGCGAGTGTTTGCGCGTCGCTGAACGCAGGGGCCGGTCTGGTTGCCCATTCCGGAGCGGGCGTGTGTTCACCCGTTGTCGCACCTGTTCTCGTTCGTGCTGGTCGCCACTTCTCGCCTCTCATGGGGCTGCAAGCACCCCGATGAATTCATTGTGTTCATTGATTCGCATCACACCGCCTGCCTGACGTACCCTTCCTCGATGATGATCGCCCCTTCGTCACCGGTCCCGACTCGCTCCACGAACACCTGGGCATCGTGCGCGACCGCCAGTTCCTCGATGATCGCCAGACCCTCATCGTCCAGCAGCGATCCATCGTGGATGAACATCAGCTTGAGTTGCGGATTCTGTCCCAGCCCGATGGCGGTGGACACTTTGATCTTCTCGGCGCTGCAAATCTGGCCGATCGGCAGATCGTTGTACGTCACGCCCGCGTCGCTGAACCCCAGCCCCGGCACAGGCCACTCCGCTTCCTCCATCATCTTGAGCCGGGCCTGGCGCTTGGCTTCGATCTCGTTGGTCAACACCGTGACTTCCGTGTCCTTGTTCTCCAGTGCCTGTTGCGACGTGGCCCGCTGCCGGTTGTCCTCCACCTTGCGGTTGATGCTGGACGCCATGCTGATCCGTTGCTTGATCGGCTCCACGTCGATGACCGGAGATTGTTCCGCCTGCGCTGAGAATTCCGTTACGGCCTGCGCCGCCGCCTGAATATCGAACCGCACTTTCTCCAGTTGTGCCAGCAGTTCCTGCTCCCGCTTCTCCAGACTCGCTTTCTGCGTCGTCTGCTCTTTGGCGCGGTGTTCCAACTGCGCCCGCTTGGTGTTCGCCGCTTCCGCATGGGACAGTTCCTTGACGAGTGCCTCGGTACTGACGATCTCTGATGGGGCGTCGGTATGGTGCGGCATCCCCTCGACCACGGCGGACAGCTTGTCCCGCTCTTTCTTGACCGACTGGCGTTCCTGCATCAGAGCGGCAATCTCGCCGTCCAGCCTCGACACATCGACCCCCACCAGTTCCGCCAGCAGCTTGACCTGATCGGCGGGCTTGAGGCGGATGAACTCCAGTGGGTCGAACGCGACCTTGCCCACCAGCGTATTGAGCACGGACTGCGGACCGGACAGGTTAGACTTGATCGGCTTGCCCGTCGGGCCAGGCATCTCCGTGTAGACCTTGAGCGCTGGGGAACCGCCGGAGGACTTGATCGTCCGCTCCACAATCAACGGGGGATCGGTATCAATCTCCAGCCGGATCGTCGCCTCTTCCTGCCCCTGCATCACCGGCACGTCGTCCAGTGCGGATGCACCTCCCAACGCGGCCCAGATGGCATCCGTGAACGACGTCTTGCCGCTGCCATTGCGACCGCCAATGATGATCACCCCGCTGCCAGGAAACGTCACCTTGGCCTGATGCAGCCCCTTGAAGTTGTGGACCTCGGCAGACTTGAGGTGATTGGCCTTGGGGGCGGTCTTGGGAGTCGCTGTCGCTGCTGTCATTGTGGTAACCCTTGCTGGTGTCGCGGTTGTTGTCCGGGGCGAGTCCCCGTGGCTGCGAATAGAACGCTCGGTTCTAATCGGTGGATCACAGAGTTTTCAGATTTTTCAGGACGCGGCCTGGGACGATTCCATTTCCAGACCAGCATGGGCGGCGTCGATGGCGGCGTACACGGGGTCCGCGTGCTCCGCCGTCACATCTCCGACCTGACAGGCGGTGTTCAGCGCCTCGTTGAGAATTGCCAGATGCTCGGCAGTCTTGGCTTTGCCGACGGCAATCTTGATTCGGTTGCAGTACCGCTGCGGGTTGTCCGTTCCGACACTGCCGTACTTCGCCCATTCGCGGGGATCGACAGGTGGCGGACTGGCGGACTGCGTTTGCGGCGGCGCATCCGTCAGTGTTTTCTGCTGCTTGGCGGGCTTGCGGGCGGGCTTCGTTTCCGCCGCTGGTTCGTCCGTTTGAGGCTGGCTGGACTGCGTCTGGTCCGCGGGCGGGTCGCTGATGATCTCCAGAACGTCGGCGGATTCGAGGGGTTCGTCGGCGTTGACATCCGGATCATGCGGTCCTACTGCCTCTTGGTCAACCTGGGACTCTTCTCTGGCTTCACCCTGCATCATTTGTGCAAGGTTCTCCGTGGCCGATGCTCCGGACACCTTGACGATGGACTGTACCTGTCTCGCCTCTGATCCGGACGGCGCATGCGCCTCTTCTGCGATGTACTCGTTTCCGATCTCTTCTGGGAAAGCCGCTCGCAGGGCGGCGGCCTCGGCGCAATTGCCGCAGATCATCGACAGCCCTTTACGTCGCACGACGATTTGTCCAGTCGGCACCGTGCAGCACCAGACAATGCCTGACTCATTGAGCGTGTGCCGTAGACCACCTTTCAGCCTGGATTGGCTACGACTTGCTCTCATGGTACGGGCCGTCGTCTTTGTGCTCACCGTCACGTAGTAGTTCTTGCCGCCAATGTCAGATTTCCGTACTCGTCGGTAACTGATCGCGTACCCCGCAACGCAGGCTGCAACCTCGAAGGCGGCCAGGATCGACCGCGACGAGGCAAAGAATCGTCTGGCCGTTCGGGATTCGTGCCCATCACACTGGAGCATTGAATCAACAAGCAGCCTTGCCTGTCGTCTGCTCAGGCGAACCACCTGCGCGCTGTCGAGCAGCTTCGTTCCTTCAATCAATAAATCACCAGCAACGTCCCTGCGGTAGCCGAACACCATCTTATTGGCCGTCGTTGTGATGACCCGCCCTGATGACGAGACTGTGTCCTCCCCAGCACACTGCCGCACGTGCATTGACTTGTGCATTCCAATCTGCCGAAGGAATTGAACCTTCCGCTTCCTGCTGACGGCAATGCACAGTTCACCTCCATGTCGATACCCATCGCAGGCGAGTGCTGCGGCCACCATGATCTGCCTGTCAGTAAAGTTGGCGTCCGGGCCAGACCCATCAATTACCAGCGGGATATCGAATCCCCCGGTGCTTGTGCTTTTGGCGACAACTTCTGCCGCCTCTACCTTTCCATTCGTGGTGACCATGTCGTGATTCGGCGTGACACTGAAGTTCAGCACGTTTCCGTCGCATGTCACCATCGGGCCGTCGTATTCGCGAGCGAACGGAACGGCGTTGGTTGGCTCTAGGCCGTGGTCCGTGACCTGCATAATCAGTCCGGTCACTTCCGAAAATCTCTGGAATCCTTCGGTTGTTAGTACCTCGGTGTGCTCATCAAAGCATTTGTCGAGTTGCCCCCGCGTTCGCTTCGCCCACATGCTGTTGGGAGTCCTGTCGTGGTCTTTGCCGCCCCGCTCTGCGTACGTCTCCAGCCAGTACACCTGCGGACCAGCGAACGCCACTCGCTGCCCGTTCACCATCCGATACACCGTGACCTGTGCCCACTCAGGAAATGTGATTTCCAGCGTGCCGACCCGCCGCGTGACATCCGGACCGAACTCCGTTTTGTCGCGTCCGGCGTACTCTTTCGTCCGCATGGCAGTCGTTCTCAGTTCTCCGATGCCAGGCCAGATCGTGTCCACAGTGCACCGCTGCTTGGAATCCCAGATCGGCACGATGTGCACGACTCGCTTGAAAGGGTCCAACCGGCGGGCCTTGCAGTACGACAGTGCCAGGATCACCGAATCGATAGACTGTGCCAGAGGAAATACGGCCTCGACCAATGCCCGCCATTCTGATCTCCCGATGTTGAACTTCTCCTGCAATGCAGGGTGGTATGGAAGACGTTCCGGGCGAATGGACGGGAGATTGGCTTGCGGGCGACGTTCAGTGCCAGGTTGTGCGATTTCAGTGGCCATGCTTTGACTCCTTGTTGGGGGTTGTTGACGTCCAGTGGATCGGACAGGACTTGCACCTGCTGAGGTCATTCGCGGTGAATTATTTCGGCCCGGTTATCGGGTTCTTCGTCAGTGTCGAGCACTGCTCCTGAACGCCCATCACTCCCGGCTCGCCGCCTCAAGTAGCTGCCCCCAGTGTGAGCCGAGGACAGTTGCCTGCGTGTCACTTGTCCACGCCGCCGATCCATGTTCTGGCGGATTCATCATCCGCCAGCCCGCAACGGTGCTTTTACGTGGAACTTTCTTGCGGGTTCCCCACGGCAGGTCTATCCCTGCTGTAGTCCGGTCTCATTCCTTCACACTCTCGTCAGGTCTACATCTCAGTCTCCCGTTGGATGGCACGGCGACGACCAGCGTGCCGACTGCGGATGACCCTTCAGGACTGCCCGCCCTGCCATTGGGCTTCGGTCGCTCGATTCCTGCTCACCTCACACAGGGGGATTTTTGCCTGTCTCTCAGATGAGTGGCCGTCTTCTCTCGTGACACGGGCAGGCACGTGGCCGGTTTCTGGCACCGGCGGGCCTAAAACATTCGATCAAGTATTTCCACAAGATACGCAGCATTCACCTTCTCTGGGTCATGCTCTCTCACCTTGTTGACCACCTCGATGAAATAAGCCACGTCAACCCCGATCAGTTGATCTTCCAGTACGTTGTGGTCCTTCAAGTCCAACTCGCTGACCTGCAATGCAATTTTCAAAATCTGGCCAGCATTAACGGTCCAATTCCGCTTAATAAACTTCCGCAGCCGAAACAACGAACAGATCGGATACTTACTGCCCACGTATTGCAACTCTTTGGATAGTAGAGATTCGAGCGCAGGCTGCCTGAGCACCAACTCGCCGTCCCAGCTTGTCCAGTAATTCGTGCAATGCACAAAGTCATAGTTCTTGTGGATTTCATCCGGTTCCCCGTAGAACCGGATCACAATTTGAACGCCCTTGGAGAGCGTGATGGCATTCGTGGACAGGAACACGGGGCGATACGGCAGTCCGTCATCGGCCACCTCAGTATCTTTAATCGCGTCGGCTGCATCTTGGATTGCCCCAGGGTCCTGCATCACTTCATGCACATACTCACCCGCCTGCCCCTCTTCCGAAGACTCGAAATACTCGTAGGGACGGGCCGTGCCATTTTCGCTGGCAATTCCAGCCGACTTCACGACGATTTTGACTCTATCGTTCTCGTCGTGCACGTAGATCCCACAAGGGATTCCTTCCTTGTCCTTGATTTCGAATCTCTTCACGTAGTATTCAGCGAGCGCTTTGGCCGCCTCTTTTGTGCGCAGATAAATATCGTAGTCGTTTACCCGCTCTCGCAGCAGCATGCTTGCAATGCACCCGCCGGTAACAATCGTCGATGAGGCCGCCAACTCCTGCACTCGCGGATCGTCGATCGTCTTCCACCATTCACTCATCTTCTTCGCGATAACAGTTTTAATTGTTTTCTTTTTCATGTTCGCTTCTCACGTATCAAAGTATCCTCCACGATCCATCGCGTCGATGGCATAGGATTCGATGTGTCTCAACAGGCGGTCTGCGTCCACTGATCCGAGCCATCCGCCAAGGGCGACCTCCATTCGCTCGCAGCCCGGACAGCGTGTCATGCGGCGGATGACTCCGCACAGGTAGTCGCGAGCGGCTTGAGGACCAGCGACGCCCTCGATGTTCGTGACAATCACTCGCATGGTCGCCATCAGCGTGTCCGCTCGCTGCTGAACGTCTGGTTCCACTTCGTCGCAATCGTTGATCGTGTCTGTCATGTCATCACCCATCCTCATCCAGAAGCAAGTGTCCGCAGACAATCGCCAGTGTCAGACCGATGGCCACGCCGCCGCCAAACGACAGCAGGCCCAGGATTGCGTGATTCAACGCCAAGAGTTCCGTCATTGCTCCGCTCCGTTCTCATGGTTTAGTGAAACACCACCGCGCCGCTATCAGAGCCCACCTCAAATGCCCGCTGCCATTCGTCGTACAGTTCCGCGAACCACTCCTTGTCGGGGTGTTCGCACGCATCCAGCTTCGGTCGATATTCCAGAAAATCTGCGAGCAGCTTGCGACTGACCACCGGGCCGATGACGCCATCACTGTCCGTGAAGTTGATCAGTTCCCAGAATGGACCGCTGGTATGGTTCTCCCAGCAGTCTTCCAGAGACTTGTATCCAGCCAACAAGGACAGCGAATGCCGCCACTCTCTGTATCCGGTGTAACTGCCTGCCTTGAACTTTCTAGCCGCGCGCCACCAATACGTCCCCGGAGGCTCCAGCCCCTCGGTTCGACCTGGGAACACAGATGATGTGTTGATTTTCTGCGTCAGAATAACCACGTCGCGCGCCTCTGCGATCCAATCGCCGACACGCTCTCCGGGAATTGGGATCAGCTTGCCGTATGCCGTGATATCCAGCCCCATCGCTCACACTCCCATCGTGTCGAGAATCAGTTTCGCCGCGTCTAATGGATGAACGCTGGATGATCCCAAGTGGATCAAAGTTTCTCCAGATTTTTCCAACGCTCCGTTCTCATGCTCCCCGGCCAGCAGCGCCGCGACCCGCTGCCCGCTCCGCACGTGGACGAATTCCGCCCGGTCCGGAGTCGTGCTGGTCCCCATGAATCCGTGCTGTGACAAGTATCGCCGCAGCGTTTCCAGCCGTTCCTGCGGTCCGTCCGCCGAATCGACCACAGACAACCCAGCGTCACTCGTTTCCCGCAGGCTGACCGATTCCCGGTTGATCTTCCGCCTGACGGCCCGTCCGTCCCCCAGAATGCCCGCTGACGCTGCTCCAATCTCGGCAGCGACAATTGCCTCAGACCGGCCCCGGCGACGCTCCAGGGCGGCAATCTGCTCTTTCAGGGTCTGCGCCTCGCGCCATGCCGCCACGGCCACCGGCGACAGCCGAACCGCATGGGACTCCATCTCTGGGTAGGCGTGCCGCAATGAGACGGATACGTTCTCATGCTCCGGCTGGATGGGCGGGGGATCACCCCGCTCCACTCTACTCCAGAACTCCGACTCCCGCTCAATAATCAGGTCAATCAGCCGCTCGTTCCGCTCAATCGTGAACGGATACAACTGCCGTTCGGCCAGGAACACCAGTTCCACGGACTCCCATCCCATGACAGCCATCTGATGCGTGCATTGCAGAACGTACTCCGGCACGACGGCATCCAGCCCGCATTCCTCGATGGCCTTGATCTTCTGGTATCCCGTGTGCTTGATCTCCATGCCCCGCCGGTTATCAAACGCGGCATCTGGCGACGCGACCATCCAGTCATACTGCGGATGCTGATAGACTCCCAGCGGGTACTGGAGCTTGACGCCGTGCTTCCATTCGTAGAACTGCACCACGGACGGCTCCATGAACCGGCCCCAGGCCATGTAGTCGTTGTCCTCGGTCGGTTCGATCTCGCCCCGCAGCAGGTGGTACAGGTCGCGCGGCTGGCGGCGGGGATCGAACTGCCGATAGACGGCGTTGTCCCCCGTGCCGTACCAGCCGGTACAGGCGGCGGCGCATTCGCTGGCACCGATCCCAGTCCGACGGGCGGCGAGCCAGTCCGGGGAACCGGCGGGGGCAGTGGTGAGTAGGGTGGGGGTCATGCGTCAGACTCCGGTGCTGGCGTGGCAACATGCTCATCATTGACTCGCCAGTCATCCTGGGAAATCTCCCCGATGGCACAGCGAAGTCGCTTGAGAAAATCGCCCGCGATGACCTGCCGTTCTTCCGCCTCATCCTCAGTCTCCAGCGGCGTGCCGAGCGTCGCGGCCACAGCCCCCTTGATGCACCCGAACACCGCATCCAGTGGCGTATCGTCCGGCATCATTGCGCCCATCCGCAGTTCCTTGTCCCCGACGCTGACGATGATCTCCAGAATGTCGCCCTTCATGCTTCCCTCAACTTTCTCACCAGATACCGCGCAATGGCCGGGTCCGTCCGCTTGGGCAGGACTTCCTGCAACTGCTCCACCGCTTCCGCCTTCAGCTTCTCCGTGACCCCCACCGGCTTGCGATCCAACACCAGCACGTCCTGCACCAGCCGCGTCACCGGGGCGCGGTCCGGCAGTCTCCGCACCACGTCCAGCGCCACGTCCTGCACATCCCGCATGTAGCCGTAGACCTCCAGGTCTATCGGCCACTTCGCGGGATCGTCGCTCCGCAGCCAGTCCCCATACAGGTCAGTAATCGCGACGCCGAGCGCATCGGACAGCAGGAATTCCATCGCCAGCGTACCGGGCCGCTGACGCCCCACTTCCCAGTGCGACACGGCCTTCTGTGCGACGCCCAGCTTGTCCGCCAGTTCCTGTTGAGTGCGGATACCAGCCCGCAATCGCAGTCGCCGCAGGTTGGCCGCGAATCGCCCTTCAGGTGTTGTCAGATCGTCTTCAGACAAGTGTTGTGCCATCTTCGAAATGCCCCAGGGTTTGTGGTGATGTTCGGCGAAGTGCGCGAACAGTCACGATACCACGGGGCGGGGGTGTTGTCGTCGGTCCGCCGTGACCCCTTACAGTCCTCTCAGCTTATTCTGAATCCACGCAACCTCTGCCCGGATGGCTTCACCATGAGTCTCGAATGGACCCAGGATTGGCCCCCCGAACGGCGTCAGGTCTGCTCCCCACCGGTTGTCCACAGTAGGTTCCACGTGTGACGCACGCCTGATTTCGCCCGCTCCAAGAGACAGCATGTCGCGGAGGTCATCCGCCCAGATGAACTTCACTGACCCATCTGGGCCAACGAAGACTGACCGGCATACTGCCCCTGTGGTTGTTCGTGCATTTCCGCCGTTGGCGTGTCGGCGGTAACGGCTCCCAGCGATTGCTCCAGGGCCTTCGTCAGGTCTTTGCACGTCGCCCCCGGTGATCCCTCCACTCGGATTGAGGTACTCCCGTCCGGCTTCGCCGTGACGACGATCTTGCGTGGCATCTGAAATGGTTGTGGCATTGCTCATGTTCCTTCGCCTTGCGTTGTTGTTTTGCAGTTCAGTAACGACGACCAGCCGCCTACCAGCCAGCGCCCATTGACACCTGCTCTACCATCTGGAGTTCCACCGTTCCGTCGGCCAGAACGGTTTCAAAGAACGAGAACCCCGCCGGACATTCCAGCTTGGCAGCTTCGATGGCGTAAGCCTGTCGCAACTTGCAGGCGTCTTGCCCCACCAGCGCCTCCAGTCCGTGCCCGCCGTCCCAGAAATCCCACAGCAGCGTGTACCCTTCTCCGCCGTCCCGCCGCCGCACGACGCCCAATTCGTAAGGCTCGTAACGGCCTGTCGCGTGACAACCCGGTATGCCGATGGCGTGCTCGCACTTCCCCAGTTCGCTGGCCGTGAATCCCATCGGGAGTGGGTAGTCCCCGACGCTGCGTCCGTACCAGTTGTACGTCTGCTTCCCTTCGCGAAACTCAAGACCGCACCGGGCGGCTGCCACCTTGAGCGCTTCCAGCGATTTGATTTCGACCGCGACTTGTGCAATGTGAGACATAGGCCTGCTCGCTTGGTTTCTGGAAACTTGATGGACTCAGTTCAGGTCAAAGCTGATTGCTCGGCTGGGCTTGGTAGCAACCATGCCGTCCAGTGACTCTTTCACGGGGGCCAGTGTGTCCAGCAGTTTCTGGCGGAGACTGCCATCCTTGCGAATCTCTTTCACGTCCACGCCGCTCAGAATGCTCTTGGCTTGGGCGACAACGTGGTTTAGCTGCTCATTCGAGCGGATGTTGACCGACTCGAAGTCGTCAAAGAACGCCATCAAGTTGCCGACGCTCGACTCGTACAGCACCTTCTTCTTGCCATCATCTTCCGGCGACAGCTTCTCCACTAGATGATTTACCATGTCCGCCAGAGAGGTCGTCAACGCCTCTTCGGCTTCCGCCAGCGCCTCCTGGAAACGCGCCGCGATTTTCTGCTGCTGCGCCTCATACAGTTCGGGGTTGAGTTCCTTGAGGTGGTTCGGCGGCTCGACACTGGGATAGTCCACCTCGATGGAAAACATCGACGCGATGTTCGGAGGGTAATCCAGTTCGTTGTACAGATCGCCCAGCGTGTTTCGGGCATTGGCCTTGATCTCGTCCCATGCCGCTTGCAGGTCCGCACAGGCTTCCGCGAGTGTCTCCTGCATCTCCTGAATGCGGCTGTTGAATGTCCCGATGCGTTTCTTGTTGATCAGGCGGATGCCATTGACTGGGAAATCAATCGTGGATGCGTACCAGAACTGCGACGCCTGAGACAGCACAGCCGCCACCCGCTTCACCCGTGGGTCGCGCCGGTCCAAAAGCTTCTTACTGGCACTCATCATTCCCGCTGACGCATGGAACGTCTCCGCTGCCTGGCGGACCTGTTCCGTGGGCAGTTGCCGCGACGTCCCGAAGCGGTGAATGGTGATCTTGCACCCCAGCGTCTCCTCCCGCAACTGCCGGACGAAATCAGGAGCCGGTCCAGACGGCGTCGCCTGCGAGACAGGAGCGAACTCGTTGACCGGCTCGTCCGTGAATTCAAACTCCGCGTCAATGATGCTGTCGTCAACTTGGTCGTCTGTCTGCATCGGAAAAAGATCGGCCGACATGATTGTCTCCTGAGGTGTGTGGGTGTGTGACTGAGGACACTAATAGAACGCACGGTACTAATGATTGGATCACGTGATTTGTAGATTTTCTGAAATGTCGCCCTATCCGATGGCCAGCTTCCGTGCCCGCGTACTTCCTTCCGCCTTACCGTCCTGTTTACGGTCCTGCTCGTAGACGCCAGCGTAGCTCGCGGAGAGAAACCGCCCGCTGGCCTGTTTCCGCAGGTCGCTAATCTTGTCGCCAGCGCTTTTTGCGACCGGAACAATGAACGCCGCCGCCTCTTTCAGAGAACACCCCAACCGCCACGCGATCTCGCAGCACTGCTTGATCTCCGCGCCAGTCCACCCTTCATCAGCCACGTTCGCATATTCGATCTCGAACTGCTTCAGGTAGATGGCCCAAATCTTGGCCCTCTCGTCAGCGGTCGGCAGGTCGAAAAAGTATGTCCCCAGCGTGAACCGCCTCCGCAATTCCGGTGGCAGGTCTGCAATGCTGTTGCACGTCGCGACCCACATAGCCTTACCGTTGCTGACCGCCGTAACAACGCTCAGCGCCTGACGAATCTGCGCTTCGCTCTGTCCCACCAAAGACCCTTTCGCTCCACCCAGGTCCAACTGGAGCGTCGGCACCCCCCCCTCAGTGCCCATTGCCTTGGCGATGGCCGACTTGGCGGCTCCGGGTGGTCCCACAAAAATCATGCCTGTTGACTTCTGATCCTGCATGTAGGACAGGATCACCCCCAGTTGATCCTGAGACACGCCCGACGTGTCGCCCTGACCGGCCAGCGACTTTTCAATCTCGTCCACAAACACGATGGCGTTGGGCCGTCCGTTGCCACGCATGATGCGGCTGGTAAAGTCCTTCACCACAGCGCATCCGCCAATGTTTTCAAACCGGGCTTCTGGGTCATCCAGCACCTTGAGCGCCGGACACTGCTCCACCTGCTGCTTCTTTCGCTTCCACAGGTTGGCCATGTCGAGTCCCTGCGGGGTCAGGCTCATGGCCGTCACTTGTTCTGCGGCGAACGCCGACAAACCACGCAACGCCTCGATTGCCTTGCCGGTCTGATCTTCGCTCGGCACCTCCAAGTCTGCCGCCTCGTGCATCTCGTTGACGATCAACGTCAGCTTGGCAGCGTCCGGCAGTTCTTCCTCCAACACGATCACATCGTCCTGCAATTCCACAGGCAGCTTCAGGCCGCGGGTCAGAATGATGAGCGTGCGATGGTCCTGCTTGAAGACATCTCGCAGGTTCCAGATCGCTTGGATGACTCCCGGATTCTCGATGAAGCGATGGCCCATGTGCATGAACACGATGCCACCGGCGTCCAGCTTCTCGCGAATCAGCGTGGCCAGCGCCACCGGATTATTCTTCGTGGCGTCGAGGGGATTGGCGTGCTGGGACACCCAGTCCCGCCCCTCTTTGTTGCGGCCCGTCATGCCGCGAACCAAGTCCCATTCGATTCGCGGCGGGTCGCTTTCCTGGCCGTCCTGGCGACCATTGCAGTACGGCGTCAGGGTGTTCATTGCCGCTGCTGGGTCTGGCGTGTTGAGCGCCACGATGGGCACCCCAACGCGGCGAACGGCTCGAAACTGGTCGATGTAAGCGGGCATCTATTTCCCTCGTGTCTGATTGTGGTTGAAATGGACAGGACACAATCAGAACGCAGCGGAGTCTTGCATGGATCACACAATTTCTGAGATTCATTACAGCAGCCGCTGCTCCCATCCCTCCGGCAGCAGTTCCTCGAACGCTTCCAGATCGCAGTCCCGGACCTTGACGGACTTGTCGCCCATCTTCACGGTCAGCCCGATGATCTCGGTGTCCCAGTCCGTCCAGCGCATCGTGCCCCGGTCCGTGGACGCCTCTTGAGGATGCGCCGTCAGCCGCACGTCCCAGGTCAGATCAAGCAGATACCCGTCGCTGAAGTCCAACGGAGCGTGCGTAAACAGCCATGCCGCCAGCTTGTCACTGGCATTGGTCCGTTCGTCGTCATCATCCACCATGACCCATCCGGCAAGGGAATTCCGCTCCGCGACGTAGATGGCGTACAGGTGCTCGTCGCGCGTGTCCGGGCCGGGATTGATTTCCGAGTCGCTGAAGTCGTGTTCGTAGATGGCTGACATTTGTGATGCTCCCGTGAATTGGTGAAGCGGACAGACATCAATAGAACGCACGGTACTGATGGTTGGATCATGTGATTTGCGGATTTTCTGAAAATCGTTCCGCACGCCGTCACGTCGCTTCCTTTGCCTTCTCGCGCATCTTCACCAGCACCGCCGCGCGGCAGGCGGCTTCCATGAACGTGCTGTCCGCCAGTCGTACCGGGCGAGTTAAGCCGTAGACCGCGATGGCCCACTCCGGGTAGCAGTCTAATGCCGCTATGTGCAATGGCCCGCCCTTCTCAAACCACGGCAGGCACAGGTTGGCGTCGGCGTGGAACCGGCGGGGGCGTGCGTCCGCGTCCGTCACAGTGGTGGCCACCTGCGACAGCACGGCACGGAGCTTGGCGTCGCACTCGCGGGCGAAGGACAGCCATTCGTCGCCGTACACCCAATACTCCACGGCCCGGTCGAGGTCTTCGCCGGTCAGGGTCCGCACGTGGTCTTCGGTTAGGGTTGCGGGGTCGGTCATCACACAATCTCCGTGCAGCGTTCAGTCCAGGGACGGCCTTCCCACTCCGGCGGGGTGAAGTCGAAGCCGAGTTTCACGGCGAGTGCGGACCACTTGTCGCCACGACGAACATTATTCGGATCGTTTGAGTGGAGTTTGCCAGGCGGAGTCTGTAGCCATTGATAGTTATTTGCCTCTGGCTTGTCGTCGTAGACAGACACGTTCCCGCACTTATCCTCCGCAATCCACAGCCCCTTGCCGCGAAGGAAGTCCGGGTACTGGCGTTTTTTGCGGAGGACGACGCGAATAGAGCCGATGTCCTCCCGGTTGATGGCGACGCTGAAGTGCGTGCGGCCTGTGCCCGGTTCCACGCCCAGGAATGTGTCGCCCTTCTCTGCCAGCTTTGCTTTGGCTATCGGCTCGCAGTCTGCGGGAATCTGCACGTACCCTGGAATGATCAGTTGGAGTGTTTGCGTGTTGTTCATAATTCAATCCCTTCTGGCGGGATGTTGGTTGGGATGGTGGATGGGTCGATACCGAGGTCTTCGCATATTAGAGTCTGTTTTCCGGACCGCTCCAAAAATATAACCGGAAGCGCGGGCGCGGCTTTGGATTCGAGGAACGTGTCCTTTGTGTGTTTGTTTCGTCTCAGCCGCCAACCCTTCCCCTTCAGCTTCTCCGGGCACTCCGGCCAAGGGTGAGGCTTGGGTTTGAGGATAATGCGACTATCACCTTTACTGCCGCAGTGGGTGTACTTGCAAACAGCCCCGATGGAGGTAAGAAACGACTCTCCCACCTCCCACGGCCTGAACTCACCGTTCCCCTTGCCATCCAAATCCGCTGTATACTCATCAGGTACATCGATGGTGAACATGATTGTTTCTTTGTGCGTGCTCATTCTGGCTTCTCCATGATTCGGTAGGGACGATATTCGACGACAACGTGAGGGGCACCTTGTGGGAAAAATCGATCCTGCAATTTCACCATCGTCCGTGCGCTTTCTAGTGTCGGCGACGATTGTGTGGTGAGTGCTCCCTGTCGCGTGACCACCGTGTACAAAGTGCTTGGAGAGCGGTTGAATGGGAACGGCCATTGGACGAGCGGCGGAATCGGCATCCAGGCAACTGGGGCTCTGTGCCAGCCTCCGTCGTCCCATGTACATGCTACAGAGCCGAGGTGCGGTGTCATCCACAACACTTCCCCATGTTCATCAGCATCCGCCTCAGTCGGCAGCGTGGCCTTCAGCGTTTCATCATTCGTGCGGTCAATGGTTATCCACATCACTTCTTCCTCAGCGCGTTGTGAAATTCTTCCGTCGCCCGCTTCAGGCTGTCGCTGACGGGGTGTTCTTCCAACCAGTTGTCCAAGCGGAGTTTCAACAGGTAGACGAATCCGCCACCGTCGCTGCGAGCCAGTCGCCGGAGCGAGTAGCCTGCCAGCTTGTAGATTTTCCAGTCGTACCAGTTCACGATTCTCTGCCACATCACTTCACCTCTGGGTACTGTCTGACTTGCAGCCGCTGGGGGAACTGGTCGATGTCGCCGGTGACTTTGCCGTGAACCTCGATCTGCTTGACGAAACAGGCCACTCCGGCGGCGGCGCATTGGTCCACAATGGACTCGATGGCCCCGTCAGGAGTTGGGCGGCGGTTGGGGCCGGACTCGCAGCCGATGATGACCCAGCCGAGGGGCGGATACCCGATGCCATCCTTGGTGAATCGCCACGACGGGCCTTGGAATTGCAGCCACCGCGACAGGTCAATCTCCGATAGCAGCGGCTCGGCACTGATCCCCAGCACGGGCGACAGGTCGCGGCACTGGAGCAAGTCGGGGATCATCTTGTCTGCCGTCGCTTGGTCGGACACGCTGGTCAGCAGCCAGACGTTGGGACGGTGCGCGGTTTCCCCGTCGTGGCATCCACTGCATCCCGCGCCCAGGCAATGCGGGCAACCATGCGTCTCAGCCCCATTCGGAAACAGCAGCGGCCACATCCGCCGAATGTTCTCTGGTCGCTTCGTCACCAGCAGCCAATCAAGATGCGGAGTGGCGTCAATGACGCTGAACAGTCGATACCGCACGTCGTGCATAGTCACCCCTGGACTCATGGCAAAGAAATCCTTGCCTGGCGCGAACCATTCGTCTCCATCCACAAACAGTTCGCGTCCCCTATTGTCGAGCATCGGCCCACACCAATCCTCGAACACGTCCGCCAGCGACGCGCAGAACACCTTGCGGCGAACGCCCACCTGTTCGGCCTGACGGTTCCACTTCTCTGGCAGCTTCCAGTAGCTCTCGGCAGCGACGACGCGTGTTCCATTGTCGCCCCACGCCCCGAGCGTCTGCGGAAATCGCTTGCCCAGTGCTTCGGCGTAGCAGTTGTCGCAACCAGCATGGACGTGCGAACATCCACGCCAAGGGTTAAGCGTGTGATCGCACCACTGAATCTTGGTCTGCTCAGCCATTGGTTGCCCCCTGCGGTGAGTACACGCCGTCCTTGAAGTAGTGAGCAGCCTTGCCCGTGCAGTCGTCCGCGTGAGAATCGAAAGGCCCCGGCGGCATAGGTTCCGCGCCGGTCACTGTGTCTGAACGCACGGCATATTTGGTGATCGCCGATTCATACCACTTCTCGGTACACTCCAGTGCGTCCTGCTCGCTGACGGCGGCGATCATCAGGACTCGCTCGTATGTGACCGCCACGCTGTACAGCTTCACCGGCGGCTCAGGGTCCGTTGGCTTGCCGGACCAGTCGTAGTCGTGGTCGAGCCATTTGATCTCGATGCAGCCTATGCTTTCCAGCAGGACGTTAATTCTTTTCTCGCCGCATTGATCGCTCCAGCCTTTCTCTGATAGCCGACGAACAATCCAATCGACGGACCCCGGCAATGGGCTTGCCACGCCCCATTGCACGATGTTATTCCTTTTATACCGAAACCGCTGCGGGATTCTGTCGTCAGTCATTGGTTGTGCTCCTTGATTTGCTTCGCGACCCATTCACGCATCGAAGACCATCTCTGCTGCGGCGTCTCGGAATCGAAATCTTCGTCGTTCAGATATGCGATCTCCGCCGCCATCGCTTCGGAAATGCCAAGGGCATTGCCAACAGCCTTGGGGTCGTATTGAGGTATCTCATCAGCGTCTATTCCGCGTGCGAGACAGACTGCCCCCAGCGCGCAGCATTCGCCCGCTTCAGTGGCGAGCGTGCCGGTTATCAGCCTCCGATTTGGCATGGCATCTAGCGCCGCTGCCAATTCGGCCAGGAACTTCTGCCCCCGCTTACTGCGGATGGCTCTGTTCACTTTTCTTCGCCAGTGGTTCACCTCTTTATCATAAAGCTCGTCGCTGTAGTTACTGCGGCTCATTGCTATTTCCTCATTTGGTTGTCCGGCATTTCCGGCACACGTCTACGTACTGGAGAACCATTTTTCGCGAGACAATCTTCCCGCACCGCTTGCAGAAAAACGGGACCGTCTTTCCAGACTTTGATTGTCCGCCACCGCCCGTGCCGAATTGTCGCTCACTCTTGGGGATCATGGATCACCTTTCTTTTCCGCCACTTTCAGCACGGCATCGACTAGCACGCTCACGAGGTCGGGGCCGGTGAATCTGTTGGCGGCGTTGAGCGACAGCCGCCATTCATGCCCCTTGGATGGAATGCGGTTGCATGACAGGTCGAAACCTTCCGTGTTCTGGGAGAGCCACGGCAATGCCACTTGGATAAAGTGGCCAGTCGGAGGAATGAAAGCCCCGTAATCAAGCACCTTGCACGCGGCGTCGAATCGTTGCTTTTGTTGCTCGGTCATTGACGGTCCTTGTCGTCTAAGACTAAATCACCCTCGATAACCGCACCGACCACATCTGTCCACTGTTTTCCGGACAGTAGCCGATCAAGTTGATGCTCAATCTCCGCTTCTGTCAGATCGGGGTAGCTCTCTAAGAGAGTCCGCCTCCTCGCCGCCACGTATGCGCTTCTCCTAATGCGGAGTACGCGACCATCGAGGCGGATTTTCAGGAATGGGTCGTTATCTGGCTGCTGTTGTTGCTTGGTCATCGTTCAAACAGGCTCCGTTGGCGGGGTGGGTTCATACTGCTCACCCTGACACGTCTCACTGAACACCGGCAGGAACCCCAGCCACTCCTGACCATTGGCGACGCACCAGTAGTCCGTGACTTGGGGCAGGTACTCGCGGCGGGTCGAGACGCGGAGATGCCGACAGCCTTCACAGTCGCGGGCCTCGCCAATCAGGATGGTCTGGGGTTTAGTCATCACTTTCCAAACTGGCAGCAATCGCGTCTGATGCCGCCCCCATGACGGCCCATGTCGCCAACATGTCCTCGAACGTGTCGTAAAACACCACCTCCGGCAACCAGCAGAAAATGTTCTCACGATGGCCGATGACGGTCACATCCTTTCCCATGCCAAGGGCGATCCCCAGTTCGACGTGACGCCCGCCCCGACTGGCGTTGGAGCGGGGCGGTTCCGTGAAAGCGATCAACAGGTCTGCGGCGGCCACGTCGTTCATGTCTTCCCGTGCAAACGACTCTCGCAGTTGCGTCGCCCGTGCGTCCTGCGAACCGTCATCACCTTCAACTAGTGCCTCTCCCGTCTCGCCGATGGGCTTGCCACTCGTGTCGATCTGATGATTACCGTTCAACCAGCGGCTGGTGACAGTGTGGCCCAGCGCCTGTAACTGCTCTCGGTATCCGCAGAGTTCCATGCGACGTGAGTAACGGGCTGCGAGATAAATCTTCATAGGGCTCCTGTTGGGGTGTTGATCACTTCAAAATCGTCATCCAGGAACGGGCCAAACACGCCGAAGATGTAGCCCGGTTTCGGCGTGATGCCGTCGAAGTCGATTCGCCAGCCGGTGAGCCTGTTCTCTGGGTCGTCGTGTTTGCGAATCGTTCCCAATGTGCCAAGAGCAATCTTTCCAGCAAACCATATACCCGGCCTTTTCTTCGGCTTGCCGTCGATGCCAGTCATGTCGTGCGAGACGAACCGCACTCGCATGCCATCAAACAGTTTGGGCCTGACTTTCTCTGGCTTCACAGGCTCGCTCGCCGTCTTATTCTTCGTGTCCACTTCCGCTCCGCAGCGTGAGCAGAGATAGACTTCGAATTCATTCCAGTGATGCTCGCCGCAGACGGGACACATTGTCACGCCCGGATCGGCACAGAACGACGCGGCGATATCGCGACCAGCGGCCATCAGGCGGTCGTAGTCCTTCCTGCCCTCGTCCCAGTCGTATTGCCAACCGCGTATGTAGGTGCCGTGTTTCATGTTCCATCCCCTCCCTGTCCGTGCTGGCTCAATGGAGAATGCAACGGACATTCGTCGTCAGCCTTAGCCTCTTCTGGATTCTTGCAGCAACAGTCGCCGTGAATCGGACACCAGTTCGCGGAAGTATCCGTGCACTGCGGACCTTTGATTCTTTCGTAGCGGTCGGTCCATCGATCAGCATGCCCAAGTAATAAGTGGCCATGCTCCCACTTGGAAATCATCTCTCGGTTTCGTTCGATGCTGAACGTGGCAATGATTTCGCCGAGCAACTCCGCGTAGGCCGCCTCCCGGTCTTCGAGTTGTTTTATCGTGTCCGCGATGTTGTTCATTGTTTGTTCCTTGAAATTACCGGGCCTAGCTTGGGTCATCCCGGCTGGTGGACTTTTAGCAACGCATTCCAATTGGAGCCGATCCACTTTGTCGGGAACCTTCTTTCCCGCAAGCCACACAACTTCGCATGTGTCTCGGTCGCTTTATGTCCGACATGACTGGGCCGCGATTGAGAGCTACCGGCCACCCGCTCCGTTCACTGGGGAACGACACCTCCGGTTTTCGTGATTTCAACAGTTCACTGACGCCGGAAAACAACACTGGACTCATGCATCCTCTTTTGTCGGGGGCGTCAACGCCTCTTTCACATCATCCCAGTGCAGGCATTCTTTCAGATTCGGCGTCGGATCGTTCGGCTTGATCGCCGCCAACTTGCCGTTGCAGTAATCGTTGCCGGGCGTCGCGTCGTACAGAATGCCAGTCATCGGAGCACCGTAGCCCTCGACCAGCACAACCTTGTCGCCGTTCTTCGCTTCTCGTCCGTTCTTGTAATGCATAGTTCTTTCCTTGGTTGAAAATACCGGGCGTGCGAATGGTTCACTCCGGCTGCCTTTTACCGCTGGTTGCCCAGCCCATTCGTGTTCAACGGGATTTGCTCAGCCGCCTGGGTTCAATGCCGCCCGCACAGCAGCGTCTTTCGCCTCTAGGAGCTTCCGCAGAAACACCGTCCGCTCCGGGCCGCGTTCAATCACGTCGCACAGTGCCTTGGCGAGTTCGCCGAATGGCCGGGAAATGTTCTGCAACTTCTCCGGTAAGTGGGCGTACTCGAACCACTTCAACATGCGTTCTTCGTTCACCGTCGTCGCTTGCTCGTTCATCATTCTTTCCTTTCTGGTTCAGGTTCGCTGCTGCTTCCAATCGTCATCGTCTCCGCGTCCGTCAAGTATTTCAGGACTATCAGAAACGCTGCACACTTCCGCTTCTCGTTTTCGACTACTGCCGGATGATTCAGCTTTTCCAACTGCTGAATCATCAACCGGCAGGACTCCGCCTGTCGGGACAGGTAGTCGATGAATATCTGTTTGTGTTCTTGGCTAAGTAACATCACGTTTCCTTTCACCACAACGGGTCAGTGTCTAAGCGTCGTAAAACCACCAATCCGGGCATTTGCCCGCCGCGAATTGCGACTGCCACGAATCCGGATGTGTTTCTCCTGTGTATTCTGGAACTTCACGCAAGAGGAACGAAATTCCCAAGATAGTCAACCATGTTTGCTTTGCCTTGACGGGTTTCTGACGCCAGTTCTGTGGACCGGATGGACATATTTCAACGTCGATAGTCGTCATCGCTTCGATAGTTCGAAGACTAAATATCGTGCATAGAATGTCTTTTACGGTAACTCCCCTCATGTCAGTTCCTTTCACCACAATGGATCACTGTCTTTGACGTTATTCGTCATCCTCATCAAACCAACCTGCGTCTTTCGCACAGTCGTAACAAAGAACTTCGTCCACGTCGCTGTACTCATCTCCGTCGCGAATCATCTTGCAACAGTGGGCGCATTCAACCGGCTCATCGCAGGGGTTGCCGCTCATGTCGGGATGTTCGTTGCTGGTGGTCATTGCGTTTCCTTCCAATAGTCGATTGCACCATTCTTTGTCAGTCGGCAGTCGTCCGCAGCAATCCATGTTTTCCCTGGCGGTGAATGGCACGACAGCGTCTTCTGCGGGATCCACTCATAAGGCGGATTCTGGAAATACCCTACCGATGTACGCTCCACGATTTTCGCCGTGGCCAGCGCCCAACATTCACCGTTTGGACTGTTTCCGGGTTGGTTGTAGTAGTCGTCCCGGCATCCGGAACACAGGCGTTTTTTGTCTTCGTTGCTCATAACCAGCTCCTCATTGAGTTCGCGGCTACTCTGCCGGGTGTGTAGAAAAGGCGATTGTCACATTAAGAGTCTCCCTGTCCCACTTCGTGATTACATCGTCTTCGTAGGTGCTAAAAAGATTGAAAGTCGCCAAGTGGCCCTGAATCGTCATTCTCGCGTCGCCACAAACAAGTACCGGCCCCACCCCACGTGCCGCCAATAAACGATTCAGTGCGTTCTGTAAGTCCTCGCGAAAGACTTCCATGCTCTCGTTGCTCATAACCAGTTCCTCATTGAGTTCGCGGCTTTCGCCAACAGGTGATCGGCGTGCTCCGCCAAGACGACTTCAATGGCCTTGTTCAGTTTCGTGGCCAGTTCATTTGCCTCAGACTCTGACATGCACGGCAACGTCGCCTCTCGACCGCATACGCGAGCGTCTTTGCTCTCGTGCTTGATGGCGTAGAAACCGAGATGCTTCAGCCCCTCGACTGTTTGCAGCAGACGAATCTTTTCTTGGACGGTCACGTTTTCCAGCGGGTATGCTCGTCGTGTGCTCATGGTTTCTTCCCTCCAGTAATTGCCCACGGGTCATCATCGACCCAGACGTCCACTCGGGGTGAAGTCCTCCACCTTCCGCAGCACTGCACACGGGATGGAAACGCTCTGGCCCTCAATGAAGACCTCCGGCTCCAGGTTCGCCCCCAGGAAGCTGGCGCTGGTCGTGCGGGTCTGCCAGACGAGATTCTTGGGGTCGATGTAGTACACCGGCGTGCCGATGGGGAATTCCTGGTCCCAGGCGACGGCGGATCGGATGCGTTTGGACAACTCCATTACCTTCAGCATGCAACAGACTCCCGGTTCGTGACACCAGTAGAACGCTGCGTTGCCTTGGTTGGATCACGGAGTTTTCAAAAATTGTCGAAATGGGCGGCGGCATGATTCCGGAACTGGGTGGTCTGCTCGTTGAACTGGAGTTTGGCGCGGCCCCGCTTGCCGGAACGGTTCTTCGCCACGATGAGATCGATCTCGCCGACTGGCCCGTCTTCTTCGCGGTGCAGCAACCAGACTTGGTCGGCGTCTTGTTCGATCGATCCACTCTCACGCAAATCCGACAACTTAGGATCACGCCCGTCCGCCTGCCGGTTCAGTTGTGACAACAACAGAATCGGGATATTGAGTGATAGCGCCAGACACTTGCACGCCCGGCTGATTTCTGACACCTGCTGTTCACGCGGTATCCGCCTGTCCGCCGGGCTAATGAGTTGCAGATAGTCGATCACGACCATCTCGATTGAGTGTTTGCGGTGATAGGTCCGCGTCGCTCCCTGAACGTCGATCATCGTCATCGTCGGGTCACACTTGATGTAGATCGGCAGTGACGACAACTGGTTGGACGCCCGGTTCAATTTGTCGTGCTGCTCATGCGTCAAATCCCCGCTCCGCAAGTTGTGAGTCGAGATGCCACTTTCCATCGCCAGTAACCGTTCGCCGATCTGGAGCGGCGACATCTCAAAGCTGAACAGCAGTGACGGTCGGAACGCCTGCCCGCCGATATACGCCAACGTCGTCGCCAATGCCGACTTCCCCACTGACGGTCGGGCAGCAATGATGATCACCTCCCCGCCGCGTATCCCGCCTGTGATTTCATCCACGTCACACAGCCCGACGTTCCGGCCCTGCACTGTCCCGGACTCAATCTCCTGCATCACCCCCATCAGGACCGACGTGATATCCGTGGCGTCGCCCCGCGTCCGTGTTTCCGCCAGATCAGTCAGCGACTGCATCGACTGTTGCAGCACCGACTCAAAGTCCTTCGACTTGTCTCGCGACAGCCGGATGAGTTGCTCCGCCGTCTCCCCCAGCCGCCTACGGAACGCCGCTTCTGCAACAATGCCCGCGTAGTATTCCGCGTGCGCCGCGTGCGGCACGGATTCCATCACCTGATTCAGGTACGCGACGCCACCAGCCTGGACAAGCTGACCCTTCGTTTGAAGCAGATTCGCCGCCGTCACCACGTCCAGCGCCCGGCCCGCGTTGTGCATCTCCACGAACGCGCTGAACAGCAGCCGGTTCGACTCCGCGTAGAAGTCCCCCGGTTTGATTTTCTGAATCACCTCGTCGATGCACGGCGGGTGAAACAGCATCGATCCCAAGACGCTCCGCTCGGCTTCGAGGTCTTGGGGGGGGAGGTGTAACTCATCCGTGCTTTTGGCCATTCCGGACTTCCGTTCGCTTCGACTGCTTCCGGCCAGCGCGACTGGCAAACCAATTCGCGGGCTTGTCTTTTCCCAGGGCCTGCTCAGCCAGCGCCTCGCAGTGATTCCAATCTTCCTTGCCGAACACCGGCACATTCGGGGCCGCCTGTTGCCACGCAAACCAACGCCGCAACTTGTCGCGGTTTCGCAGGACTTCGACAGTCAGCCGGTCAAAGACACTGGCCTTGGCTGCTCCCGCGGACCCCGGAACAACGGAACCGGACAACGGACCGTCGCCGCCCCCAAAGGGCTGGGCGACGGATTCCGGAGAGACGGACGGAGATTTATTCAATCTCCTTCCGTCTCCTTTCCGCTCCTCTCCGTTATCAGGCATATCTCCGGGGATATCCGGGGATATCCGGGGGCCTCCGCGAGTGACGTTTTCGCTGTAGTCAACCTGCGCAAGCCACCCAATTTCCGGGGATGACAGCGTGTCGATCGCCAGCGATAGCGTCTCTTGTGGAAAGTCTGTCTTGAGAGACAAGTCTTCCACAGAGAGCGGACCTGAATCATCAGCCAGCACGCCCCTCCGGGGGCACTTTGCCGCGATGCTCAGAAGGATGACCCAAGCTCCATATACCCGGTCCGCGTCCGCGCGGCGCAAGAGCTTCCGGTAGGTCTTCCCGTCATGTTTTGTAGGGATGCAAACGTACTTCAACGGACCTTTGATCTTCCGAGATTCACCGGTTTCGAAGAGTTCATCCCAACCGACAATCACAATGACTTTCATCCGCTCCACCATGAGTTATCAGTCCCGAACACCACACACCCTTCTGACTTCCGAGCCAGGGATGCGGGGCGAACACAATCGCCGTTATTGCTCCTTTTTTAGTTGACTTAACAATGCATGAAGTTTTCGTCTTGACTCGCAAATACTGGCAGAAATCGCCTTAAGAACACGTCTCTGGCGTCAATAGTTGCATCACTGTAACACCACACACTTTCCATGAGGTTCGCCAATTGCTTTCGATCCATCCCTGGACGGTTTCCAAGAGCCGCCTGATACAACTCCATAAGTGCTGGACGAATCACTTTCAATTCGGCGGTTGCTGCGTTGATGTAATCGGGGATTTCTCTTGGAACCAGTGGGGCAGGTGGAGCCACTTCGTGACACGGCTCGCAAAGAGTTATGAGTGAATCGTCCGAATACTCCCACGGCTTCTTCCCATAGATGTAGTAACAGTGATGCACATTCAGTGTCTTTTCGCGATTGCCACACTCGCGGCATGCCCAATCATCGCGGGACAGAATGTCCAATCGCTTCTTCTGCCAGCGGGGGTCTTTCAAAAGCAGCGAGTACCATGTCTGCTTAGAGGTCTTCATCACCCACTCCGTAAACACGAAAAACCCGCCCCAGGTGGTACAGACACCTGAGACGGGCTTTGTGCGGGGTTGCCCCCGTTTCCATTCTGAGTTCTGTACACTCAGTTTGTTTTCATCCAGTTGCCAATAGAACGAATCGTTCTCATCGTGTCAACTCTCATCGTCTCTGTGCGGAGTAGAATCCGGGGCCAGCCGCGTTCGATCCGTCCCGATACGCTCCTTCATGTACCGCTCCGTCGTCGATCCACACTGGCCTCCGACCAGCAAGTTGCGGCTGACCCCGGCTCTCTCACTCACACTGTCAGGAGTCGCGTGGCGTCTCGAACGCCAAGTCGGCCTCCCCAGAAAGGTCCGCTCAAAAACATCCCTGGGCTTCCGTCGCGACATATTGCCCTGCTGCTGTCTTGATCCGGGCCGGACCATTGCTATGACGCCCCGTGTGCCAGCAGCCACGTCCGGGGCACCCTCACTTTGTTCTCAGTCCTCAACGGGAATCAGACGATCCCCGCGTATAATCGCTGCTGCCTCATGTGGCGAACGGCCCTGTTGGAACAGCCAGAACCAGTCGAACCGACCACGCTCCAGATTGTCAGACTTGCCGTACGCATCGATGGCCTCGCGATACCATGCATCGAACGCCACCACACGGGGCTTGGCTTCGGCAATCAGCCGCTCAATGGTCGTCCGCAGTTCGTCCCACTCGCCGAATGAAAACGACGCTGCGACCTCTCCAGTGAGCATCACATCGCCGGTTTTACTGGCGTTGTCCACGGTGATCGTCATCCCGGCGACTTCCTGTACGACGGTGAAACGGTCGAAGGTTTCTCTCAGCACGGCACAACTCCGTTGATGATTTCAAAGACGGGGGAGCCGGTGCCGGTAGGAATAGCAACCGACTCCCCCTGCCCACGGCGGCATGCGGGCCAGAACACCGCCGCGAGTATGCGCAGATTCAGCCAACTTCCAAGATTGGCAGCACGTCCACCGGGCACAGCCGCCCAGGCAATGACGGGTCTACCGTGTGAGCATCCGCGAGGTAACGCTCCGTCACCTTCTGCGATGAATGCCCCATGATTCGCATTGCCGCGTCGCGTCCGCAGTGATGATCGACCAGAGTCGCCACGGTTCGCCGAATCGCGTGAAACTTCAGGTGCCGACTGATCGGCAGACCAGCGGGCCGCAAAATGTGATACGTGAACTTGCCCTGTGGATCGTGAAACGCCCACGGCCACGGCAGCAGGTACTCTCCAATGTTTCGCCCATGCCTGACCAGTAGTGGTCGCGGCATACTCAACAGCATCCGGCAGAGGTGCTCCGGCAGGCGGAAGACCATTTCTTCGCGATCCTTCTGAATCTCCGCAGGCACAAATAGCAAGTGTCCCCGCAAGTGCTCCCGCCTCAGATGCAGAACCGCACCAATCCTCAACCCCGTGTAGTACACCAGCAGAATCAACGCCTGCCATTCTTTGGCAGACCAGCCGCACGACCCGCGCCGCCTTGTTTTCTCTGCCTGCTCCAGCATGACCCGCACGTCGCCGACCGACCACGCCTTCGGTTGCCGTTTCGGCTCGACTGCTCGTTGCACGTCCGCCAGCCTTGGATCGTGCGGATTGACCCCCGCTTTGAAGGCATGCGTCCAAAGCACCAACAGGTATCCGCGCCGCGTGTTGACTGTCGCTGGCGACAGCCCTTTTTTCAGCAGTGCCCGCAAATACAAAACGATGGTTGTGTCGGTTAAGTCCGCTATTGCCGCTGTCGTCGTCAGGTCCGAAAACTGCCGGATTGCAATCCGCATCTGCAGCGCACCCGCCTCCGACAAGTTGAGCCGGGACGGCACATACCGTTCTTCGAAATACGCAAGAATGTTCACGCGATGCCCCATGAACCAGCGATTTCGCACAGTTCATGTTATGGCACGACCCAGACATCCCCGGTCCCTTCGGCGCTTGCTGTCATGTTTTTCACGATGACAGTTTGCAACGAGGCGTTGTAAACGCCCCTATCCGTTTCGACCGTGCGTTGCTCGCGTGGATTCAAATCCTAGTCGGGCAATGCACGGTTGTGAGCTTCGACTCACGACTCCACTGGCGACCGTTGTAGACGTGTCGCTACGGACTGTCAACTCAAGTTGAGAGAAAATCTTGAAAAATCTCACCACCTCGCTATAACTGGAGACATGAGAGTGTCCACGATTCCGCCGAAGACCTACACCGTCCGGGAAGTTGCTTTGCAGCTTGGCTTGTCCCGCGCCATTGTTGCGCGTTGCTGCCAGACGAAGAAATGCCCAGCGGAGTATCACGAGTTTCCCGGAACTTCTCGCGGCTTCTACCTGCTCACTCAGCAGGGAATCGACTGGCTCCGCAGAAATATCACGCCGCGTGCGAAAGACGTTGTCAGACGCTGATCCCTAGGAAAAAACACCCAGCTGCTGTCGTTGCACTCTGCCGGGAAGAGTCGCCGAAGTGGGGGTATCGTCCTGACCAATTCGCAAGTCAGGCAAGTCGAGCGGACGACAGCCGCCGCCCCGTGTTGGCTATCCGCCGCCCGTTCGGTGAACGGTGGAGTCGCCTGCGCCGGGTGCGCATGGGCCAGTTGAACCAGTTCCTTCCCTGTCGCGTTTCGCTTTCCGTCCATCCAATACGTGCTGAATCCCCTGCCAGCCCCCCAGGGCGATAGCCAGTTGACCCAGGGCCTTCCATTCCGTCTCGTCGAAGTGGGACGCATTGAGCCACAAGACGAACCCGGCGCAGAGCGTAATCACCGCGACGTTGATCGTTTTCCAGATCGGATGATGGGCGTGCAGCATGACTGGCCTCGCTGGGATTGGATGGACCGTCAGGCGGTCGCGGCGTGTCGTTCGCTCTCACTCTTGAGGACTTCCGCCAGTTCCTCGACCCGCATGCCGCTGGCGTTGTCGTAGGTAGCGATGACGTGCTGCCGGATTTCCTGCTCTGATGCCCGCTGGCCATTGTCTCGCACCGTTCTCCGCAGCGTCGCCATCCCCCGGCGCACTCCGGCGGGCTTGTATCCGCCCCACTGGTCCGAATGCACGCGGCGGTTCGACTCCATTCTTCGCAGCCGGGTCTGGAGCGCTTCCGCCTTGCTGATCCAATCGTCGGCAGCAGCGACCTCTAGTGGTTCCGGCCATTCGTCATCGATCGCGGGGGCATTGGGATTGGCCGTGCCACCCCCGCCAAAGCGGCTGAACAGGCAGTCCATCAGCCGGGACAGGAAGTCCGTCAGCAGCGGCCCCCAGATGATGGCCGATGAGGCGTTGGGGTTGGCGGTCAGGGTCACGTCGGAAACGAAGCGGTCGAAGGGGTTCATGGGGTTCCTTGGTTGGATGGATGGTGTGGTTGACGAGTGAATGATGCCACAAATGATTTCCTTGACTTCGCCGTATTCCAGACCGAGCTTGGACAGCACGTGACCGCCAATGCCATCCTGTTCCCGGAGTAGGCCCAGCAGCAGGTGAGCCGTGTCGATGTAGTTGTGGTTAAGGTTGCGGGCTTCTTCCGCCGCAAAGGTGATCACATTCTTGGCTCGCGGCGTTTGCGGCAACTTGCCAGCGAAGTTCAGGTCAGGGCCAGCCTGAATGAGCTTCTCGACTTCACGGCGCACGTCCTGAAGGTCGATGTTTCGCGACGCGAAGATTAGTCCCGCGGCGCCCGTGCCCTCCTTGACCAGCCCTAACAGGATGTGCTCGGTGCCGATGTATTCGTGATGGAACCGCTGGGCCTCCTGATTGGCCAGTTGCATGACCGTGCGGAGTCGGCCTGTGAAGCGTTCATACATGCGGTTTTTTTCCTTGCGGCGAGAGTCCGCAGCGGAGCAGTAAATGATCTTGAGACTCGCCGCAAAACAGGCACCAGAGAGTGTCGTTGTAACTGGGCAGTCGCTCGTACTGCCCTCGCCCTAGCTTTGTCGCCGCAAGCAGCAAGTGACGTGTCGCGCGATTGGCCATCTGGAACCGACAAAACACTGCACCGATAAATGCCAATGGAACACACATTGCCCACGGTGAATGCGTACACCACCCAGCGAGCGCTCCCAGTGCTGGGCCACCAGCGAGCGTCACCGCAAAAACAAGCAAGTGTACGTTTGGTTTTCTATCAGAAGTATCGATAAGGCACCTGTGATTCAGTTGAACACGTTGCGAAAGAACCGCCGCACGGGGCGTTGGCAGTTGCCGTTGACACAGTTCCGGCAGCCGACGCAGTTCGCTGTGTAGGTCCGCTGGTAGGTCACGACGGGCTGCGGCTTGGCAGGTTGGACCTGACGGACCTGTTGCACCTGAGTCGTGACCACGCTCCGCGCCAGTTGCGAGCGGATGGAGTTGCACATTGCGCAGTTGGGACTCGTGCACAGCGGCCCGGAGTAGAACTGCCCGTCCCAGACCGCCCGCTTGCCGGATGAGACAGTGACGCTGGCCACGGTCATCGCTTGCGATTGCTGCCAGTAATACGCATCCTGCCCCTTCGTCATCGCCAGACCGGGAATGGCATGCTGGTAACTGACGAACCGGTTCAGCTTGACCAGTTGCGGCTTGAGTTCATCCAGCATCCCTGGCTCAAGATAGACCACGCCCACATCGGCATTGACCTCCACCGTCCGGGCATCTCCCTCGACGATCTCGATTTGATCCGACAGCCCCGCTTCCGCGACGTACTGCCGGGCCGATGCCGCACGGGCATGATCAATCTCCACGCCGATCCCACGGCAGCCGTAACGCTTCACCGCTTCAATCAGATACCGGGCGTCGAACCCACAGCCGAAATCCACGAGCGTCTCGTCGGCACGCGGCTTGAGCGTCCCCAGAATCCGGATCACTTCCGCACGGGGCGTCGGCTTAGCTTGCCACGGCAGGTCGGCCTCGTTGATCTTGACACTGGCGGCGGAATGCGACGTGGCGGGGACTGGGCTTGTCGGTGCAGTCTGCCCCGGACCGAGTGGGGTTGGGGTGTTCTGCTCCAGCCCCGCCACGCGCTGCTCCAATGAATCGACACGAGTCTCGACAACTCCCACGCGGCCCGTCAGTTCCCCCAGCGCGTTTTGCACGGCACGTTCAAGGCGGGCATCGTAGGACTCGTCGTTGAATTCCTGCGCCTTGCACAGGCTGGTAATCGCGAACGCCATGAACAGGGCGGCCATCGCCCAGAACACGCAGTCGAACAGTTTGGGTTCTTTCATGTCATCACCTTCGGCTTGAGTTCAAACAGTTGCCCGTCGTACGCCATCACGGCCCGCGTGTAGTCGAACGGCTTGATCACCGGCGGCACGGGCAGGTTCGGTTCGTCCGGCTGGTCCACGATTGACTCGCCGCCAAAGTAGCGGACCAGAATGCCGAAGCTCGGATCGCCGCGCCATGCTTGCATCGTGAATGGCCCCGACAGGATGCTCGGATTCATGATCCCGCCGGTCGTGTGTTGCAGCCGCATGATGTGGCCGAGTTCGTGCGCAATCAGCCGGGCCTGCATGTTGATCAGGTCGCCAGGCTGGTAGAGTTCATTGAACCGGCCCCAGCGACGGTTGGCACAACTCTGCGGCGATCCCGGCAGTTCCGCCAGACCGATTGTTCCGCCTCCCGCGTACTGCTGCGGAATCTTCCAACCCAGATCAATCTGGCATTCCTGATAAGTGTTCACCCGGACAAAATCGACCCCAATGTCCCGGTACGCCGCCACCACCAGCGGCCAGACCTTCGACTCGAACACCGGCTCCAGGAACGCGGGCATCGGCACGGTGCGGGGTGAGTTCTGCCGGGCCAGTCCGTCCTTGTCCACGAACACCCGGATCACATGCACACCGGGCCGTTTCACGTCGCACGAGTGGACCCAACTCCCGTTGCCCGTCGCCTCCGCCACTTCCTCAAGCGGCTGAAAGTCCGGGCACGCGCAGCGATCCAGGCCGAGTAGCTGAGCAGTGAGCGGCCCCACTTCGCCATCAATCGCGACATTCACATGCCCCTTCTCGCGGGCGTAAATCTGCGTCAGCGCCACGCGGTTGAAGTCTTGATAACTCTTGACGGCGGTGACCACCTCCGCGTCAGCCAGTGTCAGCCGGGGCAGGTCCGCTTCCGTGATGCCCGTTGGCGTGGACGGGTTGCGAAAGTGTCCCAGCCGGAACAGTTCGCCGATGATGTCCTGTGCAGTGAGTGCTGGCATCAGTTCGCCCCTCCATTGCTCCCCGTCACCAACGCCTCGACAATCCGCCCGCTGAACTCAACCACCTTGACCCCCTCACCCAGTCCCAGCTTCGGGGCTTCTGGCGGCACGGCCTGTTGTAGCCCTGCCGTCACGCTCTTGAGGTACACGAAAATCTCATCCTCATCGTCCAGCTTCCCGGCCTGGCTGAGTTCCGTTGTCAGCCGACCCATCTCCTGACGCCACGGCTTCCACGCCGACTGAGTTCCGCTCGCTTCCGTCACGATCTCCGTCCCCTTGACGACCGCACTCCACACGTTCGACCGCGTCAGATTCCCCCGCCGCAAGTGATCCGCCATCGCGTCATACACCAGCCCAATCCGCTGGCAATCGTCCCACCCGGCCACCGTCTCCGCAGCATCCCGCGACCAGTCCACAACCCGCTGATTGAGAACGACCGGCACGGCAGGCGGAACAGGCACCGAGGGGGGAACGGGGGTAGGCTCCGGAACCGGTGCGACTGGAGCACTCCCTGCTCCACCTGAATCAGAGCCTACCCCCGGACCTCCATTGGCACCGGTGAACGTCAAAACCGTCCCCACCTTCTCCAGGCACGGAATTCCATCTTCCCCCACGATCACCAGCCAGTGACCGGCGGGCGTCACAATCAGCGGCGGGGACTCGGCAGCGGAGACAACCGACGCCAGACCGCACAGCACGGGCAGCACGCATAGCCACCGCCACGACTTGAGAAATGGTTTCATGCGTTCACCCTGTCCCACTTGCGTGGCCATTCACCGTGACTCCAGGCATCGTCGTGCTCGGATGCAGAAGCAGTTGATTCACATCCGCGACGACGCCGTATTCCTCCAACAGTTCCCGCTGCATCGCTAGCGCCTCATCCAGCGTCGGTCGCCATGCCGAATACCGCAGCCCACCGAACTCCCACGTCAGCCGGTGCGCGGTGTATCGATCCAGCTTCGCCGTCGTCTGCTCGGTCATGCACGTGGTTCACTTGGCGGTTGCGGCGGGTCCGGTTCACCCCCGGAGTGATCGGCAATCAGCTTGCGAATGGCGTTGGCCACGATCGCCCACACACTGACGACGACCGGCGTCATGTTGAGTTCCGTCCCGCCGACGTCGAACGTGAAGTCCGTCCCCATCACCCACGCGTTGAGGTACGTCAGCAGTGCCCCCAGCGCCGCCATCAGCGCCCCGACGGCAATCTTGTGCAGGTCCGTCCCGTTCAGCGTGAACCGCTTGCTGTTGTTCATCAGACGATCTCCCGCGAAAGCTGCAGCGCCCGATGCTGGACGACCTTGTACGACAACGGCCTGCCGGTTTCGGCGTCTTCCGTCACCACTTCCGGGACGCAGTGACAGGACTCCGTCGGGGCGTGCAGCGCCGCTTCTGATTCGGGCCACAGGTGAATCGAGCGGATATCGGCATGCAGATGTATGTCGCCCGGCTGGCAGGCGGAACAGCCACACGATGATTCCGATTCGTATCGGCGATATCGGCTGACAGGATCGGTGCGGGAGTCACGGACAGCCAGCACGGCCAGAGCCGCCAGCGCGAGCAGAAACAGCCAAGCAGTCGGAGTCAGCACCGGTCCCCACTCCATCAGAAGATCGCACGATTCTGATTGATCGACGCCAGAATACTACGATTCGGTCTGAATGTCCGTCAAGACAGGCAGCGGAACAGGCTGGTCCAGTGGGTATCAGTCCGCCCCCGGAAACCGGCGTTGCCCCATCACCAGCGACACGGGCCACTGTACGGGGAGCGTCTTACCGGCGGGGGCCGTGGGAACGCACAGCGCCAGGATCACCGGCACGCGCTGAATCGGCATGTCAGGCCGGGTCAGGTCGGGCGAGTCATCGGGCACGATCACCCCCAGGTGATGCGTCAGGGTCTGTTTTTCCCCCGGACCGCAGCCGGGCCGCATGGCGTACACGACAAGCGTCGTCTCGACTGCACTCGCGACCCGCTCGGCCACATCCACCGGCAGCACGGACCGGGCGAACGTCAACGGATCGACCGGCGTGGGGAACGGGGGCAACAGAGCGAGCGGCAGCGTCTCGCAGCGGACGAACAGCGCAGATCTCTGGCGGTTGGACAGGTGGTATTGCATGGCGAGCCTTGATGGCAGATCAGGTTGTGGGATTCCATCCCCGGTATCGGAGTTGTCGCCCCAGTCGCTGATGGGCGGCCCGCAGTCGGCCTTTGACCGTTCCGGCGGGCAGGCCGATCATTGCCGCAATCACTCGCAGGCTCAAGCCCGTGCCGTGCAGGCGGACGATGCGTTGCTGCTGCTCCGGCAGGCTGTCGAGCGCCGCCCGCAAGTCGCAATGCAGTTCCCGTGTTGCCGGGTCCGTGTCAGCCGTCGCCTGCTGCCCCCGCGCTCGCAGGCAGTCTCCGGCGTGCTCCAGCGGCACCGTTCCGTACAGCGGGTCGGTCTGGCGTCGCCGCAGGGACGACACGAACAGATTGCGGGCCAGCGCGTTGAGCCAGGCCGTGAACCGCTCGCCTTCGAACTGGTGACAGCGGGTGAAGACGCGCAGCAGCGCCTCATGCGCCAGGTCTTCGGCGTCATCCATTGGCAGTCGGGAGCGGCGCAGAAAGTATGCGAACAGACCGACCAGCGTGGATCGATAACGGCTGGCCAGTTCGGCGTCCGCACCGGGCAGGCCAGATTTCACGCCACGCATCAGTGCGGCGTCGGATAGATCAGACAGGGGAGCGGCAGGCCGCTGGGGATGGGTTGTGGGCATGAGGGGATTCCTTTGGAGATTGAACGCTCAGGAGCGTTTCAGGGGACGTTGTCGGGAGCATCACAGCGGGGCGGCCAGCGCTGCGCCACCGGCGAGGCGGTTGAATTCGGCCAGCAAGTCCAGCCGCTTGAATTCCAGATGAATGTTGCCGTTGCGGAAACAGCGGAGGCGGAAATAATCGGTTTCTCCCACCTCGCCTTCCTGGATGGTCTTCACGCTGTCCACCAGCGGGCCGAATGTTCCCGGCAATGGTCCTTTGCCGTCCAGGGCATGGAAAATCGAGTCGAGCGCCTGGAAATGCGGCTCGGCCTTGTAGTGAAATCTGAACGGCGTTCCGTATCCGGATTGAACGGCATAGCCTTTGATCACCTTCCGGCCCACGGCAGCCGATTCGTTCTGATTCGTCTTGTACTTGCTGCGCGAATACAGGCCGGGCCGGAAGTAGTCGAATTCCTCCCGAATCTTTTCAGTCAGGAAGTCGCCGGCGCTCGACAGCATCCCCTGCAGGACGGAAACGATATTGTCGCCGTTGATCTCGGGCAGCGTGTCGATGGGATCGGGTCCGGAATTGTAGCGCGGGCGGCCATAGTAAAAGACCTCGTTCAACTCCTCTCGCCGTTTCGTGCTGAGCAACTTGCCCAATTCCAGTTTGGCGAATAACAGCGACCAGGCTTCCCGCTTGAATTCCTTGAGCACGCGCTCCAGCTCCCCCAGTGAATGGGATTGCTGGTAGCCGTATTTGACCTCCAGGCGAAAGTTGGCGCGAGTCGTGTCGTGTTCTGTCGCTTCGAACGCGAACGCCTGGGACAGCTGCTCGCAGTTGTCGCGGACGGTTTCGAGCGCCTGCCGAATGGCGGCCGTTGTTTCGGCGTAGGTTTCCGCAAGCTGCGTGGCCGTCGAATAGGGAACCAGGTTGTTTTCGAGCGTGTGAACCATTGCAGAACCTTTCGAGATTGGACGGCCAGAGCCGTTGCAGGGGATGGGCCAGATCAGTTTTCAGCGGGCTACGCCGTTGGCATCAGGTCGGGACGCAGGCTACACAGGGCGTGAAAGATACCCCCGCCGCCCGTTCAAGCCGGGGTGCAAATCCCGGAGGCGGCGGGGGAGGAGAACTAACCTTGCGTAGCCCAATCGATCTGGATTAACAGATTCTCAATTGCGTGGGCTGGCCCTGACACGAACACGCCACCAATGCACCAGCGTCGCGAATACTCGTGCCAATGTCGTTCCATCCACGATTGGCACCGGGTGACAAGGAGGTCATATTCACGTCTGGTGACAAGTTTTACAGCCATCTGTTTTCTCCTGCCCCTGCCGGGGCTGTTGGCCGCGTCGGTCAGTCGGCGAGCAAGCGGCACACTGTCGGCGTGGGGTGATCGTGCTGTCGCACCAGGTCCATCGCCAGAGAGACGAGCCGCATGGCCACGGGGTCCGCCTTGGCGGCTGCAATCGCAGCGGCGCGGTCGGCGTGGGCCTGCGAGATAGCCTCGTCCCCCGTGTATTGGGTCCACCCCCATTGTCGTCGGCCATCCTCGTAATATTGCTCCAGTTTCTCGGGTCGACTGGCATGCCAGTCGACTGCCGCCAGCCGCGTCACTGCTGCCTGCACCTCGTCAGGATAGGACTCGTCGGATGCGACCGTATAGTCGCCGATATCATAGACCCACGCCCCAGCGCGTCCGGCGTACTCACCCGGGCACTGCACGTCGATGTGGTATCCGTCGCCACTCGGAGTCCACGCGGTGAGCGTGAGGATTGCCCGTGGACTGCTGATTATTTCTCTGTTGCCTACGTACATTCGTTTCTCCTGCCCCTGCCAGGGCTGTTGGCCGCGTCGCTGATTCACTCGATCAGTCGTTCGCGTCATGGATGTATTATACCTATCGTCGCGTCCGCGTCAATGAGTTTAGCGGGAATTCTTCTGGTTTTTTCCGAGTTTCCACAAGTCGTTTCCGGCTTCGAACTTGTGTCGTCCTTCAACGCCCGGAATCAGCTTCGCCAGCCGCTTGCAGTCGGCTTCCGTGAGGGCGAGAGTCGATCCAACCCGCGTGCCAACGCCGTGGTCTTTCGCAGCCCGCTGGACTGTGCGGCGGGAAACAGGCTCACCGCGCAGTTGAGAAATCAGAGCAGTGGCCGCAGCCGTGCCGTAGAGTGTGGGTTTCATCCCCCCACTGTATCACGTGGCGTTGCCGCGTCAATGCGTGCCGCCAGTTCTCCGCAGCACCGTCAGCCCGTTGTTGTTCCGGTGGTGCTCCTGCACCTCCCACCGCCCACGCTCGATCAGTTCGGACACGGCCTTGTCCAGTCCCGGCCCGCCGTCTTCACCGACCTCGCCGTACGTCGCGGTGTCATGCAGCACGATGTACTTTGCCACCTTGTCGGCGTGGCGGGTGAGTTCGGCGTGGAGCTGCGCGTACGTGTGAACTGTGTCGATAAACAGCAGGTCCGTCGGTCGAATCGTGACGTTGCGGGAGTCACCCTCGATGAAAGAGAACGCTTCGTCGGCTCGCATCAGCAGCGTGGCCATCGGTGACGGCACGAGGTCGTAGCTTGTCAACCAGCACGGCCCGCCAGCCAGCAGGGCAATCGTTGACACGCCGTGGCGCATGCCAAACTCAGTGACGGAATCGCAGTGCTCGATCACAAGGTCCCGCAGCAGCGGCAAATGCTCGCTGATATCCGACGGCGTGCCGCAGACCAGATCGTAGAGTTCCTCGATCGTCCAGTCCGTGCGGTGCTTGGTCGCCTCGATGATCCATTCCGGCTTCGGCATGTCGTCACAGTCCTCCACGGTGATCGCTCTGGGTTTCAGTTCCGAGACGCCCTGCAAACGTACCTGTACTTTGCCAGCTTCAGCGAATGGGACGGGCTGGTAGTCACGCATCGTCACCGGATGCACCTTAAAATCTCGCTCGCTTCCTCGGTTCCCAATTCCTCTTCCAGCTTCGCCCGTAGTTTGCCTGCGAATGCTGCGCGATATTCCAGTAGATCGCTACAACTGGCCGTCGCCATGTAGAACGACAGCATCATTTCCCCTCCGATCTTTGTGGGGTCAATAGCCCTGAGCATGGCGTCGCACTCGCGGAAATTGCCTGACATGCAAAGCTCGGCAATTCTCGTGTGAATACTCACGATTGCTGCCTGTAGTTGTCCGGCTTGTGCTGCGCTTGTGCATCGCGCCAAGAATGCGTCGGTCGAGTCAATCTCGCGTTCCTCAATGGGCGCTCGCATCGTTACTCCCTGTACTTGATTTCGTACCGTTGGTCCGGCAGCCCCAGCGCGTCATTGCTCACGGCGTTCATCCGGTTCGTATTCCGGTTCATCCGCTCCGCTTCGTCCTGCAACAGCCGCTCATGGATCATGCGGGAGTCGAGGCAGGCCATCGTGACCACGAACGCCAGTGTGAACGCGGCACAGAACGACAGCACTTCCCAGCGGTCAAGGACTGTCCCCCGCCACTTCGCGACCGAAGATGTCGGCGTAATCGTCCACCCGTTGAGGCTCGCCGTAGCAGCCCAAGTGCTCATCTTTTTCGGGGCTTTTGTTGTCGGCATGGCGAATCCAGACCCACGCGGGTTTGCGGTCGATGACGTGATGACCGGTGACAGTCGAGTGATCCCTATCATACGGCGACTGCCCGGCGGTGCAACGTCTTGTCACGAACTGGTTCGCCGGATAGGTGCGGTTCCACGCCTTCCCGTCCTTGACGAGATACCCCTCCGTGAACTGATACCATTCGTGGTCCGGATTCTGAACGACGCCGCGTTGCAGCCGGATCATAAAATCTGGCGAAATGGCGTCGTCGTCGTCCATGCGGGTGATGTACGCCGCTGGATTGCCGCCCCATTGAGTCACAAACTCCACAGGAACGCCCACGGATTCGAACATGGCCTTCCGGTCTGTCAGGTGCGGGTCGGAGTCGTCCACCTTGATCAGCAGCGTGTACGGGGCCGTCTGTGCCTTCAGGGACGGGATGCACCACTGCCGGGTCAGGTCCAATCGCCGTTGACTCAACTCGGCATCGGTGTACGCGGCCCGGATGGCGATGACGTGCGGGAGCGTGTCAGTCTGGCGTCGCTTGAAGTGGTCGCGAGCGTGCTGTTCGAGCGCAGGGTTGTTGCCCGTCCAGGCCCACAGGCCGTTGTGGTCGATTGTCAGGTCCGTCGCCGGGTCAAAGCCGTGCCGCTGTTCGAACCGCTCTTGATACCGGCGGTCTGCCTTGCGTCCGTGGTACAGGTGCCGGATCGTGACCGGCACGTAGCCGACTCGCCCCTGGGTGATTGCGCGCACCTTGTCCGCCCACGGTTGGTAGGCTGCCATCAGTCCCGGTGTTGGGTTTCGCCATGCTGGGATCTCAGCGTCGTCGCGGAACGCCGCCGCCATCCACGAATCGCCCCCGCCGACGGCTGCTTCCGCGTCGAAGAACCCACCGATGGCATCGAGGAACTCACGACGTGCCGCCCACGCCATGCCGGGATGCCCATGCTTCTGGATGCGTGAGGCTGCCTTGTACACCGTGCCAATGACGAACTTGTCCTGTTCGACCGGCTCGCCATCCGGACCCAACCATTCCGCCTGTGCCCACAGTTGGCCGACGTGGTAGTCCTTGAGCATGTCGAGCGTCTTGTCCACCCATGTATCGTCGGGGAACAGAATGTCGGCGTCGATCCATGCCACAGCATCAGCTTCGCCCGGCAGCCGGGACAGGGCAATGTTCAGCAGCCGTTCTTTCTGCCACAACAGGTGTTTCCGGGGATCCCCGTACAGGTAGATGCCATGATCGGCGATGGGCTTCTGTCCGGGTAGCAGCAGTTCCACCGTGTGCAGCGGGACTTTGATGCCCGCCAGAAACCGCCGATAGTTCGCACGCAAACGGTCTGAGTTCGTCGGGTTGAACAGGCAGGTGATAACGTGCAGGTTCTGCGGTCGCTGTCCCACAGCGGCACGGTGCGGACAGCCGGGACAGGAGATGACGTATTTCTCATCCAGGGACCGCCGGAGCGTTTCCTTGATCCGTTCATGGTCGAGGACCGTCTTCGCGCATGGCTGATGCAGCAGTTCGCACTGGTACAGGTCGAGCGTCTTGATCCCTTGGCAGCCACAGTTCGCCAGGATGGCTTCCGCCTCGCCCCGGTGCATGCACTCGACAACAGGCGGGGCTTCCGTTGGCGTGCCGGGATGCGTCCGGTACTGGCATGTCTCGCAGCGGCTGGCGGCAACGAATCTGTATTTCTTGCCTTTCGCAATCTGCGGGTGATGGCAGGCGACGCGGGAGCCGACGGGGGAGGCGTAGGTGCAGGTCATACCGCTTGAAATAGAGTAACGCTCAAGTTCGCACACAGACCATTTGCGTCTACGAGACTATACGCCCCCATTGCAGCAGCCCATCGGTCTAGCACAGTTGGTAATTCTTCTGTCGTCCCGAGCATCACGGACACTGAAAAGCGTGGTTGAGCTGACACTTCGACCCACACTTGGTTTACCGATATAATAGCCAATTGTGCGGAAACGTACTGTGTGGAAGGTTGTGTGTGACACTCGCCAGGTAGCTGCGCCGATGCGCCCGCACAGCTTGCCGGCGCGCTTGGAAATTCCAGAAATGTTGAAAACGGCGGCTCCTCGCAGGTGCCTCCGCTGCACAGAAAAGTCCCGGCGTTGCCAGCACCAACCTCCGCGTATATCAGCGGCATTACCAAATCCTGGCAGATCACCTCCTGTGCTTGCGGATGGACGCACAAGAACTTCGGCAGCGTCCACTCCCCAGCCTTCGTCCCCCCTACCAACTCGAACGTGCTCGTCGGCCCCAACGGGTTCCAGTTCCGGCAGACCCACACCGCCGCCGGGTCGTCCGTCACATCTTCCGCCGACTCGTCCTGACAATCGTTCGTCGTCGTCGCCAGCGTAATCGTCGCCTGCAGCACATCCACGCCGCAGATCGTCTCGAACCCGCACGGCGTCAGCGTCAACTGCCCCTCGACAGACCCGGTGTAGCACTCGAACCCAGGCAGTTCTTCCTCCGGCGTTGTCCAGTCAGACCCCGAATCAAACGTCGCTTCAGGAAACGGCCACGTCCCGGTAAAGCACGCCGTGCCAATCGTGTACGTCGTCGCGTGCTCATACGCCACGCTGTTGAGCGTCACAGACTGCGAACCACGCTGGTACTGCACACCGCAACCGCACGTTCCGGCCCCCTGCTGGATGATCGTGTCCGTGACACCTGGAGCGGACTGATTGACCAGCCACAGTTCATGGTCGCCCACGTCCTCGACCTTGTGCATCGCCTGAAACTGCGCGTACGAACTGGCTGGCTCGTCCGTCACCAATTGCAGTTCATCCGGCCCCGCATAAACCGGACCCGGAGATACGGACCCTGCGATCAACGCCAGCGTCGGAAACGTGAACGTGCCGATCCCGATGTCACCGGACGCAATCCCCAACGGACCAGCGAACCCCACGGCCTGCGCATCCATGCCGCCGATCTCGTCCGTCGTCTCAGTCAGCGGGATGACCTTGAGCACCTTGTCCCGCACGTCGTTCGAATCCGCCGGTGCGGAGTCATCCACCATCTTGAACGGGCACCACGGCGGAATATCGATCGACGCCGACACGTTCTTACACTGGAGTCCGCGCACCGATTCGGATGGGTACTGGACTTTCGCCGACAACAGTTCCGGACTGGTTGCCGACGCCGCTACTGGTGAAGATACCCCGCCGTTGTCCTGGCCGGGCCGGGCCTTCACGCCTGCCTTGTCCGGCTGCTCCTGCTTCTCCCGCGTCTTGTTGGCCCGCAGCCTGCGCCGGGCGTTGGGCTTGGGAATAACGTTGGAATGCTCGCTGCTTGTGGACGCCCTGGTGGTGGCCACGCCCCCCTGCAACTGCCATGTCACCTGCGCAATCTTGCCGTCCAGTTCGATCGGCAGAAAACCAGCGTAGGGGTTGTCCTCCCCCGTGACGGGCTGAATCAGTCTCGCTTCCGCCGTCAGGTAATAATCCGCCTGGGCATTGGCATCGGCCAGTGAATCCGTGACGGTGCCGAGTGACCACGTTTCCGCGCCGACGTTGGCGCTGTGAGTGATCCGGACCTGACGATAAACGTCCTCATGCCGGATCGGCAATGACCCTGACCCGTTGCTGTTGAGCGTCAATGACCGGATATGCCGGACCGGAGCACGAGTCACGTTGTACCGCAGCGTGAACGCGGTCTTGAGGTACAGCTTGGCATAGCCGAACTCCGTCTCCGTGTCGCTGAGCGTCACGATCCGGCGGAGCGGCTTATCGACCATCACAATCGGCTGATCGCTGAGTACGCTGATTGAACCGTCGTACTTGGTGCCGAACACCTCGTTGTCCATGTTGAAGCCACCGCGCCACCACAGGCCGAACAACTCGGCAGGTTTGCGTTGCAGTTGGTTGTCGGCCCGGACGATCTTCTCTAAAAGCTGATCCGACAGGATGTACTGCCACACCTCATCGACGGTGAACCCGATGCCCGGAATCTCCGTTCCACCATGCGCCGGACCGACCACGCGGTATGCCTTGAAGACCGTAGAGCGGGCTTTGTCCACGCGGAGCTTCTTGGCGGCATCGCTCGCCCCGGTGATGCCGGAGAAAGTTTCCGGGTTCTCCAGTAGCCAGCCGCCTGACGGAGTCATGTCGAGGTCATCGACCGGCTTCCATTGGTCGTCGTCGTCGATCCCGACCGGCTCCAGCTCCAGCAGGCATTCGACCTGCGTTTCCCCGCCAATCAGCGCCAGAGCCGCGGGGATGGCAATGCCCGCCGTTGTAACCCGCCGGTCCTGTCTCGCCACCACGGGGAGCGAGTCCCCCACGCCCGGCACGACGATCCTGACGGGGTTGCCGGGCGTCAGCCGTAGCACGAGGTCCAGACCCAGCACCTGAAGCAGCGAACTCAGTGCATCGACGACGTGCACATGATCCCAGACCACTTCCGGGGGATCGTCCAGTGAGGCCGTGACCGCCGACGTGTCGTAACCGGTTTCGCCCAGCGCCACCAGCAGCAGTTCAATCAACTGTTTGGGCGACTTCTCCGTCCCGGTGACAATCGACCCGTCCGTGAACCGGCGGTTCCAGTGCCCGCTGATGTAGCCCCCAGCCTTGACCCACCGCCACCGCCGGTCAAGGATCGTCGTCGAATAGATGCCACCTTGGCTGGAGTAGCTGACGCCATCCCCAGCACAGTCGTAAAACGTCACGGTGGGCACGCCATCCACCGTCAAGGAGACGTTGCCGATCGCCGGGTTAGGAGAGTAGTCCGGGGCCACGTCAATCTGGATGATCGACGGTTCCGTCCCTCGACTCCACGGCACGGACGCATTTCCCGTGCGCTGATCGAATCCCGGATAAGTAATCGAATGAAACGCCATAGGTTTACGGGTACGTTAGTCGCGGCTGCCATGCCGATCCCGGCAGCGGCTGGCGCAGTTCCATCGGGTAGCTGTAATCGACCGCGAAGAACATCCGCGTGCCGTTGACGATCTTGAGGGACACAGGCCGCGTGATGGTGACTTCGCTCCAGTGCACGTCCACCGGACTCAAGGGGGGTGGAATCACTCCGATTGGCTCCGGCGGTCCCTGTCTCAGCCAGACGACTCTTCCGGTCTGAACGTACGACGACGATAAGAACGGATAGGTATCATGCCGCTGGGGACGGTCAGCCTCGATGGGCACCATGATGAATTCACCCAGCCCATGCGGGTTGCGGGCGCTGACCTCTTCGCTGAACTCCACCACTGGATTGCCGTTGCTGGCCGCTGCGCCGACGGGAATGATGGCGTTGAACTCCAGGCTGTAATCGACGAACAGCCCCATCTCACCGGCGATGGCTTGCGGAAGTGAAACGACGCTGCATCCAATCCCCCCCAGCGTGTCCACGGAGTCGAGCGACAGGCCGACGGGGATGTTGTCGCTGGTCAGGTAGGTCAGATTCCCGCCACGCACGCGCGACGCATCCAACAGGTCGTCAATGCGGGTGATCAGTTCCGTCTGCGTACTACGGATGATGCGTCCATTGATCCGGTGCACGAGTTCCACGGCGTACATGAAGCCTGTCCCTGACAGTAGCTCCGTGTAGCTGATCGGAGAACTGAGGACTTCGTAGCTGTCGCTCGTATATGTCGAGTACGCGTACTTCACTGGACTCGATTACTCCCAGACCTGTTGAATGCCCGTCTGACGCGCGCCACCTTGCAGCGCTCCCGCCGTAGCCTGAACGGGGTTGATCGTCTGATCCCGCTGGCGGTTGATCTGCTGTTCCTGCAACCGGGCCAGTTCCTGAAACACCGCTTCCAAGCGGCCCAGCGATTCCACCAGCCGATTCGTCGTCTCCGTGTGCCGCTCAATCGCCTGCTGTTCTTCGACCCGGAGCCGGGCGACTTCGGCCACCTTCTCGGCTTCGTCACGCCGGGCGGCTTCGAGAGCGTCCATCTCTCCCAGCCCGCGCAGGACATTTTCCCCACCCGCGGCGCGGCCCTTGTCGGCATAGAAGTCTTCGGCAAAGCGACCGCCCAAACCGCTGTTCTTCAGAATGTCCGCTTCCGGTTGATTGAGCTTGCCGCCTGACTGCAGCTTCTCGCTGATCTTCCGCAGGGACTGCTGTTGCGTGATGTCGAGTTCGCCGAACTTCGCTAGATTGGACTTGGCTCCCGCCTCTTCAGCCCGGATGCGTTCCCGGCTGGCCTGCAACAGTTGATTGGCGCGGTCAAGCTGCTGCGTCAGTTCCTCTTTGGTGCGCTTGGCGGATTCCGCCGCCGACTCATCCACCTGGGCAATCTGTTCCTTGATTGACAGAATGTTCTGCTGATGCGCCAGGATCGCATCGGGGTTGTCCCGCCGGGCGTTGGCCATCGCGGCTTCTTCCCGCTCCAATGCCGACGCCAGCCTGCCTCGCGCCCGGCCCGACGCTTCTCCATCACTCAGCCCCAGCGCCCGGTCACGCCGTGACGCGATGCTCTCCAGACCGGCCTGCGTCTGACCCCGCAGATTGACCATTTGCAGTTCAGCCTGACGCACGGCTTCGATCACCACCAGCCGCTTTTGTTCGGCGGCCTTCACGGCGTCCGCACTTTTGGCGAGATCGAAGAACTTGGCTTTGATCATTGAAATGAATGCGACGTCAAAGCGTTCAGAGTTACTTGAGCCGCCGCGATCTTTCCAAATGGCGTTACCGATATTCGGCATGCCCATGCGGCCCGTGACCTGATTGACCGATGAGCCGATGGCGTAGCCTGCTCCCGCCAGCCCCAAGGTTCCCGTGGCAGCGGCTTTAAGGCCAGCGCCAGCCCCAGACGCCATTCCCGCCAGACGACCTCCCCACGTGGCCGCCCCAGCCCCGGCGGCTCCCGCTCCGAAGTTACCCAGCATCGACCCGCCCGCTCTGGCTGCGCCGCCCGCCGCGCCACCACCCAGCCCCGCCGCTGCCGCTGCCGCCCCGGCAATGGCTGCGGCCTTCTGCGCTGATGCCAGGGCCACGTAGGCGTCCTTGACGCTCAGGATCACCTTGAGGCCGCCGGAGAACACGTCGAACCCGGCCTGGATCATCACGAAGTGCTTGGCGAAGATCGCCAGATTCTCTTCCCCGGAGATGCCGAGAATCGCCAGTCCCCTGGCCATTCGCAGGAAGCCTTCACCAGCTTCTCTGGTGGACGTGATAACCTTCTGGTTCGCGGCCTGGAGTTTGCCAGTCGCCTGCTGATGCGTGGCGTCAGCCCGCGCGGTCGCGGCTTCACGATCCCGCTGCGCTTTCTCAATTGCCTTCATCGACTGCGTTGCACTCTTCTCGGCATCCTTTTGCTGCTTCTCCCAAGATTTTGCCGCAGCGGCATCGTCCCGCTCCTGCTGCTTCAGTTTCTGCTGACGCTCTTTCTCGATCCGGTCCAACAGCTTCATGCGGTTCGCGAATACCCGCTGCAATTGCCGTTCTTCCGCCTGCGCCGCAGCCGCCTCTTTCTTTTCCCGATTGATCCGAATACGGTCGAGGTCTTTCTCCAGCTTCGTCGCGTCCTTCTCCATCTTGGAGATGCGCTTGCTCACCGCGTCCGTCCCCTTATCGGCCTGTGCGCTTGCTTTTGCTGCCGCTCCATAGGCAGACTGAATCTCTTTGCGGAACTGGCCAGCGGCAGCCGTGTCGCTTTTCAGCTTCAGGGTGATGACTACATCACGTTCAATTGCCATCGCGGGAGACTCTCAAAATGGAAGGTGCAGACCAACAAGGCATCGATCAAGGCATTGCAGTGCTTGTCATGGTTGTGGTTGCTTTTGGTGGCCTGTTCGCTGGCATCGCTTACTGGCACAACAAGAAATACGGGTCGTCATCAAAGCCCGCCGAACCGCCCGTCTCAGCAGAAGCCAAGGAACTCAGAACGCTGGTGAACATGATCGGTTGGGGGTGTGTGGGGTTTCTCGTGGTCTACTTCTGGCAACTCATCTTCCAATGACCGACGCCAGGATGATCTGCATCTCCGCCGTCCTCGACCGGCTGGCCTTGATCTCATCGCACCGCCTGACGAGGTCGTCCAGTTGTGCGTACAAGGCAATCGTCCAGTGATCCTCCGGCCAGCGTCCGGTCAACTTGCACTCCTGAAACCGTCGCCACAACATCCGGCTGCGGTTGGTCAGCGTGTTGGGCTTTTCCGGGCAACCCTTGGGGCACTCGCTCCCCTTCGGCTTGCGGCACGGAGCGTACGTCAGGGGGGGCCTTTCAATCGGATTCCCCCGTCCATCCTTGTTCATCACTCCCTTCTCTTCATCCCACGCATACTTCAGGCACAGTGAGCAGTCGCGGCGGTAGACCTCGGGATGAAGCTGCAACAGTTCCACCCCCAGGATCAGTTTTTTGCGGCGTTCTCCGGCGTCTCAGGCGTCGTTCCGTCCGGCAGTGGATCGCTCGCATCGTTGCCAATCACGATCCGGTACAGACGTGACGCCACGAATGGATTCAGCCTGCGGAGACGGTCCACGTTCAGAGGCCCGGCGGCGCTCCATGACTGGAGTCGCTCGGCAATCAGTCTCAGATTCGCCGCCGCGTCCTTCTCGCTCTCCGGCAGCTTGCCCAACGCCTCATCTTTGGCCACGGCGTCATAGTGCCGGTTGAGGTCCATGTAGTCGGCGGGCCGAAACTTGAACGTCAGCGGCGGCGTCAGCGGATGGCCCTGCACATTGGAAATGCAGCCGTCGTAGACCTGACCGTCCTCGATAAACAGATGAATGGGCATTGCGTGCGTGTCGCTCCTGAGAACTGAAAACCGTGCTTATCCCCGGCAATCACATTTGACGCCGGTCTTGACAATCTTGGCGTACTTGTCGGTCCCTGCGCCGCCGCCGTCCGTCGCGGCCACCGTCACGTAGATTTCCAGCTTGTCTCCCGGCGACAGTCCGGAACCGTCGATCGTGAAGACTCGCTCGGCATACGTAACCGTGCGGATATCGATGGCGGATGTCGAGTTCAGGTCCGATCCGTGCGCCCCATCCGTCCCCACCTTGTACGCGGTGATGTCCAGTGTGCAGGACGCCGACGAGATGACGTTCATCGCCGCCCAGAATGAGGCGTAGATGTTCGTCGTCGCGGCATATTCCGGCGGCAAATAAAACTCAAACATCGCCGTCTGGGTGATCGTCGTCCCGTTCGATGGGGATGTGCGCACATCTACTCCGGTGGCCCCGGCTGCGGCAGTCCCGACCCCCAGATTCGTGGACCCCGCCGTCCCCAGCACAGGATGACCAGCGGCCACCTGTCGCCAGAGATGCACCGGGATGCCGAAATAGTCCTGTGAGTTGAGGGCCTGCTTGGTGCGCGAGATGTTGGCATTACCAGAGAGGTGCGCGTCCGTCAGTGAGGCGGCTGGAATCTCCAGAATCCCGGCCAACGTCGTGCTTTGCACTGCCATTGCGATGTCCCTTTGTAACGCCGATAAACCCTACGATTCGTAGTCATCACGCATGCGCGTTGGTGATCTTGATGTCCGGCTTGTGATCCACGTGGCCGGGATGCAGGTAGCCTTGGGAGAAGCCCTGCAACTGATGCCGGATCGGACCCTTGCTGGTAATCACCGGCACCACCCGCTGAATGTGCAGCCGCCCGAACGTGATGGTGATGACGCTGCTGGCCTCATTGGCCGATGTCAGCACGAGTGACGTTAGCTCGCCGTCCAGCGTGTGCGCCAACAGGTCTGCGTTGGTACTGTCACCGGAGACGGTGAGCGTACACGTCACGATCCGGTCCGTGGGGATGATCAACTCATCCCGCGTGAGATTCGTCCCCCACTGGTCAGCCGACAGGCCGTTGTCCACCCTGACTTCGAACCCGAAGATTTCCCGGTCCGTGGATAGCAGACTGATCTTCCCGGCGTCGGCGAAGAAATAGGGCTTGGACAGGTCCGCCTGAACCAACGTCCCCGGCCATGACTGACCGCCGGTGTACGACTCAAACTCCGTGTCGAACGTGGCCTTGACGAGTTGGTTCTGTTCCCCGGCCAGCGTCATGCCGCCGATCTTGCCTTCACTCAGCAAGTAGATGTCGAACTTCTTGTCCAGCAGCATGTAGAAGTCGGGCAGCGCTTCCGCCACATCGAACACGTTGGCAGCTTCAGCAGACCCCAGCGCGAATGGCAGGAAGCTGTCCAGAACATATCGCGTCAGGTTCATGGTGATGGAGCCGCCCACCCGGAGGCCACCCCGGACGTTACCGGAAGAATCACGCATGCGCGTGCCGCGAATCCCCTCTCGCGCTAACGTCGGCTGATCGAACACGATGTTCTCGCTGTCGAACTCCGTCCAGAAACTGTTGACGTCAAAAGGCGTGGCGCTATCAACCGCCATGCGGGCCAGTGAACCGGCTGTTTCGGCCATCGCTTGTACTCCATTGGTGACTTACAGGACTGCTTCCAGTCGCTCCATGATTCCGTCGCCGATCAACTCATCCGCCCGTTCCGCGAACTCCGGCGTGACCCCGATGAACTCCCGCTGCGGAATGCGGATGTTCGTCCCCGGCGGGATCATGCCTGTGCCGCTTCTCGGGGCCAGCCATTCCGTGGAGGGGAACATCCCTCCCGTCATATGCTTGTGGGCATACGGGACGCTGGTCCCCATCTTCGCTTCGAATTCCGACACGTCCTCGATGTGCTCGCTGATGTCCTGCACGATGGAGGCCAACAGCAGACCGGTGCTTTGCAGCGTCTTTTTTCCGGACGAGGAAACGTGAATGCTGCGGAGTTGCCACTGCGGCCATGCTGCGCCTGTCGGGTCTTGTTCCTGTTCAAAGGTCTGGCCAATCCGGACCTGCACTTCATCCACCCACCGCTGCAGCGCCGCTTTCTGCCGTGGTGTCTTGAGTTCATTCTCCAGCCGGTCGATCATCGCCAGCGCGTCCGCTTCCGTCGTCACCGTCCGGGGCATCGATCACCTGCAACTTGTCTTTGGCTTCCGCCGATTCTTCGTCGTTCACGAAGAATGGGTGTTCGTGTCGCACATCTCCGCTTGACCAACGGCCCCACAGTCTCCCGCCCCGCGAGATGACTTCCAGACGATGGACGGCGGCGTAGTACCGCACGGCGCTGTCCGGCGTGGGGCAGGCCAGTTTCTTGATCCGTTGCCGTCCCAACATGCCGCAGCGGACCTCCCACGTGACCTTGATGTGCGGGTCAAACTTCGGCTGGGGAATAAAGGGCGTTGTACCGGGCATCACTGGTCCTCCACGGGACGGCTGACAGTTACTACGTTTCGTAGTATTCCAGACGTGAGAATACGTAGGGGCCTACCCCCACGGCAAGTGCTGATTGCTCCAGTAGTCTGCCGATCGGTCATGTCCGCTGCTCCTTGGCGACGAAGCCGAACACCAGCGCCCCCACGAATCCGTTGCGTTGCCAGTAGTCCCGGTCATAGGGGCGTGAATCGATCAGCCTGGTATAGACAATCGTGCCGTTGGCAATCGTCAGCTTGTCCGTGATGAGGGCCTGTCGGACCCGTTCGTGCCACAGCAGCCAGAGCTTGCGATTCGCCCGCGTATGACTGCGGTTGGCCGGGGCGGCGATGGCGACCAGCACGGAATAGTTGATGAAATCGGCGTTCGTCGGCCCGCCGGGGTCAACGGACTGCCGGTCCAATGGGGCGACCATGATCGTGTTGGCCGACAGTTCCCCCAGCCCGGATACGTCTACTGCCGTCAAGTCTTTGACCTGATCGGAGTCTACGCTGGTCAGATTCAGGCCAATAATCTTGGCGGTCACGGCATCCACGATCTGCATCAGGATCGGATCGGTGCCGTCGCTGACCCAGGCGTAGACTGGCAGGGAACTGGCTTCGCTCCCCCCGCCGACGCTCGTGACCTGAAACCAGTAGACCCCCGGATCAAGCGTGACGATGATGTTTCCATCGCCTGTTCGAGTGGCTCCCGTGTCGAGCCACTCGTTCCACGTCCACTGCGTATCGACCCGGATGACCCGGACCTCGTTGGTGGCCGTGACTTCGCTGTCGGCAATCGTGACCGTGGCCGTGCCGTCATCGTTATTGACGACGGTGATCGTGGGCAACGTGGGAGGGACGCCGCCCCCACCGGCGGCGACGCCGAACCCGCGAGTCACAATAGAACGATTCAGAGCCATCGTGTGGTTATTGCGTTAGGCTTCCGGGGCTTGTGCGCTACGCACCGCGTTGAGTGCTTCATCCAGTTGCTGGAGCTTCTCGTCCAGCTTTTGCAGCCCCGCCTCCATGCGGGACACCGCGTCTCCCTGACGACGAGTCAGAGCGTCGAACTCCTGACGGCTGGCGACAAGGCTGGCCGCGTGCTGTTCGGCGTGGGCCTGCGCCGTGCGGGTGGCCTTGAGGGCTTCCTGTGAACTGGTCAGCAACTGCACGTCCTGCAATTGCGTCCCCAGTTGCTGGAGTTCCGCCCGTAGCTGCTCCCGCTCGGTGCGCTTCTCCCGCGCGATCTGTTCGTTCTGGCGGGCTTCCGTTTCGAGCTGCGCCGCCCGCGCCTGTTTCTGGGCGATGGTCTGTTGGACTTCCTGGACTGTCATGGCTGGTTACACCCTTTCCACTGCTGTTGGGTTGGTCGCGTCGTTAAGAGTCATGGCGTAGGCGTTGGTCGAACTGTCGAGCCGCTTCACCTGCCACGTCGTGCCGCTGATGCTGAAATCCATCAACGCCTGATGGATGGCCAGGATTGCCTGCGTCAGCGTCGGGGCGACGCCGTTGGCAGCATAGCTTTCGGTGAGTTGCGTCTGAAGAACGTCGGCAATCGAGATGTCGTTCAGTGCGTTGACGGCGGTTTCAATCGCGTCGATCTGGCTTTCCGTCGCCGCTCTGAGAAGCACCGTCCCGGACAGCGTATCGAGTTCACCGGTGCCAGTGCCGTCCACGATTCTGATACGTCCATTGGCGTCGGTGTCGAGGGCGTAGTTGCCGCCGGTGATTTGCGCCCGCGTCGGTAGGGCGGCAATGGCGGCTTGAATCGCGGCAATCTCCGTGTCAATCAGATCGTCGATCGTGTCCACGCTGGTCTGACTGGCCCGCGAATCGAGGATGTTGTCCAACCGTCCGCCGTTGGTCCAATCGGTTTGCAGTTCGTTGGTGTCCACCAGCGTCGTCGCCGTGTCTACCTTGACCGCTGCGATATCCGCACTGACGGACGCATTGGCGGGAGCGCCGAGCCTGGCAAAACTGTCCCCAGTTTGCGGCACAGTCGTCCCGCCCGTGCTGGTGATGTTCGTGGCAGCGGTCAAAACGCGAGTCCCAACGGCCCACACATCCGCCGCACTGTGAGACGAACGACTACTGACAGCCGCGTTGAGGTTGTCGCCCACGATCTTGCCCGCCGAACCTGCACCGTATGCCCCAGGCAGCGCCGTGACCCACGGATCACCGGCAGAGCCAGCGGCGTTGAGTGCTTCCGCCGTGCTGCCCGCCGTGCCACTGTGATCGGCAATGGCTTCTTCCCAGACTGCATCGGCGATGTCGGCTGCGGATGCCCCACCGGATGGTGCCTGCTCCAAGGCATTCGCCGTGTACCGGGAGACTCCCCCGTCACTCTCGACCAGTTCGTTGAGCAGCGCGTCTGCCGCACCGGGCTTGGATGCCGGGTCGTACGTGGCGGCCAACAGGTGATCGAGGTGGATTTCCACGAGTGCGTCGTCAACTTCGGCGTTGACCTCTGCTGCGGACAGGTTGTTTAGTGCTGCAATGGAAGCCGCCGTGGCCAGTCCCGATTGAATCTCCGCGATAGCATCCGCAGCGAGTTCACTGGCCCCGATGGCGTCGGCTGCGATCTTGGCAGCGGTAATAGCGTCTGTGGCAATGGCCGTTGCCGTCAGGACGTTCGCCGCCATTGCCCCGACACTGGAGTCGATTCGCCCAGACACCAACGCTACTGGCAGGCGGGACTGAATGTCTTGGGTATCCGCCTCCACATCGTCTGCTGTCGATTGAATCGCGCTTAGCTGGGTGTCCATGTTGGCGGAAGCCATGCCGATGGCCGAACGGACTCCCGCTGCATCGAGGCCACCGCTCCCCGTCACGTCCCGCCGGATGGCGAAGATCGTGTACGTGTCCACCGCGTTCTCAGGCGTGAACGGCAGCGTCGCCACCGTCGCCAAGTCCCCAGTGTCCGCCCAATCGGCAATCCAGCGGGGATGATATTCCGACGCCGACACATCGCGGACGACCAGCAGTAGATCGTTGATCTCGTCGTCGCCGAACGGCAGTCCCGTCAGGTGCAATGCGGTCGTGCTGTTGCCGGTGGAGCCGATCGTGCCTTTAGCGACTATCAGCCCATCCATCAGTGCGTGTTGCGTTTCCAGGTTGCGCGACGTGGCCGCACCCGACCCGAACCAACTGGAGAAGTTGACCGCGATGCGTCCGCCCGCCGTCTCAGTCAGCGTTCCCCCAGACAGCCGCTCAACATCAGAGACGAAGTAATCAATCAGCGAACCGCTGCCCGCGCCATTGATCGTCGCGATGTTCAAAATCGTCGGTTGTACCGCCGCGTCATTGATGGCCACACTGGCCATGCGGGCCGTCGTCAGTTCTGCCGCCGTGAGCGTGATGTACCACAGGTTATCAGACAGATAGACTGGCAGGTTCGTCACATTGGCCGTGGCTCCCGGTGCCGATCCCGTGTGCTTGGTGATCTTCACATCACCAGATGCCGGAGTCCAATCGGAACTGGTTGCTGGCCCCGAACCGTCCGCCTTGGCGAGCCGGAACACGAATGTGTTTTGAACGCTGTAGGGGGCGAAGAATGTCAGGCTGGATGTGGGGGCAACGGCGGCAACTTGCGGCACTCCCGGAGAGACTTCCGCCGGAACGCACATGAAGTGCATCACGCGAGCCTTACCTGCCACCCCGTCCACCGTCGCACTGGCAATTACGTTGTACCACTTCCCGGCCTCGAAACCATTTGCGCCAGACGCGGTAAACGATCCTCGGTAATTCCCGGTCTTGGACGTTCGCTTCGTCAGATTGCCGCCTACGCCGATATCTGTGTCGGTAGTGTCCTCAAACACTTCGAATGTCGGTGTAGAATCTGCATCGGACACTTCGCTTGTAGAGGGGTTGGAAGTGATGCAGTCGAACGTCACGACTTCGTCAATTGGAACACGCATCAGTTGACTCCTCTAATCACGGCTGACCCGACCCCAATGGGCGATGTCGCCACGCCCCCGCCGCCGGTGTTGAGTTCGTCTTTCGCCAGACCGATCAACGCCGCCCCATACCACGCATGGCCCCTGACGGACAGGTGATCGCCGTTGTAGTACCGACCGACGTTGAGCGCTTCCCCATGATCGATGACGAACGTGTTCGCGTCGGCGGCATTCGTCACACCGCTCCGGATGGCTGATTCCTTGATCAGTGCGGGAGGCAGGGCAACGAAGATCGTGGCGTCGGGTGCGGCTGTCCGCCACGCTCCGATCAGGTTCTCCACCGCCGTCGTGACATCACCGTCACTGGCACCGGAATCGTTCGTTCCGTGTGATGTGACGATGTAATCCGGGGCCGGGTCCAATAGTCCGCCGCTCAGTCGAGACTGCCCGCTGTAATACTCATCCCATGCCGCTTCCACATCGACCAGATTGTGATTGCTGCCGATGGCCGCCGTGTATCCCTGTCCCGCGAATCCGATAATCCCGACTTCGCATTCAAACGCTCTCGCGAGAAGAATCGGGAACGCCTGCGATGCGTCCTGATTCGTGACGCTCACTCCCGCCGCGAGGGCTTCGTGTCCTTCAGTATGGCTGTCGCCGTAGACAAGCATGCGACCGGCAAACGTCGTCGGTGTGGCCACGTCCTTGCCGGTATCGACTTCAAAGCCTGTGATCTTCAGGGCCATCACTGGAGTCGTCCAGCGGTCTTCAGATGCCCACGCCACCGCTGCGAAAGTGATCTCAATGTTGTGCGTGGAATCCGCGAGTCCAGTAGCCAGAGTAATCTGAGTGTCGGCACTGGTGAGAAGCCGCGACGTCCACGCCCCGCCGTTCACGCTGTACAGGATTCGCGGGTAATCTCCCGCCGATGTTGAGGCTCCCGTCAACTCCGACACATCCACGTTCAGCTTGAACGACGTGCCCGTAAACCGCGTCTTGATGTATGCGCCGGGAGTGTTCGTCAGGGCGTAGGTTGAGCCGCTCTTGTACCAGTTGTACGGCGAGAAAAAGACATCCGCGTCGGCCACGGTGATTGTCACCGGACCTGACGCCGATCCCGCATTGTCCAGATTGTTGAGCCAGGCTAACGCAGCCAAGACAAACACTCCTGCTACGGTTGCCAGACCTACTTGTACAAGATGGTTACGACGCATTCATTTGCCCCCGGTGCACCGGTATCGTTGTCTGCAATGCCCGTCGTACAGGCTACGCAGATAGCGGCAGAGAAGGCAATTCCTTGCGGGATAGTCCAGGTAAATCCCGCGCCGTTTGTGTCCCCTTGAGTTGGCAGGGGAATCGTCATTACCGGGGTGGTTGTTCCCACGGAGACGTTCGCCGCTGTGTCGTTGTAGAATTTGAGATATCGCTTGGCGTTCGCGAGGTTCATGGCATGAATGCCGTAGACTTGTCCGGCACTGCCTTTCACTTCGTCTTCGGACTCGTCAACGTCAAGTCCCTTGAAGACGCTCAGTCCGCCGGTTGTGACTGGGTACTCCGTCACTGGCAGTGGGGCGGACGCAGTGACGCGCGTCTGCGTGCCGTCAGCGCCAAACGCCACCTTGACTTCCTGCCAATGCGCCGTGCCGTCGTCGTCTGTCTTGAGGACCGCGCCGCCGGAACCTGAATTGAGTGTGATATTGTCGGCCATTAGATTCCAACTCCCAAAAGCAATCCCTTGGAGACGAGAGGCGTCACTCCGCCGCCGCCACCACCAGAATCTGACTTGAATACAACCTGAGAAGCCGCCGCCTGTCCGCTCGCACCCCACGAGAGCGTCGGATTCGAGGCCGTCGCGGTCGTCTGAATCCACGCAGCCATTG